>SL_3KL_010_SEDDRAFT_10000569_pt1 | contig 30678 bp, 29 predicted proteins | sample SodLakKL_010_SED_2_FD_10381 | JGI IMG/M metagenome (IMG submission 10381)
TATCCGGGTGCCGTTGAACCCGACCCCGCCGACGCCCTCCCCGGTGAACCCACCACCGTGACTGCCCAGGAGCAGCAGTAGGAAGGGGAGCTACCCAGGAGGGGCAGGAAAGGGATCCACCCAGAACGAAGAGGAAGGGGATCCCCTCTGTGTCCTCAGTGGAGGTCGTCCAGGATCTCCACCACCCGTTCCATCTCGCCCCGTGTTGAATAGAGATGGGGCGAGANCCGGACCATCCCCTCCCGAACGGANAGGGTGATGCCGGCCTCCGCCATCCTTTGGGCCACGGCCTCCCGGTTCCGNCTTCTGAAGGCCACGATTCCCCCGCGCCCTTCGGGTTCCAGNGGNGTCACGGGGGTCACCGGAGCGTTCGGACCATCCTCTCCCTTGCCCTTGAGCCAGCTCACCAGGGGCGNTTGAACCTGAGCCACGTGTCCGGCAATCGCCTCCACGCCCACCTCCAGGATCAATTCCAGGGAAGCGGCCATCCCAGCAAAATCCTGAAGTCCCAGTGTGGCCGGTTCGAAATGCCGGGCATCGGGCAGAGGCACCGGGTCGTAATCCAGGAGCGTACCGAAGTCCTGGGCGCTCTCGAACCCCAGCCAACTGACCACGGGAGGGGTGGGCATCTCCGGCCCATCCAGGTGTCGAGGGTGAACCCGACAGAACCCGGACCCCCAGGGGGAGAGGAGCCACTTCTGGGCGCCGGAGGCGATGACATCCGCCTCCAGCGCCGCCGGTGGCAGGGGAAGCACGCCCAGGGCCTGGATGGCGTCCAGAGCAAGGAAGACGTCCCGGTCCCGGCACGCCTCCACCACCGGTTCCAGCGGAAGCTGGACACCCGTGGCGAACTGAACCACCGAGAGGGTCACTGCCCGAAGATCAGGAGCGGCGGAGATCCGCTCCAGGAGGCGATCCGCCTGGGGACGCCCCAGGGCGTCGGAGGGGATCTCCTCCAGGATGAACCCCCGTTCCCGGAGGCCCAGAAATGGGATGACGCTGGCCGGGAATTCGCCGTGGCAGTAAAGGATCCGACCCGGTGGGCCGGACCCGACCAGGGTGGCGGCCAACTGGATACCCCACGTGGTGTTCGGGGCCAACCCCACCTCCCGGACGGGCACCCCGAGGAGACCGGAAGCACCGGCTCTGGCCCGGGCGAAGCGTTCCCGGAAGAGCTCCGGCGTCACCGGCCCTCCCTGGGCGCGGAGTCGGGAAACGGATTCCACCTCGGTCCGGGTTCGCCTGGGGAAGGGTCCCCAGGCAGCGGCATCCAGGTGGACCCGATCCTCCAGGTCCGGGAATTCCCGACGCCTCAGTTCCTGGAAATCAGGAGGCAGGGGAGCCTCCTCCTTCCACCGCCGAGGAGGCTCGGCCCCGAGCTGACCGAAGGCGGCGGCGAAGCTCCACATCGGACATGGTCTTCAGCGTCCGTCGGGCTGTCCGCTCACTGTTCCAGCGGACATCCTGGAGTTCTACCTCCTCCCCTCCTTCTCCGGACCGCATGACCATGAAGTATTGGCCCTTGTAATCCAGACCTTCCCGCTTCCCGATCTCCGCCACCCACTCTCCACCCTCATGGTCCTGGAACTGACGCATTCGTTACTCCCCTCGTTGACTGGTTCGCTTCGATCTGGACCCGGGCCTCGGCCCTGGCTGTCTCAAGGTGCCGCTACCTGCCGCTCGCCTGTCGCCCAAGGCAACCGTGGACGCACCTCCTTTCACCTTCCTTCCTGGATCCCGATTTCAGGGATCCCGGGGGCGGGAGCGCCCCAGGAGCCGGACCAGCGCAGATTGGTCCTCCCCCGCCAACATCCGCTCGGCCTCGTCAGCGGACGTCGCCTCCAGGGGGACCTGTCGGATGGGCCCCTCGTCCACCGGAATGAAGAGGAGGTGGAAGACTCCCCAGGACGCCCGTCCCACTACAGCATCCCACGCAGTTCCGTCCTCGTCATGAAATCGTTTCATCGTCCCACTGCCCTTCGCTGGTCTCACGGCTGGCATCCGGCATCCGGCATCCGGCATCCGGCATCCGGCATCCGGCATCCGGCATCCGGTCGAAAGATAGGATCGGCGTGGTGACGCACCAAGGCGAGGTGGGATGGAGAGCGATCAGCCCGGATCCCCCGGGTTGACGGGCCTGGGAACTCCCCCCTCGGAGGAGAGGGCGCGTTCATTCAGGGCGTCCGATTCGAGGAGCCGATCCGAGCCGGTCCGAGCTGGCCCTCCGGTCCCCCAACGGATCTCTGGAAAGTCGAAGACCAGGAGCCCCTCCTCCGTCACGTCGGAACGGATTCGGAACCCATCGTCCAGGGAGAGCAGAACCCGCTCGGCGCCTTCCAGGGAGAGGTCGAGCTCCGAGGCCACATCGGTGACNGTGAGGGTCCCTCCCCGGCCCCGAGCCAGAGACAGGACCTGGCCCTGCATCTCCCGGAGGATGGCTTCCCTCCGTCGCTGTCGGGCTTTCCAACCCCAGGCGAATGAGCTGGCGCCAGCCAGCCCCAGCACCAGCGACATGACGCCCAGGACGGCGTCAGCCTCGGTAATCCCCAGGCCGAGGAAGAACACGGACCCCAGTGCCATGAGGACACCGGCCACCCGTCGTGTGGTACCACCGGAGGGGAGACGGCCCGAGGGACGCCGGCGGGCTGAAGCCGAACGACGCTGCTGGGGAGGACCGGTCACCGCATCAGCCTGCTCCTCCCCTTCCGGCCCGGGGGGAAGGGTGGCACCGATGGGTCGGCTGCGGGCCCAGGAGAGACCGCACCGGGGACAGACCCGATCATCCCGCTTCACGAGCCAGTAGACAAGCCCGCCCAGACCGTAGGTCAGGAGGGCGGCCCCGACCAGGAGGGCCACGTGACCGGCTCGACGGAAGTACCCGATTCCTTCGCCCCGGTAACCACACCCCATACAGACCCGGACGCCGTGGGTCCCCTGCACCTCCCGGGGAGGTGGAGTGGGACCGGCGCCGCAACTCTGGCAGCGTTCGTCGTCGTTCCGGGCCGTACCACAGGACCAGCAATACATGTTCAGGTCTTCCCCGGAGTGGTGTGCTCACGTCATGGATCGGGGCCCGGCCTTCGATGGCGAACCCCCTCCCTCCCTCTTACGACACAAGGACCGGGAAGGATTCAACCTGATGGCGTGGAGGTGTCGGCGCCACCGTCACAGGACCCTGTTTCCGTCAGCGGATCCGTTCCAGAGAGACCAGATCCAGGATGGGATTTCCGGTGAATCGGGCGGCCTCCGCCCGAACCCGCCCCGTGACCCGGAGCCTCTCTAGGGGACCAAGGTCCTGGGCCTGGGCCAGCTGATCCTCGGTGATGGCTACGTAGACGAAGGAACGCTGCCCACCGGATGCCCGGGTCAGGAGGAAGGCCTCCCCTTCCTGGAACTCGGTGCGGATGGCCTCGGCCCGCTCCACGGAGATGAACTGGAGCTCTACCGTGACCTCCCGCCCTTGAAAGCGATCCGGATCGGCCCGGAGATCAGCCGGCGTCACACCTTCCGGAGACGGAACGTCACCCTCCTCCGGCCCATCTCCCATTCGGACCCAACCTTCCAGCTGGACCCGAGCCCACTCGCCATCCCGGGAAAGAACCCGGAGATCAGCCCCTCCCTCGGCCATCCCGATCCGGCCTCCCTGGGGATTGAAGCGAATCTCCACGCCCCCTTCCGGTACTGGGATCCAGGCCCCCTGTCCGCTTTCCGGACCGGTCTCCGTCGGGCCGGGCCCGGCACCCTCCTGATCTGGCTCGACCTGATCAGACCCGGCCGGGTCCCCGTCGGGAGGGGAAGGCGTGGGGTCTGCCGGCTCGTCCGGCGTCGTCGGGGACTCAGGGGCTGTGTCACCAGGCGCCTCGGTCACGGCAATGGAGGGACTCCAGATCCACCCGGTCCGACGTATGTTCACCCAGCCTGGAACCCGGCCCAGCTCCTCCAGCTGTGCTCCCTCCTCGAATCGACCGGCGATCCGCCCCTGGGGCTCATCCCGAAGATTCTCCCCTCCGGACTCGGAGATGATGAGGTCCAGCCCTCCGGCCTGATAGATCTGCATGGAGCGGGTCCAGACGTACCCCTCCACGGTGACCTGCGTCCAGTTCTCCTGTGTCCCTTCCACCTGGACCCGCGTTCCCGGTGCGAGCTGCCCCAGGATATCCCCATTGGGTTCAGCTCGGAGGTTCTCCTCAGCGACGACTTCCGCCATTCCTCCGGCCTGAGCCCACCCGGCCCCAGGACTCCCACCCATCACGAGAAGATTCAACCCGAGAGGGAGGAGGATGGAGCCGAGCCAACCTGGGGCGAACCACCGGGAGAACGTCCCGCGGAAACCGGAAAAGACGGAAGGAGCTGGCGCCCGCAGACGAGGAGGATTGTGGGGCATGAAGCAGGGGGTACTGGACAAAGGGAAACGAAGCCGGGTCGGAGGTGTTCCACACCCTGGGTGCCGTAACCCCGAGCGGGCTTCGGCCCAGGCGACAGGTCGCCGTGGGAGGATTCTGGCCCAAATCTGCCTCCGGTGGGAGGATGCGTCAAACCTTCCCCCGGATTCGCGACTCCTTCCGAAAGACGTGGAAGCCCCGGCTCGTTACAGGGTACAGCCCTTGATCCGATCCAGCGGCTTCGGGTAGCTTCTTCCGGTCATCCGGACTCGGTTCCGGACTTGCCCCGGCTCCACTTCCTCCAAACCACGCTCGTTCATGCATCGACGTATGGCTGCCCTGGTTCCGGTACTCCTGGCAGGGGCCTTCTTCTGGTCGTCGCCCCTCTCAGCTCAGCAGATCTCCTCACCCTACGACTTCATCGACACCCGGCACCAGGCCGGCGTCTTCGTCGGGTACACCGGAGGGAACCGGGGTCAGCTGGACCTGGCGCCAGGGGGCGGTCCCCTCCTGGGAGGTCGGTACGGGATCGAGCTCTCCGGGCCGTTCGCCCTGGAGGCCACCGCCTTCTTCATCCCCAGTGAGCGGAACGTCTACGATCCAACCGATCCCCAAGAGGACGAGGTGCCGCCCATGATCGGGACCTCCAGCTCGCTGGTGGCCGGGCTGGACGGCCGACTCCGCTTCACCCTCACCGGGGATCGGACCTGGCACCGCCTGGCTCCCTTCGTGCTTCTGGGCGGTGGGCTGGCGTCGGACCTGACCGGTCGGAGCAGCCTGGAGGACGAGTTCCGGGACGATGAGCGATTCAGCCTGGGACCGTCCTTCCTGGGCGTCATGGGAGCCGGTACCCGCTGGCTGCCTACGGATCGGGTGACCGTCCGTTTCGACGCCCTCCTCCACATCTGGAAGGCCGGAACCCCTCGGGCTTTCTTCGAGTTCGAAGAAGGACTGGGCTCGGTCCCGGAACAGGAGTGGACCGGAGTGGGAGGGCTGACGCTGGGCACCTCCATCCGCTTCTAGACGGCCTTCCAAGGGGCCCCGATCCCAGCAACGCTGCTCATGGCCGACTTCGAATCCCGATCTGCCGATTGGCTCTCTTTCAGCGAGGCCCTCCAGGCCGTCCTGAAGCACGCTCCTCCCCTCCCCTCCTCCCCTGATCCCTGCCGGCTGTCGGAGATCGATCCGACCCATGGACCGGCTCTGGCTCGCAACGTCCTGGCTCCGGCCACCCTTCCGCCGCTGCCCACCTCGGCCATGGACGGGTACGCTCTCCGCCAGGTAGGCCTTGATGATGAAGGGGCGACGGGAGGGCCGGCACGAACCCTTCCGGTGGTTGGGCGGAGTCGGCCTGGCTACCCCTACAGCGGATCCCTTCCCGAAGGCACCGCCATCCGGATCATGACCGGCGCCCACCTCCCGGAAGGTGCCAACACGGTGGTCCCGGTGGAGGACACGGACCGGGAGGATGGAGAGGAAGATCAGGTGGTGATCCACACCCTACCTTCCCCGGGCCGGTACATCAGACCGGCCGGTGAGGAAATGAACGAGGGAGACTGCCTGGGCCGGGCAGGTGAGGAACTCTCCCCTCCCCTCCTGGGCCTCCTGGCCTCCGCCGGCATTCACCAGGTCCACCTCCATCGGCGGCCCCGGGTGGGTCTCCTGGTCACCGGGGATGAGCTCATCCCCTTCCGGGAGCTGGGGGAACGGTTCAAAGAGATCCGGGAAGGGAAGATGCGTGGTGACACCCTCTCGCCGGTCCTCCCCTCCCTCATCCGGGGCGCCGGCGGCATCCCACTTCCGCCCATGCAAGCCGGCGACGACCCGGAAGCGCTGGGGGACAGCCTGAAGGAGTTGGCCGAGGAAGCCGATCTCATCCTGACCACGGGTGGGGCCTCCATGGGAGAGACGGATCTTCTGAAGCGGACGCTGGATGGGATGGCATATCGGACGGTCTTCTGGCGCATCCGGATGCGGCCAGGAAGCCCGGTGAGCCTGGGACTCCTGGAGACGGGCCAGGGAATCGACCGTCGGCAGGTTCCCCACCTGGCCCTCCCTGGCAACCCCGTGTCAGCCATGGTGGCCTTTCTCCTCCTGGGACGGCCTGCCATCCGCCGCCTGGGTGGACACCAGGCCCTCCACCTGCCTCAGGTCCGGGCCCGGGCCACCGAGGCCATGTCGGGCCACGAGCGGCTCACCCTCTTCCCCCGGCTCCGGCTCAGTCAGCGTCCTGACGGGGATTGGGAGGCCTACTCCACCGGATCCCAGAGCTCCGGAGTGACGGCCAGCGTGGCTGAGGCCCAGGGGCTGGGCGTCCTGCCTCCTGGAAGCCCTGAGGTGGCCCCTGGCGATCGGATTCCGGTCATCCTCCTCCCTTCCGGAGGATGGCTACGATGAGAGGGGGCCGGGGGCTCCTCCTCCTCCTGGCGCTCTCCTTCCTCCTGAGCGGCTGCAGCATTCCTCGCTGGCCGGCCGAGGGAACCATGACTTCTCCCTTCGGAATCCGCTGGAGTGGGTGGACCCCTACCGTCCATCGGGGGGTGGACATCTCCATGCCCACCGGGACCTCCGTTCACGCCACCCGGAGAGGAACAGTCCGGTTTGCCGGAGAGATGCGAGGCTACGGGAAGGTCATCTGGCTCGAGCACCGGGGAGGCACCCTCACCGTATACGCCCACCTGTCGGAGATCCGAGTCCGGACCGGCCAGGAGGTGGGGGCTCGGGACGTCATCGGGCTAAGCGGTGCCACCGGACGCGTGACGGCCCCCCACCTCCACTTCGAAGTGTGGGTGGGGGGCCGTCCGGTGGATCCGGTGTCCTATCTGGGCCGTCGGCCCTGACACCGGTGAGACCACACGAGGCGCCGCGGTCAAGCGATCCAACCACCCGCTCGTCGGGGTGATCGCCTCTGTAGGGTCTCGAGGGAGGGGGAGGGTTACCCGTCTCCCTTCAGCGTCTTCACCTCTTCGGTGAGACGGGGGATCACTTCAAAGAGATCGCCGACNATCCCGTAGTCAGCCACCTTGAAGATGGGTGCGTCCGCGTCCCGGTTCACCGCCACGATGGTTCCGGCCGTCCGCATACCGGCCAGGTGCTGGATGGCACCAGAGATTCCCACGGCAAAGTAGAGGCGAGGAGCCACGGTCTTCCCCGTCTGTCCAACCTGCTCCCCGTGAGGCCGCCAGCCGGCGTCCACTACGGCCCGGGATGCGCCGAGTCCAGCTCCATCGCCCAGAGCCGCCCGAAGATCCTCCAGGAGCGACCAGTTCTCCGGATCCTTCATTCCTCGACCGCCGGAGACGACCACGGCGGCCTCAGCCACATCAGGGATGTCCCCCCCTGTGCTCTCGAAAGAGAGGATCCGGGTCGGCCAGCTCTCTGGCTCCACAGGGACCTCAACCGGGACCACCTCGCCGTCAGCGGCCGCCTCCACTGGCTGGAAGACGTTGGGTCGAAGGGTGGCCAGGACAGGGGATGCATCCACCGCGAGCCGGGTGAAGGCCTTACCGGCGTAGACGGGCCGGAGGAGCTCCAACCCGCCGTCCACCACCGAAACCCCCGTGATGTCCTGGGCCAGCGGCACGTCCAGGAGGGCGGCAACCCGAGGAGCCAGATCCTTCCCCTGGCTCGTGGCCGGAATGAAGAGGGCATCGTAGCCCCCCTCCTTCACCACAGCCTGAACCACCTGTGCATAGCCGTCCGGATGGTACTCGGCCAGTCCCTCATGGGCCACCACCTTCACCTGGGCCGCCCCCACGGCGCCCAGCTCTCCACCAATCTGATCTACGCCGTCTCCTCCCAGGAGGAGGGCATGGGCGTGGCCTCCGGCTTCACCTGCGGCCTGTGCCGCCGCCGAGACCACTTCTCGGGATACGCCTCGAAGGGCTCCGTCCCGCTGTTCTGCAAGTGCCAGAATCTTCATTGTCTCAGATTACCCCTTATGAATGCTGCGCCCGCAACCGGACGCCAGATGTACGTGGTTCGTCCCTGAGGCGTCCGTCAGAGGACGTTGGCTTCTTCCCGGAGGAGTCGGACCAACTCTGGGACAGCTTCCGGCCCTTCGCCGACGATCTTCCCGGCTTCCCGCTCCGGCGGCAGCTCCATGGTCTTCACCGAAAGGCGGGAGGGACTGGTCTGGGCGTCCTTGGTCTCGAGGGGCTTCCGCTTGGCTGCCATGATTCCCTTGAGGGAGGCGTAGCGTGGCTCGAATTCCCCCTTGGTGATGGTGACCACCGCCGGGAGGGGCAACTCCACCACCTGGGTTCCACCTTCCACCTCGCTCCGGCAAACCACAGCGTCGTCCTTCAACTCGAAGTTGGAGACGGCGGTGGCGCAGGGGCGTTTCAGGAGGGTCGCCAGCATGGGCCCGACCTGCTGCTGGTCGTGGTCGGCAGCCTTCACCCCCAGGAGGACCAGCGGCGGATCAGCTTCCTGGATCTCGGCAGCCAGGGCTCGTGCCGTGGCCAGCCCGTCGGGGGTGACTTCCCCATTCAGGAGAACCGCCCGGTCGGCGCCCATGGCCAGGGCGGTGCGGAGGGTCTCCTGGGAGGCGTCATCCCCCAAGGTGACTACGGTGACCTCGCCCTCTCCCGCCTCTTCCTTCAGTCGGAGGGCTGCCTCCACGGCGAACTCGTCGTAGGGGCTCAGGACGTACTTCACTCCGCTGGGGTCGATGGCGGTGCCGTCGTCACCCACCCGAATCCGGGTCTCGGTGTCAGGTACCCGTTTCACGCAGACAATAATGTTCACGAGCCAACTCCATGCTCTGGGTTTGTGGTTCATCCGGACCCGGTGTGGAGCAAACGACGCCGATCTCCATGGGGTCGTCCCCGCCTACCCCCGGTCCGGGGCTGCGATCCGGCCCGGCTCAGCCCATGGTCAGGCCCGCCAGGGCAAAGCCCAGGGTGGCCACCGTCCCTGCAATCAGGGCGTAGGGAAGCTGGGTCCGGACGTGGTCGATGTGGTCCGTGGCTGCCGCCATGGACGAGATGATGGTCGTATCGGAGATGGGAGAGGAGTGGTCGCCGAAGATTCCTCCCGAGAGGACCGCCGCCACGAAGGGGGCCAGGGGGAGCCCCAACGTCATGGCTGCCGGCACGGCAATGGGCAGCATGATGGCGAAGGTCCCCCAACTCGTCCCGGTGGAGAATGCGATCCCCGCCGAGGCCAGGAAGACCAGGGGAAGAAAGACCACGGGAGGAAGGACCCCGGCCGTGACCTGGGCCACGTAATCTCCGGTCCCCAGGGCATTGGCCACATCCCCGAGGGCCAGGGCCAGGAGGAGGATGAGAGCCAGAGGGACCAGGCCGCCTGCTCCCTTCAGCCCGGTCCGGGTCAGCTCGTCCACTGTGCTGCCCTTCTGGGCCAGGAGGAGGAGCCATGCCATGGCCAGGGCCGCCATGACGGCCCAGAGGACGGAAGTGGCGCCGGAGCCGGCCCGAAGATCGCCATCTCCGGTGATCCAGAGCCCGATGGGCATCATGACCACCATGGTCACGATGGGCACGATCATATTCACGGCCCGAGGCGGGATCCGGTCGTCGGGCTCCGGCGAGAGGATGCTCTCGTCGATCATGGGCTGGGACTCAGGCCATTCCTTCTCCCCACCCTGGGTCCGGATCTCGGCCTTCTTCATGGGGCCCAGGTCCACATTCCAGACGATGGCGATCAGGGCCAGGAAGGCCGCCCCCAGAGCATAGAAGTTCAAGGGGATGGAGCTGATGAGCACGCCCAGGGGGTTCTCCACACCCAGCGACTCCAGGATCCCGAGGTTGTACGCCCCCCACGCGTTCAGGGGGATGAGGATACAGATGGAGGCCGAAGTGGAGTCGATGATGTAGGCCAACTTCTCCCGGGACACCTTGTAGCGGTCGAAGAGGGGTCGGGAGACGGCACCGGCCACCAGCACCGTGATATTGCTCTCGATGAAGATGATGACACCGATGACCCACGCCAGGAGTTGAGAGCGCTTCCCCGTATTCACCCAGCGCCGGCTTTCCAGATACCGGATGAAGCCTCGAACCCCTCCAGAGGTCTCGATGGTGGCGATGAGGGCCCCGATCACCAGGGTGAAGAGGATCACATTGGCGTTTCCGGCGCTGGCCAGCACCGCAACCGTCTCCTCGATGGCCACTCCCAGCCCCGACAGGGGATTCCAGTCCTCCAGAATCATCCACCCGAGCCAGATCCCGGCACCCAGGGAGAGGTAGACCTGTCGGGTCCAGATGGCCAGGATGATGGCCAGGACAGGAGGAAGGATGGATACCCATGAGGGATCGCTCATTCGCCTCTCGAAGATGAAGGGTTGTGGTGGGACGGGGATGCAGACCCGGGCACCCGGGAGAGGAGGGCCTGGGGATCGGAGATGTGTGGGCCAGAGGAGAGGGCCGGGCTCCCGGGAAGGAAGAAGCGGAGGGGCCAGTTCCGGGCCTTCCGGATTCCGATCCGGCCCGACACCCCAACGCCCTCTGCAGTCCCATGGCTCGCCGACGACGTAGACGAGCCGCCCTCGCCTGATCCGGAAAAGGAAGCCCACCCCCCCTCTACCTCTCTGGACTCCTGGCCGGCCCCCGGGGGAGTCAACTCCAGAGGCGGGTCGCCCAACGCATGGCCGTCCAACGCTCCGTCGATCCCCAGTGCCTGACAGAGCCGAGCCGGACCGTTGCAGAGATCCTGGTCCCGGCCTCTTCGCCGAGCCATCACGTCCATCCCCTCCAGGGGCTCCAGAGCTCGAACCAGGACGGCCTGCGGATCACCTTCCCCTCCCGTCACCACGTTGAAACACCAGTGCATTCCGTAGATGAAATAGACGTATGACCGACCGGCGGGACCGAACATGGTGGCGTTCCGGTCGGTTCGTCCAGCCTGCGCAGCGCCGTGGCAGGCAGGATCGTGGCGTCCCACGTACGCCTCGGTCTCCACGATCCGCCCTGAGGTGACGTGGTTCCCAACCCTGGAGACCAGGTGCCAACCCAGGAGTTCTCGGGCCACCACATGGGCCGGCCGGGCCGTGAATCCGGAAAAGCCAGAGCGCCACGCCCCCTCATGGGACGTGGCGCTCCGGGAACCGCGAGTTCGAGACATGCGGTCGGTGTCCGGGTCAGCGGGACGAGCGACCGCCGCTGCCTTCCCCTGACTCCAGGCGGGATCTCCGCCGGGCCAGATCTTCCTTCCAGGCGTCCAGGACCTTCTCGGCTCGGGCCGGCGGGAGCACCTTCTGGATTCGCTTCGGGTCGGTCTGAAGCACCTGGAAGAGCTCGTCACCCAACTCGTCCACCAGGGTCTCAGCCGTCTTCTTCCCGACTCCGGCGTAGGAGTTGCTCAGGTACTTGATGACGCTGGCCCGTCCCCGGGGAAGATTCAGCGCCGAGGGCTCCAGCACGCCCTGCGAGCCAGCCTCCTGCTTCCCGGATCCTGCCGGCTTCTTCGGTCCCGACGCCTTGGCTTTCGACTGATCGGCGGCGGGCTCTTTGCGGGTCGCCTTCCCCTTTCCGGTCTTCTTTGCCGGAGGTTTCTTTTCCGCAGCCTTCCTGGTCGTGGTCTTCTTTTCCCCGGCCTTCCGGTCTGAAGGAGCCTTCTTCCCGGATCCAGTGTCCTTCTCATCCTGGCTCTTCTTGGACGAAGCCTTCGACCTGGACGCCGGGGTGCCGACGACCTGTCCCTCCAGGAGGGGAGGCGGCTCATCCTTGGCCCCTCGACGCCGACTGGAGAGGCGGGGCCGGAGTCGGCGGGAGTCCCTCACGCCTGAATCGCCCTTGGAGGCGGCCGCAGCTTCCTTCCTGGTCGTCTTGGGCTCGGCTCCAGGCTTGGCACCATCGTCATCGGGGCGGCTGTCCTTCTTGGCAGAGGGCCTGGGAGCCGGCTTGTCCTTCTCCACCTTCGAAGGGGAGGGAGCCGGAGGTTCGGTCTTCCTGGACGTCTCCTGAGCCGGCTTCCTGCCTCCCTCGGGAATCCCGACCTGGTACTGGCCGTTGTCTCCCTTCTGGAGGGTGACCTTCTTGTCGTCGTCGGCCTGACGGAGGAACCGGGAGAACTTGCTGAAGCCCAGTTCGGCCTCGTCGAAGCTCGACTTGATGGCCAGCATGCGGCGCTTCACGTCCGAATCCCGGACGGTGGACCCCTCATGGTCATCCAGGAGGTCCTCGATGGCCTCGTGGAGGAGATCGTACGCCGCATTCAGAGCGTCACCGGATGCAGCAGAAGTACCTGCTGAAGATCGGTCGGCCGTGGGCTTGTCCTTCTCTCGGGGAGCCGAATCATCCTTCCGGCTCTCTGAGCGACGGCTGTCGTCACGACGGCCACTCCGCCCCCGACCATTTCGGTCTGAACTCCGGCTGGGCGAAGGCGTCGAGGGGCTGGCGGCGCCTCCTCCCCGGTTCGGCACCACTTCGTACTGGCCATTCTCCATCTTCCGAATCTGGAGAAGGCCCCGCTGGGCAGCCTCGGTCAGGAACCGGGAGAACTTGCTGAAGCCGAAACTCTTCTCCTCGAACCCCGGGTCGATCTCCAGCATGACCTGCTTGAGGCGATCAGAGCGCATGACATCGCTCCGTTTCACCATCTGCTCCACGGCCTTCTCCACCAGAACCCATGGGTCCTGGGTTGGTCCGCCAGTGCCATCGCTGGTCTTTCGGAGGCCGGAGATGGAGGTGTAGGAGTAGTACTCGTCGCAGTTCTGGACCAGGATGTCCGAGGACGACTCCTGGATCCCCACCCCGATGACGTACTTTCCGTACTCCTTCAACTTCAGGACCAGGGAGGAGAAATCGGAATCCCCGGTCAGGAGGATGTAGGTCCCGATCTCAGGCCGGGTGAAGACCAGCTCCATCCCGTCGATGGCCATCCGAATATCGGTGGCGTTCTTCTTCGAGCTCCCGTAGGCCGGGGCGAAGATGAGGTCGACGGAGGCTTCGGAGAGGGGGACGATGTACTGGGGATAGCGGCGCCAATCGGCGTAGGCCCGCTGGACCGTCACCTTCCCCTTGATGATATCCGAATTGAGGAGCGCCTTCAGCTCCTTGGAGAGATCACTGCGCATTCCCATGGTGACATTGTCGAAGTCGACCAGGAGTGCAGCGTTGGGGGCGTGGGAAGGGTGGGCGGGTGTCTGGGGTCCCTCAATATGGGGAGCCCTGTCATAGGGGGTACTCATATGGTTGGCAATCAGCCTGTCGCTCGGTGAAAGTCATTTCACCGAAAGACCTCCCCTCCCCCTCCTGGAGCCTGGCAGGCCGCTCTCAGCGGCGGCCCGGAGCAGCTCCAGGGGCGGACCGGGGAGGCCTCCCGGTTCTTCTCATGTGCCGGGTTCCTCTCGCTCCGCCTCCATGAGGCGTACGAGCTCGGCCCGGTGGATCTTGCCCGTCCCGGTGGAAGGGAGTCCATCCACGAACCGGACCATGTCGGGGACCTTGTGATCCGCCAGCGTCTGACGGCACCACTCCCGCACCTCGTCGTCGGTTACGATCGCCCCTTCCATGGGAACGATGGCGGCGCAGATGGCCTCTCCCAGAAGGTCATCCCGGACCCCCACCACAGCAGCCTCCAATATGGCCGGATGCTGGTGAAGACGATCCTCGACTTCCCGGGGAAAGACATTTGATCCGCCTCGAATGATAACGTCACGGCGGCGTCCGACCAAATGGACGTGNCCATCCTCATCCACGATCCCCAGGTCCCCGGTCTTCAGGTATCCCTCTGCGTCCAGCGATGCCGCCGTCTCCCTGGGCTGCCGGTAGTAGCCCCGCATGACCCCGGGACCCTGCACCGAGATCTCTCCCAGGCTTTCCACCGGAAGCTTGGTCCCGTCCTCCTCCACGACCCGGAGGGTGGTTCCGTCCAGGGGCCGACCTACGGTGAAGCGCCGCTTCTCAGGTGGATCGTCTGCCCGGGAGAGGCAGAGGACGGAAGCCGTCTCCGTAAGGGAGTAGGCCGGAAGAAGGAGGGGGCAGAGCTCTGCCTCCACCGCGTTGAAGAGGTCCTCGGGAATGGGTGCGCCGGCCACCAGCCCCACTCTCAGGGAGCCCACCTCTCGAGGCTGTCTCCTCTGCTCCCGGAGTTCGGCAGCGAAGACCATGGGGACCCCGTAATGAACGGTGACCCGGTGCTTCTGGATCAGGTCCAGGGCGACGGCAGCGTCGATCTCGTCCTGGATGACCAGGGCGGCCCCAGCCAGCATCGTCCCCAGAATCCCGGGAGCCAGGCCGAAGACGTGAAAGAGCGCGGTGATCCCAATGACCCGGTCCTCACTGCGGACTCCGACACCCTCCACCGTAGCCGCCGCCACCGAAATGAGGTTCCGACGGGTCAGCTCCACCCCCTTGGGCTTCCCGGTGGTGCCCGAGGTGTAGACGATGGCGAATAGATCGTCCGGCCGCTCCGCCACCTCCTGGGGGAGGGTGCGGCCCTGCCCTGCCGACACCAGGTCCTCGAACTGGTAGATCCGGTCGTCGTACCAGAGATCCTCCTCGCCGACCGTCACCAGGTACTGAAGCTCCGGAAGGTGAGGAAGGAGTTCCTCGAACAGCTGTAGGTAGTCCACCCCGTGGAGGTTCTCCACCGTGATGGCGCAGACCGCCTCCGAATGCCGGAGCATGTAGCGAAGCTCGGCCTCGGGAAGCCGGGGGTTGATGGGGACCACCACCACACCCAGTCGGGCCAGAGCAAAGAGGGAGACCACGAATTCGGGACAGCCGGGAAGGATGATGGCCACCCGGTCCCCTGGCTCAACCCCCATGTTGGCGAGAGCTGCGGCCAGAGACCGGGCGTCGTCGGCTACCTGGCTGTAGCTGAGGATCTGGTCCCCATCGATGAGGAAGTCCGCCTCAGGGGTCTCCTGGACCTGGCGCTCCAGGAGCTGGGCGAGGGGGAGATCCGGGGTGCGCTCAGAGAGCGCCATGGCACCTCCAGCAGAGAATCACGGGGTGACGGCCACTCCGGGATTCCGTCCCGGAAGCAGGCAAGATCGCAACTATAGAAAGGGGTCGGGGTCCAGTCAAACCCTCTCGGTTTCATATTCCGGGGCAATTGCCAACGCCCAGGGCCCAGAGGCGGGCCTCATCCCTGGAGCACCTCCCGGATTGCCTCCGGGGGAACGGGATGGCTCCACGACTCGGACCCTTCATCCCCCTTGTGGATCCGCCCCACCTCTTCGAGGAGAACGAACCGGGGCCGACCTCCACGGGCCTTCTTGTCCCGCCCAAGGTGTTCCATGAAGTGGTCCGAGTCCCTCGATCCCGGAGGAGGGACGGTAGGAAGTCCAACAGCCTCCACGGCCCTCGCCACCTGCTCGCTCGTCCCGGGCCGGGAGACCCCGAGAGCTTCGCCCAACCGGGCCTCCAGAACCATCCCGATCCCCACCGCGCTCCCATGGGGGAGGGTATATCCAGAGACGGCCTCCAATGCATGGCCCAGGGTGTGACCGAAGTTGAGGATCTGGCGGAGGCCGCCTTCCCGCTCATCCCGGCTCACCACCCAGGCCTTGATCTCTACCGAGCGGGCCACCATCCAGGCCGTTTCGGCCTCGTCGCCAGCCAGGAGGGAGGAGGCCGACGATACGATCCGGTCCATGTATCCCGCGTCGACAATGGCTCCGTGCTTCACCGCTTCCGCCAGCCCCTGGCTTCGCTCTTCTGGGGGCAGGGTCCGAGCCAGGCGGGTATCGGCCAGGACGAAGCGAGGGGGATGGAAAGCCCCCACCAGATTCTTTCCTCCAGGGAGATCCACCCCCGTCTTCCCACCCACCGAGGAATCCACCATGGCCACAAGGCTGGTGGGAAGCTGGACCACGGGAATGCCCCGCATGTAGGTGGCGGCCACGAAGCCGGCCAGGTCGCCGGTGACCCCGCCCCCCAGGGCGATGATACATCCGTCCCGGCCCACGCCCAGCTCCAGAACCTGGTCGGTGAGCCGGGCCCACTCCTCTCGGGTCTTGTGTTCCTCTCCAGCCGGAAAGGTGAGCCGGTCCAGAGTGACTGTCGGCCGCTGAGCAGCCGTCCTCTTCAGGTTGGGCGGGGTCTTCGAGGTGGATCCCGCCTCCCGGGTGGACACCTTCCCCAGAGGAGACGTGGCCTGCTGGGCCCCTCCGGCTCCGCTACCGGCCAGACTCCGGGCCACCTGGTCTCCGTGAAGCTCCATCACCCGCTCGTCTCCCACCAGGACGTACCGGTGGGCCGGTGCCTCCTCCGCCAGGAGCCGTGGAAGTTCGGTGAGGATCCCGGGCCCGACCCGGACGGGATAGGGCAATCCGGAGGTCTGGACCCGAATCTCCACATCCATCTCCGGCCCGCCATCCATTGAAAGAGCCGACGGGATCCTCATGGCAACGCCCCGGAGGACGGAACTTCCGAGGAACGGAACTGGATCTCCTCCAGCCCTTCCAGCGGGGCCACTGGATCCAGCCCCTGGGCCCGGAGGGCGTCCCGACTCCTGGGCGCGAACGCCCTCCCGCTCACAGGATCCACCACGTCCTTTCCCAGATCCCCCAGAAGCTCCCGGACGAAGGGGCGACCCTGCCAGTCGGGATGGGGAATGGTGAGTTCAGGATGGTCGAGCTTCACCTCATCGTAGAAGATGATGTCCACGTCCAGGGTCCTGGGGCCCTGGTCCACGACCCGCTCCCTTCCCCGAAGGCGCTCCACCTCCTGCGTCTTCTCCAGGAGCTCATGGGGCTCCAGTGCGGTGGTTGCCAGGAGGACCAGGTTCAGGAAGGGGGGCTGGTCCGCAATGGGTCCCCACGGGGGGCACTCCACCACCCGGGAGATGGCGTGAGTCTCCATCCATGCGCTCAGCCCTCGGATGCCTTCCCGGAGGTGGGCTCGCCGATCCCCCAGGTTGGAGCCCATGGCCAGAACCACCCGGATCGGGGTTCGCCCTCCGTGGATTGCGTCCATCAGGATCCCTCAATCATGACTTGCGGCTTGATCGTCGTCGGTGGGAGCCCTGCCGTACCGGTCCTGGACCCGGACCACATCGTCCAACTCGGGAGTGGACGCTTCCAGGATCCGGCAGTCGGTAATCGCCGTGATCCGGTGGAGGGTGCCGGGGCGGATCCGGATGCTCTCCCCAGCCTCCAGCGGACAGGGGCGAAGGGCGTCCACACCGGGCCCCACTTCCAATTCCATCCGACCATCCAGGAGGTGGAGGGTCTCGTCCTTTTCCTCGTGGAACTGGAGGGAGAGGGCTTCACCGGCATTCACGACGAGGAGTTTGCCTACGTAGAGATCAGCATGGGCCCAGACCAACTCGTGCCCCCATGGCTTGTCGATCCGTCGAGGGCGTAGAGGGCTGGCCTCGTCGCTGTCCGCCCGGACGAAACCGGCCCCCTTCATCTGGTCTTCGGACACGGTCCGGCGGGAACCGGTCACACGAGTCCTTCGCTCTTCCTGGCCGGAACCCCGCGCCTCCTGGCCTTCACCCATGGCATCCCTTCCCCGTTCCGAAATTGGCACCGACTCCCGGGAAACCCGCCTCGGAATCCCTGGCCCCTTCCTCGAAGGTAACCAATCCAGGGTGGCTGGAAATACACGAGGGGTGGTGCTTTGGTGGCCCACCCCGGACCCGAAGTCGTCCGGTGGCGCCTCTACTTCTTGAACAGCCTTCTGGTTGACCGCCTTTGACCACCTCAATGAACACCTTACGCTGCTGGACGCACCCTGACGCCCCGGATCTCGGGGGGGACCCGCACGTCCCTGGGCGTGTATCTTGTTGAGGAGTTGAATCCAAGGTGGGAGTTGGCCATATCTGAGCCCTGCGGAAACGTTCAGCGCCGGTGGCCCCAGACAACCCCGCCCAGGTCCAGAGACAGGAGAAGGCACAGGCACCATGGCACGACGGCAGACGAAGGGAGGGGGCCGCACCGGCGACGAAAGTCCGGTGGCAGACGCCGTGAAGGGATCCCTCCGGTGGACGGGCCGGAGCCTCCGGATTCCATGGGTCTGGATCCCCTTGGTCTTTCTGACCATGGGGGCCGTGGGCTTTGCCTGGGGCGCCTGGCGCAACCTCTGCGCAGACTGCCCGTCCATCGCCCAGATCCATACCTGGGAACCGCAGCAGACCTCCAAGATCTTCAGCCATGACGGCCAGCTCATCGGCGAGCTGGGAGTTGAGCGCCGAACCCCTGTCGCCATCGGCTCCCTCCCGGAGCATGTTCCCCAGGCCTTCATCGCCATCGAGGACCGCCGCTTCGATCAGCACCAGGGAGTGGACTTCCGAGGCACCACCCGAGCTGCCATCGGGGTGGTCACCACCGGATCGTTCCGGGGAGGGGGTGGAAGCACCATCACCCAGCAGTTGGCCCGGAACATGTTCGAGACCATCGGCTTCGAGAAGCGGGTGGAGCGGAAGCTGAAGGAACTCCAGGTGGCACTGGAGCTGGAGCGGGCCTACTCCAAGGACCAGATCCTGGAAGCCTACATGAACCAGATCAACCTGGCTCATGGGTGGTGGGGGATCCAGACGGCCTCCCGGAACTATTTCGGGAAGGACGCGGTGGAGCTGAACCCGGCAGAAGCCGCCATGCTGGCGGCCATCGCCAATCGTCCCAACTACTACTCCCCCTTCCGGAATCCCGATGCCGCCCTGAGCAGGAGGAACCTGGTACTGGACCGGATGGCCCGGGAAGGCTTCCTCACTCGGGAACAGCTGGAGGCATGGCAGTCCCATCCCCTCCCCAGCGACCGGGCCGAGGTAGCCGATGGACTGGGAGCGTACTTCACGGAGTGGGTCCGGATCATCCTCCAGGAACGCTTCCGGGGTCAGGTCAACACGGGCGGGCTCCGGGTCTACACCACGCTGGACGTGGACATGCAGCGGGCCGCCGAGGGTGCCATGGAGCGGGGCTTCGACCGGATTGAGAATCGTCCCGGCTTCCGCCATCCCCGGTACGAGGAGTACGCAGATCAGCGGGAGGCCTTCCAGGGCCCCAGCAGTCCCTACCTGCAAGGCATGTTCGTGGCCCTGGACCCCCAGACCGGAGCCGTTCGGGCTCTGGTAGGGGGACGGGATTACGAGCAATCCCGGTTCAACCGTGCGACTCAGGCTCGGCGTCAGCCCGGGTCGGCCTTCAAGACCTTCGTCTACGCGTCGGCACTGGCCAGTGGAATCCCAGCCTCCCACGTGATCACCGATGGGCCCGTGGTCCGGCAGGAGGTGGATGGCTCTGAATGGCGCCCCCGAAACTTCTCCGGAGAGTTCGAAGGGGACATGACCCTTCGGGAAGCATACCGCCGCTCGGTGAACATGGTGGCCATCAAGCTGGCCGACGAGGAGGTGGGGCTCGAAACCGTGGCCCAGAACGCGCGCAGGCTCGGCATCAACTCCCTCATCCCCCGCGTTCCTTCCATGGCGCTGGGTTCCCCCGATGTTCTCCCCATTGAGATGGCTGAGGCCTATTCCACCTTCGCCAACATGGGGACCCGGGTCCGGCCCTACCCCATCCTGAGGGTGGAAAACGCCGAGGGTGAGGTCCTCTGGGAGCCCGAGCCGGAACGGACCCAGGTCCTGGATTCCCTCTCCACCCGGGTCATGGTGAACCTCATGGAGGATGTGGTGGAGCGGGGAACGGCAGCCAACGCGGTCCGTGGCACCATCGGTGCCGGCGCCGGGCTCCCACGGGAGATCCCCGCCGCCGGGAAAACCGGGACCACCAACAACTTCACCGACGTCTGGTTCGTGGGCTTCACCCCGAACCTGCAAGCCGCCGTCTGGTTCGGGATGGACGAGCCCCAGCAGATCTATCCCCAGGCCACCGGCGGCGCCGATGCAGCCCCGGTGTGGGGAGACTTCATGTACCAGGTCTACGTAGGCGATCGGGACAGAGAGACGGCCTCCAACAGTCTGGGAGACAGTGCGCCCGAGTTCAACGGGATCCTCCCAGTCCCTGAGCGGTGGCCTACCGAGGGACTCCTGGAGCTCCAGGTGGATTCCCAGACGGGACTCCTGGCCTCCCAGTGGTGCCCCACCTCCCGCCGATACACGGAGCTCTTCATCCCCGGAACCGAGCCCACCGAGGAGTGCGACGAATCCAGCTCGGGCCGGTCCCGGTGGCCCTGGTAGGTTCACCACCTGAACGTCCGTCTCCGCTTTCTGGGCTGGCCGTCCGTCTCCGTTTCTTGGGACGGACCGAAGCCGGATCCGGAACAGACCACCATCACCCCCTCCATCTCCTGCCCATGAGCGCACCGAACCCGACCATCATCATCTTCACCTTCGAGACCACCCACCAGGCGCTCTGGGCCGAGGAAGTCGCCCAGGAACAGGGCCTCCCCTGTGAGGTGGCTCCTGCGCCCCCTGAAGTGGACGCCAAGTGCGGGCTTTCCATCCGGACCCCGGAATCCCAGGCCGACCGGATGGCGGAGGCTTTCGCGGAAGAGGGGATCGAGTTCGGCCGGGTGGAGGCACCAGACTGATGGATCCGCCATCGATCGGACCCACCCCGGCTCGCTGATTGCTACACGCGGGCTGGAACAGACTGGGACCCGAACGGATGGGATCCGAACGTAGAAAGGGCCCGGACCATCTCTGGTCCGGGCCCTTCCTTGCTTCCATCCTGCTCTTCAATTCCTGCTTCTTGCTGGGGCAGACATTTCCATCAGGTCGCCCCGTTGAACCTCGCCAACTGATCGGCCCCGCACCCGCCCGGGGCCACAAGGGCCTCCGGACGGGCCGGACCGTTCAAACCGTCAGTCGAAGTTCGGGTTGTGCTGCCGCTCGTCAAAGGGAATGGGCAGACAGGTCTGATTCTGCACATCCGGAAGCTCCGGCTTGTAGTAGGGCCCCGGCGGGAGGATGTTCGGCACAGCATCGCCGTTCCTCCGCCAGTCACCCATCCGGCGAGCGGTGATCCAGAAGTCGATGGACCGCTGGGCCATGAGCTCGCCCAGGAGGTCATCCCCCTCGTATGGATCGTGGCCACCAACGGCCCGACGCTCATTGATGAACGCCCGCATCTCTGCCGGGTCGTTCCGGGCTTCCACCTCGATGTACCGGGCTTCGAGACCGGATGCCAGGTCGACAGCCGCGGCCCAGTTGTCGTACTTGAGCTGGGACCAGAGACGGAGGGTGTTGTCCTGCCCGTCCCGACCCGAATCGTAGAACTGGATCCGGGGGTCGCCCGTCACGTCACCGTCATCCGTCAGGTCCTGACCGATGTCCCGGTAGTGGGGCGGCACCACGAAGGACTCGCGGCTCCCACCGGCCGAGAAGAAGAAGACGCCATTCCCCAGGCGCCCCCGGTTCCCTGCGTCGTCCACGTAGGGGACGTTGAAGACGAAGTCGTCGGCCACACCCTGAACTGCCTGGATGGCCTCATCCGTCCGACCCAGCTGCAGGAGGGCACGACCCATTCCTACCCGGGCCGCATCGGCCATGCCTGCAGCCTCACTGCCGCCGGCAGCGGCGGCTTCGCTGATGGTCCGTTCGAAGCGGTTCACTGCCGTCTCCAGCAGCTGCTCCGAGGTCATGAGAGGTCCGGGCTCATTCCCGGGCTGGGCCATGGTTCCCTCACAGAAGGCCTCACCCATGAGCACCAGACCGAACCCGGAGGTCAGCGCCCCTCGGGCCAGGTTCAGCTCCTGCTCCGGCTCGCCACTCAGGATCTCCAGCACCTGCTCCCCCTGAGCAATGGACCGAGCCAGGGGGAACCAGACGGCATCGGTGTGCGTGCCGTTGGTGAAGTCCACGGCCCGGCGGCCGAACTCGTTCCGGGTGGGGAAGGTATCCCCGACCCAGGCCTCGTTCGTGAACCAGCCGGTGTAGACGATCATGTTCCCGTAGGACGACGCAAAGGTCTGGAATGCAGATCGTGCAAAGAGGTCACCGTCCTGGACCGCGTCGATGGTCTCAGCGTCGATGACGTTGGGGTTTCGGACGTCGAAGAAGTCGTCGCACCCGGTGAGGGTCACCGCAAGGATGACCAGGGCCACCAGGTGAACCGGACCTCGAATGCGTCGAGATGTAGTTCTCTTATTCATTGGTATTCTCCCGGGTCTGGATCAGAAGGTGACGTTGACCCGGGCAATCAAACGCCGGGGGTTCGGGACGGTCAGGAAGTCGGTCCTGCTGAAGCTGGCCCCTGCAGCACTGATCATCTCCGGATCGGCACCCAGGTAATCGGTCCAGAGCGCAACATTCCTGGCGCCCAGGGTGATGGTGGCCCGCTCTGCCCGGAAGAGGTTTGCCACCTCAGGTCCCAGGGTGTAGTTGAGAGAGATCTCTCTCAGTCGGACATAGCTTCCGTCCTCATAGTAGGCGTGGTTCACCTGAGACACCCCCACCCCCTCACCGGACTCGGTCACGAAGGGACCGAAGCGCTCCAGGCGCTCCTCGTCAGAGAGGATGTCATTCCTCCGGACCCAACGCTCACCGGTTCCGAACTGCCGCTCCCGGAACTGGTCCGTGTTGTTGTAGATGGTGAAGTCCCGAGCCCAATCCAGCTGGCCGTAGAGGCTCAGGTTCCCCAGGAAGGAGAAGGTGGAGGAGAAGTTCCCCTCCCAGCCCGGGTTGGGGTTGCCCCGGAAGTTCATGCTGTCGCTCACGATGGCCCGGTCATTCTCCAGGTCGAAGCCCACCACGTCGTAGGCCCAGTACCCGTAGGCCGGGAATCCGGGCGTCACCCGCTGGTTCACACCGAAGGGCTCCACGTCACCCAGATCCACCACCTCGTTGGTGTTCGTGGAGACGTTCAGCCGGGCATCCCAGGCAAACTGGGCGGTCTCGACAAGCCGGCTGTTCAACCCGATCTCCCACCCACTGTTCTTCAGCTCCCCGATGTTCACGAAGGGATCGTTGGCGAAGCCCAGAGAGGGCGGAAGGGGTCGCTCCAGGATCAGGTCCTGGGAGCTCTTGTTGTAGTAGGTCACGTCCACGCCAACCAGCTCATCGAAGAGGCCGGCATCGAAGCCGAACTCCCACTCAACGCCACGCTCCGGCTTCAGATCCGGGTTCCCCGGGTTGTTGGGGAGCACTCCGGAGCCTACGCTTGCCGCCGTGATGGCGTAGGGGGACGAGGAGAAGGTGGTCAGCGAGGCACCCGAGCCAGGCGACCGGCCGGTGGAGCCCCAGACCCCGCGGAGACGGAGCGTTGAAACGAGGGACTCGAGGCCGATCGGATAGAATTCCTCCTCGGAGAGGACGTAGGAAACCCCGATCTTCGGGTTGAAGAAGGTGCTCACCTCCTCACCGAAAGCCGAGTTCCGATCCAGACGTCCACCGATCTGGAAGTAGAGGCGATCCTGGTAGGCCAGGTCCACCTGGCCCAGAATCCCGGCCTCCCGGGACTCGGTGTACTGCTGCTCACCGGTGGTCTGGGCCGCCGCGTTCACACTCCGTGCGGCGTTCGTCGTCAGCCCTTCACCACGGGATCCGGACAGGTCACTCCGGGCCGCGATGGCCTGGCCACCGAAGGCGATGTCAGCCAGCCACGAGTTTCCGATGGCCTGCTGGTAGGAGCCCAGGTAGTCGATGGTGATTTCGTCCCGGTTCTGCCGACGCTGCTGAATCATCCCCGAGTTGAGGACGGCGGTTCCGTACCACCCGATGTCGTTCTTCGGGAAGAACTCGAAAGCCTCAGACCGGGTCATATCGGCCCCGAACTGCAGGCGGTTGCTGAAGTTGGCCGACGGCGTGTAGTTCACCGTGAGGGTGGGCGTGGCCCGGATGGCCATATTCGAGTTCTCGATGGCGGTAATGGCCGGCGTCTGCCGGTTCCCGCCGAACCACCCATCCCGGGCGTCCAGACCCACCGAAATGGGGCTGCCCAGCATGGATCCCCCGATGAACCCGTAGATGTTGTTGTCGTTCTGGGGCATCAGGTTGTCCGTCCGACCCAGTCCCACCCCTGCATCGATCCGGAGATCGTCCCGAGGGGTGAAGTCGAAGTTCATCCGGGCGGTGTAGCGGTTGTACTCGTTGTTCGGGAGGGTGCCCTCCTCCTCGTCGGCGTTCAGCGAGAGGAAGAAGCCAAAGTTCTCACCCCCACCCCGACCGGACCAGGAGAAGGAATGGGCTCGGCCGTCCCGGAACGCGCCCTCACGAACGATGGGGTTGTCGGAGATGACGGTGCCCGGAGACTGCCCCTGGCAGAGGGCTGCCCCTGCATCGATGGCGGCCTGGGAGCAGACCCCGAAGTTGGCCGGTGGCTCCCAGTTCTGGTCGATGTGACCGAACTCGTAGCTCACCGTCTGCTGGAAGCCGCTTCCGGGCGAGCCTCGCTTGGTCCGGATCTGGATCACACCGGCCGAGGCGTCAGCCCCGTACAGGGTGGCCGCAGCCGGTCCCTTCACCACCTCGATGGACTCGATGTCCTCGGGATTGATGTCGTTGAGTCGGGAGGCTGCCTGTCCACCGACACCGAAGAGCTGGTTCTGGCGGGAGTCCATTCGGATCCCGTCAATGATGACGATGGGCTCGTTGGAAAGCTCGATGGAAGCAGAGCCCCGGAGCCGGATCCGCTGCGTGGCGCCTGAGGTTCCGGAGGCAGAGGTGATGCTTACGCCGCTGGTCCGGGCCTGCAGGAGATTGGACACGCTGGTGACCGGTGCGGTCTCCATGATGGATGCGGCGTCGATGGATCCGACGGACGCTGCCTGGGCCCGCCGATCCTGCCGGCCAGCCGTACCCGTCACCAGGATCTCATCCAGGGCGACGGCCGACTGGGCCAGAGAGAAGTTCACCGTGGCCGTCTCGCCGGCCTGGAGCGTGACCGTCTCGGTGGCTGTCCGGTATCCGATGAAGGTGGCCCGGATCTCAAACTCACCGGGAGTCACGTTGGGGATTCGATAGGAGCCGTCGGACCCGGAGAGCGTACCTCGCTGGGTACCGACGATGGACACCTGGGCGGAGCCGATGACCGCGCCGGTTCGAGCGTCGGTCACGGTCCCTTCGACTGTACCCTGCTGAGCCGAGACGGCGTGGGGAGCTCCCACAAAGGCCGCCAGGGCGAAAGCAGAGACCAGTCCTTTGATCAGACCAGTTCTGGAAAGCATACGATTCTTCCTCGTTGGTCGGACGGGTGTGGCCTGAAACCCGGGGGGGTCGAGTCCCGTCCGGAATGATGGAGGGCACGGCCAGAGTCAATGCAATGACTCCCTCTGCGCCGTGCGTACAACAAGTGTCGTCGGGAAATGCGCCTCCTTTCTCTTGATGTGGTCGGGAAGAGGTCCCGTCGAAGCGGCTCGTTGCGTAACGGCACGCCTGAACGATGGCTCACTGGGCAGGAGCAGGATTGAAAGGGTAGGTCCAGGAAGGGGCTTTACAGATCTCTCGTACCTGTCACACCCTCGTACAGCTCCTGTAATCTCCCTGACAATAACAAAAGCTCAGCGGGTCACGCCACCCCCTGTAGAACGATCGTTCGACTCACAAACCCATGAGCCACGTAAGCTCTTGCCTTTATTGGTGATAGAGGACCGTCGCCTGCGAAGTCGAAGCTGGACCTCTGGCAGGAGGCCTGGTAACGGAGTTCCCCAACGGCTGACACCGGGTGAGGAACGGCAGGTCAGGAAAGGACCCGGAAGAATCTACCGGGAAGGTGGGGGGACGGGACCGAACTCGAGGACTCCCTGCGCCGAGATGCGATGGCTGATCAGGGATCGGGCCGGGGTTGGTCCGGCTCCGATCCGGATGGCCGAAGCAAGGACGGAGGCGGCCTTTCGAGCCGCCTCAGCCGAGGCAGCATGGACCGTTCCCAGGAGGGCCCCGGCTTCCACCTCCTGGCCGGGTTGGATCAGATCCGCATAGCCCACCGTCGGATCGATATTCTGGCCCAGGCGAACCCGTCCGCCCCCCAACTCGACCACGGCCTGACCCAGGGGACGGGGTCGGAGTTCCACCACCGTACCGGTGGCAGGTGACGGAACCTCCATGGAGACAGGGGCTGATGGGAGGAGATCAGGGTCGTCCACAGCGTGAGGATCGCCCCCCTGTCGCTCCACCAGCCTCCGGAAGCGCTCCAGGGCAAACCCGCCATCCAAGCGGTCGCGCGCGCGATCCATCGCCCTATCCCGAGCCACTGGTTGGGCGCCGTTCTGACGTTGTGTCGTCACGCCGCCCGGATCCGTCCGATGGAACTCGGTCCCCGGGTTGGCTACAAGCTGCATCTCGGTCGCCAACTGCAGGACCACCTCCCGGAGATCTGCCGGTCCCTCTCCGCGGAGGCACGCCAAGGCCTCCCTCACCTCCACCACGTTCCCGGCCGACCGACCCAGGGGACGATCCATGGCCGTCACCAGGGCGGTGGTGGGCACACCGTGATCCTCACCGATCTCCACCATTGTCCGGGCCAGCGCCAGCGTCTCAGCCTCCTCGGTCAGGAACGCCCCCGACCCCGCTTTCACATCCAGCACCATCCCGGTGAGTCCTTCCGCCAGCTTCTTGCTCATGATGCTGGCGGCGATGAGGGGGATGGAGGGCACGGTTCCCGTCACACTTCGAAGATCGTAGAGTCGGCGATCCAATGGGGCGATCTCCCTGGTCTGGCCGATCATGGCCACGCCTTCGGCCTCCAGGACCTCCTGGAACGCCTCCAAGGAGAGATCGGTCCGGAATCCGGGGATGGACTCCAGTTTGTCCAGAGTCCCGCCGGTGTGACCCAACCCGCGGCCGGACATCATGGGCACGAAAAGCCCACACTCGGCAGCCAGAGGAGCCAGAACAAGGGAGACCTTGTCCCCTACCCCGCCGGTGGAGTGCTTGTCGATCCGAGGTCCTGGAAGATGGGAAAGGTCCAGGACCGCCCCTGAATGGAGCATGACCTGCACCAGACGGGTCAGGTCATCCCGGGAGATCCCATTGAGGACGACGGCCATGAGGAACGCCGCCATCTGGTACTCCTCCACCGAACCCGCCAGGTAGCCCTGGAGGAATTCCTCCAGGGCCCCCGGGGGCAAGGAGGCCCCGTCCCGTACCGCCTCGATGACCGGGAGGGGATTCAACGAGGGGACCGTCAGGTCTTCAAGCGATTCCGGGCGCCGTCCAGGGCCTCATCCACCTTGTCCCGGACCTCGTCGGCGATGTCCTCCCAGCGGTCGCCGGCGTTCTCCTTCAGATCCTCGGCCGCTCGGCCGATCCGCTTCCGGGTTCGCTTTCCAGACTCTGGGGCCATGAGAAGGGCCACACCGGCACCGATGGCAGCACCGCAGATGAGACCGGTGACGAAGTTGAACGTCCGGGCATCTTGTTCGTATTCCATCCGGGTTCTCCTTTTTCTGAACAGGGTGAGATTCAAGTCCATCCGTTCGAATCTCGGCACCCCTGAGTCGGGATGCGAGTATGACAAGTACCAGCCCACCGCTGTTAGGGTCCCACCTCGTCATCCGTCAGGTGTGGCTCCCGGCGGGCGAAGTGGGTATTATCGAGGCAGGTTGCCCGGACGTGCCGGGTGCCCCCTGCGCCAGACTCCACTGCGACCCATGGATTCAACCAGATGACACCTCCTCTGGCTTCCACTGGCAGTTCCGTTCCCCACGCCCCTTCCCAGGGGACCATCGCTCTTCCTTCCAGCGTGCTGTCGCATCTGAGGCGCTCGCTCCAGAAGGAAGTCGGCGATCTCTCCACCACCCACATCCTGCAGGATGCGGGGTTCGCCACCGGGGAAAGCCTCTTCGCCAGCTTTGCCGGCACGCTTGACGTGGATCCGGCCGAACTGGGCGAGGCCCGGTTCTGGAGGGAGCTGAACCGACATCTGGGCGCCCGGGGTTGGGGACAGGTGGAAGCAGAGCGCATCCATCCGGGAGTGGGAGTACTGCACGCATCCCATTGGGCTGAGGCCGCCGAGGACGGAAAGGATGGTCAACCCGGGTGCCACTTCAGCTCGGGCCTCCTCGCCCACATCCTGAGCCAGGCTGCCGGAGGCCCCATCGCCGTCCTGGAGATCCAGTGCCGGAGTCGAGGAGACACCCAATGCTCCTTCCTCTACGGCTCGGAAGGGGCAATCCACGAACTCTACGGACTCCTCCTGGACGGCGCCTCCCTGGACGAGGCCCTGGACCAGCTCTGATCCGGACCGCCCCCCTCCCAGGTATCCGATCCCGATGCGAGCCTTAGGCGTGGATTTCGGCCAGGTCCGGGTGGGGCTTTCCCTATCCGATGAAACCGGGACCTTGGCATCCCCCCTTCCAACCCTCCGCCGCAGGAGGGGAAAGCGCCCTCCTCTGAAAGCCATGGAGGAGTTGGGGCGAGCACATGGGGTAGAGGCCGTGGTCTTCGGACTCCCCCTGGAGCTGGACGGATCCGAGTCGGAGTGGACCCGAGAGGTCCGCCAGGTGGGGGAGGCCCTGGGCCGGCGACTCGATGTCCCGGTCCACTTCGTGGATGAACGGCTGACCTCGGTCCGGGCTGAACGGATGGTCCGGAGCAGCGGGCTCTCCCGGAGCCGGAGGGAGGAGAAAGAACGGGTGGATGCCGGTGCGGCGGTCCTCATCCTTCAGCAGTGGCTGGATCAACAGGATGGGGGGAATCCTGGGGGGAGTGCCCCGTGAAGCGACCTTGCCGGTTGCGGACGCTGGCCTCAGCGGTCCTGGTCCTGATTCTCCTCCCGTTGATCCTTTTCGCCTGCAGGGGAGAGCCCAGTGGACCGGCCGTGGAGTTCACCGTTCCTCCAGGGGCATCCTTCGCCCAGGTCACCGACACCCTGGTGGCCCGGGACCTGATCCCGAATCGGACCCTCTTCCGGGCGCTTGTCCGGCTACGAGGCGATGATCGGAACCTCCAGGCCGGCCGTTACCAGGTCCCGGAGGATATCGGGATGGCCGCCCTCCTGGATCACCTGGTGGAGGGGCGGATGGTGACGGTCCCCATGACCATCCCGGAAGGCTTCACCCTGCGACAGATGGCTCCCCGCATCGGCCAGGTAGCCGAGGTGGAAACGGACCAGGTCAGAGCCTTCCTGGACGAGCATGGAGATGCGGAAGAATGGGGCGTCCCAGGGCCGGGGCTGGAGGGGTACCTCTTCCCCGACACCTACCACTTCGCCCCCGGACTTCCCCTGGAGTCGGTCATCCAGACCATGGTCCAGCGCTACAAGAGCCTCTGGTCCGAGGAACGACGAGCTCGGGCCCAGGCGCTGGGGATGACCGAAAGGGAAGTCATGACACTAGCGTCCATCGTCCAGGGCGAAGCGCGGCAGGTGACGGAGATGCCCCGGATCTCCGGGGTGTTCCACAATCGGCTCCGGATCGGGTACCTCCTCCAGGCCGACCCCACCGTCCAGTATGCCCTGGGCGAGCGTCGTAGCCGGCTCCTCTACGCCGACATTGACTCGGTGGCGGATCATCCCTACAACACCTACACTCAACCTGGCCTTCCGCCCGGTCCCATCGGAGCCGCTGGAGAAGCGGCCCTGGACGCGGCCCTCCACCCGGAGGAGACGGACTACCTCTACTTTGTGGCCCGGCCCGACGGCTCCCACATCTTCACCGAGAGTCTGGCCGACCATAACCGGGCCCGGGTGGAGGCTCGGCGGGAGTGGAATCAGCTCCAGGGCTCTGCCGGCGCAGGGACCCAGCACCGAAACGAGGACTGATGGACCACCGGCAGCTCCGCCTCATCGTCATCACGGACCGGCGCATCGCCGGCGCCCGGGGTGTACTCCCGGCCGTGGAGGCGGCCCTGGAAGCAGGGGCCCAGGCCATCCAATACCGGGAGAAGGAGCTGGGGGCCGGGGAAGCCCTTCCGGCAGCTCATCGCCTCCGGGTGCTCACCCGGTCCTACGGAGCCCTCCTCTTCATGAATGACCGACTGGATCTGGCCCTGACCGTGGAGGCCGATGGGGTTCACCTGGGTCCGGACGACCTGCCGGTCGCCGAGGTACGGCGGGCCGTTCCTGACGGCTTTCTCGTAGGATACTCCACCGATGACCCGGCTCGGGCTCGTCAGGCCCAGGACCAGGGCGCCGACTATCTGGGCTGCGGTACGGTCTGGCCTACCTCGTCCAAGGAGGATACAGGTCGAGTCATCGGCCTGGAGGGCCTGAAGGAGGTGGTGGAGGCTGTGGATATCCCTGTGGTGGCCATCGGGGGCATCACACCAGCCCGGGCCCGAGAACTGGTGGGCACGGGCGTAGCCGGAGCCGCCGTCATCGGGGCCGTCATGGCCGCTCCGGATCCAGGTGCGGTGGTCAGCCGGCTCCTCCGGGCCCAGGAACCTGTCTGAACGCGAAACGCCCTCCTGACGCACGACGCCCCTTCGAACGCAGCCCCGTCCTTCCTCGCAAGACACCCCCCTGAACGCAAAACGCCCCCTCTGAGCGAAAGAGCTCGAGAGGGGGCGTTGTATGGGAAGGTCGGCGGCGACGTACTCTCCCACC
>SL_3KL_010_SEDDRAFT_10000570_pt1 | contig 30674 bp, 26 predicted proteins | sample SodLakKL_010_SED_2_FD_10381 | JGI IMG/M metagenome (IMG submission 10381)
TCTTTAACTGGCTTGAGTCTGAGTTTCCGGAAATCCTCTCTCCAACTCCTCAGCCTACTTATGAAACAGATGGTATATATTTCCGTTATTATCCCGGCACCAATGTATATATCGGGACTATTCAAAATGACCTGTATTTTTATGATCATTTAGGTGTGCTGCATAACCTTGGCCATGTTGATACGTGGTTGCCTTTTGCCCAAAGCAATTAAAGATCTTTGATTTATAACTTTCTAAGCAACCATAATTTAAGCGGTGGGGGTGAACATAAGTTTGCTCCCACCCTTATTGAAATATGGTTAAATGAACAATTTTCCCCCGGCGCTAAAAAAACATTTTCATCAAAATCAACATAACAAAATCTCATCATAAGGGTTGGACCCAATCGGTGTGGAAAAATCTCAAAAAGTTGATGTTACAGAAACAAAGATAGGTCTTGGCAAGGTACCAGGGAAACTGCGGTGGGGATCTGATACAAAACTCTATGATACTTCAGGATACCCGGTTAAACGGAATGCTCCCAAATAATACCCTGATTAACGGAAATGTCGTGAGGCTATCGGAACTATAGTATGGGGGACCTCCCTATTTTTCACTGAGATTATTTCTCCCTATGGTTTGATCAAGATTGGAATCCTGTTGGCTAGGATCGGTCATCAAGCTTTTTGCCCATGGGTGGACACCGGCATGGTTCTTTCTGAAATATGAAATACCCTGTGTACCGAATTAATCGACAAATCGGTTATGGGAGCTGAATCAAGCTATGGGCTTCTTGATGCTTATAGCCGAGGTGCCTCCAGTCAAATACTTCGGCATATAAAATTTTTCAGCCGGCGGGAAAAAATGATCAACCACCATCACATGCTAAATAACTTCAGATAAACTTTGTTCAAAGGAAACGTCATAAGGCTACCGGAACAATGATAAGGGGGACATCCCTATTTTTCACTGAGGCTGTTTTCCCTATGTTATGGTCAATATTGGAATCTGATATTTTATTGGCCATTGGGATACCGGCATGCTCACGTGACCGTGTTGAAATATTCTAAATGCCACAAGAGTCAACATCATACTGGAAGAACGCCATAGGCTATGGGATATACCATGGAATCGCGGACAAAAATATCGTCATGGATGAGAGTCTAAGATGGCCCACTAAACATATCTTTTATATGTGGGAGGCTCAGACATTCAGTGGCTATGGTATCGGATGGTGATGGTGACCTGAAATATGGTTGATGAATGATGAGGCAACAGGATCAATATATACCATATTTTTTATATGTGATTCCTTGCAATGGATGTGGTAAGGGCTGGTATCTCAAAATTCGGATATGGATGGATAAAGAGATGGAACCGCACATATATTCTTTATATTCTATAGGCTATCACTACGGGGCAAGCCATGTTTTTATATCTATATGTTGTGCTTTAATATGTTAAGAATACAATATGTTGGGTTATGATCTGATAGGTGTCGTTTGTGCCTATGGTCTATGGTGGATCGGTGAGGATTAGGCTATGGAATATGGGTGGTAAACGGGATGGGATTCTACCTAATCGAATATGCTATACTATGCTATGCCCAAATGATGCCCGATGAATCCGATGAATATACCAATGCCAAGCTGTGACACGCTCCAATATTCTATGATTAGAGCCAATAAAACGGATTGTTTTTGGCCACTTATGATGTTTTTACCCTGATGGAAGATTGTAATGGATGAAGATGGAAAATATTGCCAGGTAGGGGAGATTGTCAGGATATGTTTATGTAGAGGTGTGGATGGGATGGGAAATGGGTGAGGTGCCCTGCCCTACTGTGTTTTGGGATAGCTGATGATATAGAATATGATATTTCTATGCTAAATCTGGGATAGAAAATGTGATCTAAGGTTACACATATATACCATATATTGTGTGGCATATGTTATAATGATACTATATATTGTATGGTGTTGAAATCACACAATATACGGCGGAATGATTTTGTGCATTGTGGGGCACAAAATTTAGGGAAGGATTATATGCGCCTGTATTTTCAATGGAAGATTCAAGGCATGGGAAAAGGGGATTTTACCCTTTACCTTTAATAAAAGTTTTTATTTTTATTCTGATATTCTCCGGCTCATTCCAAATTAAAAATAGATGAATATGAAAAATTTCCGTGTGAGACTCTGTGTGAGAATTTTATTCCAAAATATGACAAAACGGGATAAAATTGGAAAAAGGTTGGAATTGGAAAACCTTGTATTTAAAGCACCTTATCGAATTTTGAGGAATGTAGGAAACTCGGAGGTAATGCCTGGCAGTCATGAGGTCAGGGGTTCGATCCCCCTCAGCTCCACCAAACAATCAAAATAACCTCAGAGGGTTGGCCGAAGCAGCGGTTAACCCTCTTTTGTTTTGCCGGGCACTCTATTTGAGGTGATGAAAATTGTCAAAAGATTGGCCTGAAAAATCCTCTGAGTTTTGTTCTGTCGCAGAATCCTTAGATATCAGGTGTCTGGTGTCTGAAATCACCCGCTGTATTATAGTTCCCTTTCAAGGAAACCGTACAAGCAACATTTGTACCAATTTTTTAATCATGGTTAAACCCTCACCCCAAGTTGGCAATTTTTAAATTCTTGCCTGGCGCGACGATGTTCAAGTTTTTTTCGTCATTCCGGCGGAGGCCGGAATCCAGAGGAGCACCAAAAATCGATGAATTCCGGGTCTCCGCTCCGCTGCGCCCGGAATGACGGCAATTTGGAACATGTCGCCCTAAAAAATTTGATCATCAAGCGAATATATTAATTATAGAATAAACATAAAATCAGTATGTTATCAGTACTCCTTGTGTCATGTGTGTAAAGACCAGCTTTGGAAAAGATGGGACAGGGAGAATTTGAAGCTTTTTTAAATCCCCCTAAATCCCCCTAAATCCCCCTTTTCCAAAGGGGGACTTGCTGCACACAGCATCTCTTAGGTCGATGCCAATAGGCTGCATCGGAAGTAATGCTTAAATGAATACACTATCAAAACACTATTTGGAAAAACAGATAACACTCTATCAACCCACCACCCCCAAATCCGTCATAATGAGAAAATATTTAAAAACATTTTGCTTTTAGTTATCTGAAGTTTTATGATGAAAAATTACAATTAAATAAATTTATCTCATTTTTCATAAGTTTAAGAAAGTCTGTTTTTGATAAAAACAGCAATTTATGTTGGCTTAAAGAAAGATTGCGGGATAATGGATAAGCTTGAAAAAGACATTTGGAAGATAGATTTCGCTTCCCACCTTGAACCATCCGATGTGATTCAATATGAGAAAAATAGTGATAAAATTGTAAAAAATGGAATTCTCAGTTCTGCGGATAACAATATCATTGTAGTAGATGATTCCGTGGCGAGTCTCGATCTGCTGACTAAAATCTTATTGGATGAGGGATACGGAGTTGCCGCTTTCACAGACGGAAACAAAGCGCTGATGTTTGCAAAACAGAGTCCTCCGGATATTGTCCTTTTGGATATCATGATGCCGGAAGCCTCGGGTTATCACGTTTGTAAAAGCCTGAAAGAAAATATAGCAACGCAGGACATACCGGTCATTTTTATCAGTGCAAAAAATGACATTTTGGACAAAGTCAAAGCATTTTCATTGGGTGGCGTGGATTATATCCCTAAACCGTTTCAAATCGACGAAGTTCTGGCCCGCATCAAAACCCACCTGAAAATACGGCATCTTCAGAAAAATTTAGAGAAAAAAAACAAAGAACTGACAAGCACTCTGGAAAAGCTGCAAACGGCGCAGCATCAGTTGATTATGCAGGAGAAAATGGCTTCTTTAGGAAGACTTTCCGCAGGCATCGCCCATGAAATCAAAAATCCTTTGAACTTAATTAACAGCTTTGCCTCCTTAAATCTGGAAAGAACCCGTGAACTGGCAGAATTCCTGGAAGCCGGAAAAAGTGTACTTTCATTAAAAAACCGGGAAGAAATTTTTGAGGTTCTAAATGATTTGATATCCAACTCCAAAAACATATTTGAAGAAGGGCACCGTGCGGACAGGATTATCCGCTCCATGTTACTTCATGCCCGGGACTCAAAAAGCCAATTTCAGAAAGAAAATATCAATGAGCTTTTAAAAGATGCACTTGGTTTGGCTTACCATGCCATGAGAAGCAAAGACTCTTTCTTCAGTGTCAGCATCGAAACCCATTTTGATGAACAAAGTCCAAATATGATGGTAATGCCACAAGCCCTGAACCAGGTCTTTGTGAACCTTATAAACAATGCCTGTTATGCTTTATCAGAAAAACAAAGCGGTTCAACGGATAAATACCTTCCGCAAATCATCATTTCCACTCAAAACAATGAAGATCATATGGAAATCCGGATCAGAGATAATGGTACGGGTATCGGCCAAAAGCACATGGGTAAAATATTCGATCCGTTTTATACTACCAAATTGGCCGGGGAAGGTGCAGGGCTTGGCCTGAGCATTTGCCATGATATCATTTGCCATGGTCATGGAGGAGAAATCGAAGCCAAAAGTGAAAAAGGGCAATTTTCCGAAATAATCATAAGGCTCCCCCAAAAGGGGGGTGAGCAAAATGAAGAACATTGAAAAATGAGCATTTGGAGATCGATTTTATTATGGCGGTAAAAATGCTTTATGTGGATGATGAAGCCAAAATCAGGCTAATCATCGAACAGTTGTTCAGAAAAGAAGTAAAATCAAAAACTTTTCATGTTTTATTTGCCATCAATGGATTTGAAGCTCTCAATATTTTAAAAAATGAGCCGGATACCGACCTGGTGTTCACCGATATCAACATGCCGGGAATGAACGGTTTAAAACTGTTGCAAAAAATCCAGGATATCAAACCTGCCCTGAATCCTGTCATTACCACCATCATCATTTCCGCCTTCAATGACATGGAAAATATCCGCAAAGCGATGAATGCGGGTGCATTTGATTTTTTGACCAAACCTCTTGATTTTAAAGATCTGCGTATCACCCTGGAAAAAAGCATCGAACATGTAGAAAACCTAAAACGGCTCCTGCACCAGGAAGAAACAAACAGGGTTGCCATGCAGGAAGCCAGAGCGATTGCTTTAAGTGCCGAGCGGTTTAGAAAAATGTTTCTTAATCACGGTGCTCCGATGGTTCTTGTGGATCCGGAAAAAAACATTATCGAGGAGGCCAACCAGGCAGCCTCGCATTTTTACAAATACTCCATGGAAGAACTCTACGGTCTTGACATTAAACAGCTCTATGCGGGTGACAATTTTCAGGAAGTTAAAACAATCATAGATGAAATCAAAAACAATCAAAAAAATCACCTTTTGTGCACCCACAAATTAAAAGACGGCTCCTGCAGAAATGTCGAGATCTACTCATCACCCATCGAGATCAATCATCAAAAACTTCTTTTCTCCATCGTTCACGATGTAACCGAGAGGATTCAGGCCAAAAGGGATCTGGAAAATGCCAAGCAACAGGCTGAATCTGCCAATCAGACCAAAAGTGAGTTTCTGGCCAATATGAGCCATGAAATCCGTACACCGATGAATGCCATTCTGGGCTTCTGTGAACTGCTTTTCGAAAAAACGGTTAACGTTCATCACAGAGGGTTTCTGGAGTCAATATATCTAAGCGGCCAATCATTGCTTAATATTATTGATGATATTCTGGATTTGGCCAAAATCGAGGCAGGCAGGTTGGAACTTCAACCGGAACCCACTAAATTGTCAATTTTTTTTGATGAAATAGAAGCCACTTTCATAGAAAAAATTAAAAAAAAGGGATTGCACCTTGATATTCAGTTAGAAAAAAACGTGCCTGAAGTTCTTCTGGTCGACGATATCAGATTGAAGCAGATTTTGTTCAATCTGATATCCAATGCCATTAAATTCACCTATCAGGGGCACATAAGGGTTCATGTTTTTATGGAAGGCGCCAAAGGCGGTTTGCACAAAGAAGATCTTTTCGGTAAAATGCAGACGGTTTCCTTGAACATCAAAGTCGAAGATACCGGTATCGGCATTCCCGAAGATCAGCAGCAAATTATTTTTGAAAGTTTCCGGCAACAAAAGGGGCAGAAAAACCGGGAATTTGGAGGAACAGGACTTGGGCTGACCATAACCAGAAAGCTTGTGGAATTAATGAATGGAACCATAACAGTCGCAAGCGGCCCGGAAAAAGGAAGTGTTTTCAACGTTTTTCTGCCCTCTATTGAAATCATTGGAGCAGATCCGAAAAATAAGCTGGCCGAAATTTTACACCACGATATGACAGTGTCTTTCAAACCTGCGCAAATATTGCTTATCGATGATGTCGAAAGCAATCGTATTTTAATCAAAGAATATCTTAAAAACACCTCTCTTTCGGTTATCGAGGCACCGGACGGTGAAAAAGCTCTCGGCCTCTTGAATGCAAGCAAGCCGGACCTTATTTTGATGGACCTCCGGTTGCCGGGCAAAGATGGATTTGTTGTCACCAGAACGATTAAAAATGATCCCCGATTTTCCCAAACACCAATTATCGCGCTTACAGCTTTGGCAATGAAAGATAAGAAAAACACTATCGGAACATCATTCGACGGATGCCTCATCAAGCCGGTTACGCGCAAAAAGCTTATTGCCAGGCTGAAAGACTTTTTAGCCGTAAAAAAAGCACCGGATTTTTCTGACAACAATCCAAAAGCCACGCAACAGGACATAAATCCTTATTTCCCGAAGCATATGAAAAAAAACCTTACCCAAATACTAAGCATAATGGAAAAAGAAATCATTCCTAAATGGGAGGAACTCCGGGAAATATTTTATATTGACGATATCATCGACTTTGCTCAGGAACTTCAACAAATTGCAAGAAATTTTTCTTTTGAACTTCTTGATAACTACAGCCGCACCCTTTATGAACATGCTGAAAATAATAACATCGATGAAATCGAGATCATCATGTCAAATTTTCCTTCAATTGTGCAGCAAATCAGAAAACATGTATAAATTTTTATTTTGTGAATAAAAAAGGACCAACATGGAAACAAAAAAGGCACCGTCTGTTATTGTTGTTGATGACAACACCAATAATCTTCATGTACTGGCCAATATTCTGCGCAATAATGGATTGAAGGTCGCCACCGTCAAAGACGGATTCAAAGCCTTGAAATTTATCAAACAAAAAAAACCGGATCTGATTCTTCTCGATATAATGATGCCGGAAATGGATGGCTACGAAGTTTGTAAAAGACTGAAAAATAACCCCGATACTGATGATATCCCAATTATTTTTATCACGGCATTGAATAATACCGAAGACAAAATCAAGGCATTTGAACATGGCTGTGTGGACTACATCGCAAAACCTTTTAGGAAAGAAGAAGTTTTTGCCAGAGTCATTGCTCATTTAAACTTACGGCAGGCACAAAAACAACTGAAAATCTCCAACGCCACCAAAGACAAACTTTTTTCAATTATTGCTCATGACCTTCGGGGCCCTATATCCTCGCTTTCCGGGATGCTTGAAATGGTGACCATAAATCCCGGTTTTCTGGATAGTGCCGATCGGCTTGAAATTTTAAATGAAATGAAATTATCGGCTCAAAACACCTATCACCTTCTGGAAAACTTACTTTCCTGGGCCAAAAATCAGCAGGGATACATCCGTTGTCAGCCTGAAAATTTTTACCTGAGCCCGATGCTGGAAAAAATCATACGCCTGCTTTCTTCCGTTGCTAAACAAAAAAATATTTCCATGTATTCAAAAGTTTCCGATCACTTCAGGGTTTTTGCAGATGTCGACCTGATGATGACCGTATTTCGAAATCTCATCTCCAATGCCTTAAAATTCACTCGGGACTCAGGAGAAGTAACTATCAGTGCGAAACCCTATGGAAGCTTTGTCGAAATAACTATCAGCGATACCGGCGTGGGCATCTCAGAAAATCTTTTGCACAAGCTTTTTCGGAGCGAAGAAGCCTTTTCCACTTATGGGACCCGAAACGAAAAAGGAAGCGGCCTGGGGCTTAGTCTATGCAAAGAGTTCATTGAAAAAAACGGCGGTCATTTGAGAATTGAAAGCCAACTTGAGCAGGGCAGCCGGTTTATTTTCACAATTCCAACACCCCCCACATTAGAACTATGAAAAAAGAAATAACCAACATAGACTATACAGAAATTGAAAAATTTGACAGAATCTCCGACCGCTGGTGGGATCTTTCAGGTGAAATGAAATCTTTGCACCATATCAATCCGCTGCGCATGGATTACATTAAAAATCGACAGGTACTTGAGGGCTCAAACATTCTGGATGTAGGCTGCGGAGGCGGCATTTTAAGCGAGGCCCTGGCAGCCGAAGGGGCAAAGGTCACAGGCATAGATATGGCCACGTCTCCTTTACAATCAGCCCTCGCTCATTCAAAAATATCCGGTCTTCATATCGCTTATCACCAGAGCAGCGTAGAAGGTTGGGCAAAAATTAAACCTGAATTTTATGATGCGGTTACCTGTATGGAGCTGCTCGAGCATGTACCTGATCCGTCTTCTGTCGTAATGGCCTGCGCACAGCTTGTCAAACCCGGCGGTAACATCATTTTTGCCACCATTAACAAAACCCTCAAAGCCTTTTTGTACGTAATAGTGGGCGGTGAATACATTTTGAAAATCCTCCCGAAAAAAACCCATCAATTCCGTCGTTTTATAAAACCTTCCGAAATGAAGTCATGGGCCGCAAAGGCCGGTCTAAATCATGTGGACTTCACAGGAATGCATTACAATCTGATTACCCAAAAATATTGGCTTGGCGGTAATATCTCCGTAAACTATCTGATGCATTTTAAAAAATCCTTATAAACAAGCAATAAAACCCTGTTGTTTTAACTTCAAACAGAAATTATCAAAAAAGACAGGAGAATGGAATGGTCTCGGAAAATATGAATGTATCTGAAAAATCGGAAAAACAAATTGAAGATTTAACTTTAAAATACGGTTTGGCACAGATGTTCAAAGGAGGAGTGATAATGGATGTGGTCTCCACCGAGCAGGCCATCATCGCTGAACAATCAGGAGCGGTGGCTGTAATGGCACTTGAAAGGGTACCCTCCGATATTCGATTATACGGTGGGGTTGCCCGCATGTCAGATCCTGGATTGATCCGTGAAATCATGAATGCGGTTACTATTCCGGTGATGGCCAAATGTCGTATCGGTCATTTTGTTGAAGCGCAAATACTGCAAGCCATTGGAGTGGACTACATCGATGAAAGCGAGGTGCTCACCCCTGCCGATGAGGCTCACCATATTTTTAAACATAATTTCAAAATTCCCTTTGTATGCGGTTGTCGAAATCTGGGAGAAGCCCTTCGGAGAATTGGCGAAGGGGCTGCCATGATCCGTACCAAAGGTGAAGCAGGCACCGGTGATGTGGTCGAAGCCGTACGCCATGCACGGGCCGTTTTTGGAGAAATCCGAAAACTTCAAAGCATGGGCGATGAAGAACTTATGAGTTATTCCAGACAAATCGGTGCCCCTTATGAACTGGTTAAAAAAACCAAAACCCTGAAAACACTCCCTGTGGTCAACTTTGCAGCCGGCGGTATTGCCACCCCCGCTGATGCCGCCATGATGATGCAGCTCGGCGTGGACGGCGTTTTTGTCGGTTCCGGAATTTTTAAAAGCTCTATTCCGGAAAAGCGGGCAAAAGCCATTGTCGAAGCCACCACCCATTTCAATGACCCCGATATTTTGGCCCGAATAAGCGAAAACCTTGGAGAGCCTATGTTGGGTATCGAAGCTGCCAGTTTGCCGGAAAATCAGCAAATATCGACCCGAGGATGGTAAAAAAAGGAGGCTTAAAATGACCAATCCGGAGATTTTCGGTTACCTGGCAGGAATGCTGACTACATTCAGCGCATCGCCACAACTTTATTATTCTTACACCACAAAAGATGTAAGAAGTTTAAATCTTGGTTTTATGAGCATGCTCATTGCGGGACTTTCCCTTTGGGCAATATATGGAATATTGATCCAATCGACACCCGTTATCATTTTTAATGCTATCGGAGCCACTTTATGGGTCCCCCTTTTTTGGATGAAAATCATTTCTATTAAAAATAAAAGGGATAATGAAAAACCAGATTGATTATTCTTTTTATCCTTGACCTCATGCATGCATTCAAATATTCTAATATGATTATAGACCTTATGGGGTTTCCGGTTCGAATCGAGTGTAGCCGTTGTGGTCAACTCGAAAGGAAAGGCCCCTGAGAACAAAAATTCAGACAACACCAATTCAGAGAGAAGTACATATGAAAAACAACGAGAACAACTATAAGTATTTTCACAACAAGCTCATTGGATTTTTTAAAAATTTGTATTCCAACCTTCAATATCTGGTTGAAGGTGATGTCCCATCGGCTGAAGCCAAAGATCTTTACATTGAAACCAAAAGGGAACTGCAGACCAAATTAGTCGACCTGGAAAAAAAAGAATACCGTATCGCTTTTGTCGGCGGATTCAATTCAGGAAAAAGCACGTTGATCAACGCCATGCTGGGAGATTATATCCTGCCCGAAGCCGGCAAAGCGTTAACCTCGGTTCCCACATACATCAAGCGCAGTTTAACCAGTGATGATGAATTTATTATTCACTATTTGAGCAAAGAAGAGGTTTTCAGAGTCAAAAGGCTTTATCGCCGAGCCCTTGCAGAAGACTTGGGAGATCTGTCGGCAGTCAATTTGGGCGATGATGGCATTATTGATGTTTTTGACAAAAAAATCAGAACCGCTAAAGAGGAAGGTTTAAACAGCCACCTGGATGCAAAACTTCTGGAGCATTTCAAAAAAGTTCTTTTGCACGAAAAAAATCTGCAGGATAAAATATCGGAAACACCCCGTTCAGTGGAATGCACCAGAGAAAAAGCCTTTTCTACCATCAAGGACGATCTCGAAGCTGCTTTTATAGATAGAATCGAGGTCCGTTTGAAAGACGTGGACATACCCCCTGATGTTGTTATTGTCGATTTGCCCGGCGTCTCGGTTCATAATCCTCGTCATAGAGAAGTGACGATGGATTTTATCAAACGCAGTGCCCATGCCATCGTACTGGTGCTCAGTGCCAAAAGAATCCTCGACAAAGATGAAAACTTAATCCTGAAAGGCTTCATGGGCAGCAATGTCAACATTCAAAACAAGTTTTTCTGGGTGATCAACCAGTGGGATTTGGTGACCGATCTCGATAAAAAGGACATTGAAGCCGATTTCGAAGAAATGTGCAGCAATCTTGACATCAATTATCTCCGATCCTACCGCACTTCGGCTCGGGACGGACTTCTTGCATGGCTGAGCCTGCACAAACGAAACAGCATTCAATCAAGCGAACGCCTTCAGGATCATATGCGTAGCTATGAAGAAAATTTGATGCACCGGTACAGCAACGATCATGAACTGGCATACAAATTATCTCAGGTGGGCAAAATCAGAAAGGATGTTTTCGGTTATCTCAATTCGGAAATCAAAAAAACGACTCTCAAAGAGATGGCCGAAGGCATACTGGTCAAATGCAAACGTATCTGCACCATTCTTCGAAAAGAACAGGAAGATCACCGGCACTATCTTTCCGAGATGCTGGAAAGTGAAAAAAAACTTCGGGAAGAAGAATACATCGAAGAAAAACGAAAGCGCTTAACGCTGGAGGCAAAAGAGACGCTCCGAAAAATGCTTGATAAGGTGGTAGATGAACAAGATGAAATCGAGGCCACCAGGAACGCTGAACTTTGGGAGCACATCGAGAATACATACAGCAACAACATCAACCTGCAGGGAGAATTCCGGAAAGTAATGAAAGTTCTCGGAAGAAAAGCCCCCTTGTACTTTGAAATTGAAACCAATGTTCTGACCAGTATCAATGAACTGGTAAAAGATAAATTTGTAAAAGTTCTTAAAGAAGGTATCGGAAGGATTTTCGACGAGTATGAAATCTTACTGGAAGGATTTTCAAGATACATTTCCGAAGAGTTACGGGGTGAATATGTCAGCGCCCTTGACCGGGACTTCAAAGACAAAATTATCCGGGAAAACAAAAGAAAGGTCAGAGACGGCTTTGAAATGTATGCCAGTGCTTTGATTTCCCGCCTCGATAGCCTGCTGGTCTGGTCCGATATTTCCGAAGACGAACTTTTTATAAACCTGGAACTCGAATCTTCACAGGAACTCATGTCCCTCAACCAGGCTCATTTGGAAAAACTTAAAAACAACCTTAATGAACTTCGCAATTTCTTAAACGAACTGACAGAGCTTTCAACAAAAAAACGTTTTGTTGTTCTAAGCCATAAATGGAAAATTTTGGACAAAAAGAGCCATGCCGAGAGCATGATCGCCGGCATCAAAAAAGAACTGGGCGATTTTCAGAGGTCCTATGACAAGATTGAAACACTTCTCAACTATTCATATCCTGCCAACCCCCATGCTGCGCAGCAATTGACCAAAATTGCCAAACTGGTGCCCAAAGACATTAAAGACAGCAAAGTTTGGGATCTAAAAGCCCAAAAGTTTAATGCATTTTTGAGCAATGTTTACAAAGATCACATGGAAAAAGCGGTCAACGAACTCAATGAACAATCCTGGCTCTTTGTACGGGACAACCTGGCAGAAACAGAATCACAGCTCAATGACATCCTTATCAAATATGTATTTCAGCGCCTTGAAAAAATTGTCAGGGACGGCGTGGATAAAGAATTCCAACTCAAACGGGAAAACAAGGAAAAAATGCAGGACCTTATCGGTGAACACCTGAAACCCTTCAGCGATATGGAAAGGCGTATGCAGAAATTTATGGCAGAGGTGGAAACCGCTTCCTTTGCTGCCGAAGATGAGCGCTCCGAAGGCGAAAAGGTTGTGGATATCAAAAAAAGGCAGGCACAACAGTAACCACATAGTGTAACTTGTTTGTATGAAATGAACTAAAAATCCGTGAGGCCGGAGTGCGAAAGTTGTACTTTCGCATGACCGGCTGCAAGCCGGTTCACCTGAAAAACAAATTTATCAACCAAAAACGGGTTTACCTTGTGCAGTCACCTTAAGTCCGCACCGACAAAAGACCGGGATTCACCCAAACAGGTTACACTCAAATTTTTTTCTGGAAAATCAGGGACGTGGCAAGAAATAATGCCCTACAAAACATATCCCTCCCAAAATCCCCCAAAATCTTTTTGAGCATCATCAACATAGGTTATTTTAAAAGTGCTTTCATCAGTTTGTTGAACCGCCTTTAAATAGTTTATGCTCAGATCAGTTTCCTGTTTTGTCATCACCGGAAAAAGGTAATTTTTATTCATGTATTTGAACTTGCCTTTTTTACGGTATCGTTCTTCAATAAAATCACAATGTTTTTTCAATCTTTCACAAATGCGATTATTGGAAAAATCAAGGACATCATTGTGTTTTGACACAATAAAAGCATGAAGGTCTTTATCAATTTCATAGCCAATGCTGTTTCGTCCCGAAGCCATTGCCGCATACATGGTGGTTCCAATACCCAGAAACGGGTCCAAAACAGTATCACCTTTTACGGAAAACATGGTAATGAGCCTGTAGGGCAGCTCAAAGGGAAAAGCCGCGCTGCGGTTCCTGACCTTATCATGGAATAGATTTTGTGAGGCACCCTTAAGATCCATCCAAATATCGGAAAACCAAACATTGCGTTCTTCCCAGAAAAACGCGCTTTCCCGCCTCAGCTTTTTTTCCGCAGCCGTTAGAAATTCTCTTTTACCGCCTTTTCTTAAAATCAACACATACTCATGCTCCTGAGTCACATAAGCACCGGGAGGCAGCATTCCCGACCCCATAAACTTGTTGGGAGCATTGGTTTGTTTGCGCCACAAAATGGCTGGAAGTGCTGAGAAACCCAATTTCTGCAGGTAGCTTTGAATTCGGGAGTGATTGGTGTAAAGGGCAAATTGGCCGTTAATGGTTCTTGTTGCATCACCAGCATTAATACAGGCAATTGCACCTGGCTTAAGGACACGATATAGCTCATCCCACACTTTATCCAATTCCCGATGCATCAGTTCAAAGGCTTCAGGACCCTTCTTATTATTTAAAAATTCGCCGATTTTTTCATTTTGATCCGTAAATATCCGGTCCCACATCTCAATCATTGGATAGGGAGGGGACGTGACAGCAAAATCGATGGAGGCATCGGATAAATCGGTCATGCGCTTTGAATCTCTAAAAAATATTTGATGCGAAGTAATCATTCTCAATTGTCAGAGCAACCCTCCCTTTGACAAAAGGATACAAAAGAGGGTTTTACCCACTCTGAACCTTTCAATAATCTTTGGAGACATGGCAAAAAAAAAAGCTATGGAATCAACCATAACCTTAATTGATCGGGGCGAGAGGATTTGAACCTCCGACTCCCTGCTCCAAAAGCAAAAAAGTATGGTTTTCAGCACTTTTCAAGCCATCTCATACCTTGTCAAAACCTATTGACTTTATTTAGAATACCGTTAATTTTTCTATTCATGACATTGCAAGCTTTTTCATCCTTATGACCCCATTTTTTGTACCCCATTTTGTACCCCGAAAATGGAAGGAACCAGTAAAAATGGCACTTACAGATTTGACGATACAAAAACTGAAGCCAAAAGAAAAAAGATACGAAATATCAGACGGCAAAGGACTTTATATCCGGGTAATGCCGACCGGTACAAAAACCTGGGTTTTTCGTTATCAATACGATGGAAAAGCCCGACGAATGACCTTGGGAGCATATCCGGGCATTTCCCTTGCAAGGGCACATGAACGGCATAGCACAGCTTTAATGGATTTGCAACGGGGCATTGACCCCGGAGTCAAGGCACAAGAGGAAAAAGCAAAGCGCAAAGCTGCACCCTGTTTTCAAGATTTACTTGACGAGTTTTGGGAGTTAGAACTTTCAAAGACTCCAAGCGGCAAAGAAAGAAAACGACTTGTCGAAAAAGACGCCTTGTCAAAGTGGAAAAACAAGAAAGCCAGCGACATAAACCGGCGCGATGCCGTTTTATTAATTGATAAAGTCAGAGAGAGGGCACCCGTCGGGGCAAACCGCTTGCAAAGTGTTTTAGTGCGAATGTTTAATTTTGCAGGGGAGCGCCGCATTATCGAACATAGTCCACTGATCGGCATGAGGCGGGCACCGGAAAAAAGCAGAAAACGAGTTTTAACCGACCAGGAAATTAAACTGTTATGGGAAGCCCTTGACCTGGAAAACAAGAAAATTGACATTTACCATGTCACAAAGCTTGCCTTGAAAATGATTTTATTAACGGGGCAGCGACCAGGCGAAGTCTGCTGCATGAGTTGGGCAGAAATAGACGGCGAATTTTGGAATATACCGCCCGAACGAATGAAAAACAGCGAGGAAAACCGGGTGCCTTTGTGCCCTATGGCCTTGGAAGTGATAGAAAGGGCGAATACTTATGCAAGTGATTGTGATTACGTTTTCCGGTCAAGCTACAAGCCAGAAAGACCGATTAGCAGGCAGGCGGTCACAAGGGCAGTTGCCAGGCATTGGGCAGAGATAGGCTATACAGAAGCCTTTACGCCACACGATTTAAGGCGAACACTCCGAACCCGGCTTGCTGAACTTGGAGTAACTGATATTGTGGCAGAACGTTTACTGGGCCATAAACTGCAAGGCCTGATGGCGGTTTATAACAGGCATGCCTATGACACCGAAAAACGGCAAGCCCTGAGTCAGTGGGAACCGCGATTATCTGAAATTATCGGAGTTGCCGGGCCGGTTGCAAGTAACGTAATACCGTTTCAAAGAGTGATTTAAACAGTTTTCCTGGTCATAGGTGGACGCACCGAAAACCTGTTTTCCTGGACAGACTTGGCCGGGTTAATTTTCCAGGGGCGCTGCGGGAGGCGTGCTATGGCCCGCGATAAATTCTTTAAATGGACCGAGAAGGAAATTAAAGCCTTACAGTATTCCGTTCCATGGGATAATGTCATACAAGAGTTGTACAAAACCTTTACCCCCAAAGAGATTTTCAATTTCATGGTAATCGGGAAACTACCCTACGCTGTGAATATGATAGACGAATCCAAACCACACGGATTCGATGCCTTGTGGCTTTATGGCTCCGACAGGTTGGAAGACAGGCATGGGTAAAATCCCTGGGCGAAACCCCTTCCAACCTGTGCTCAATTTCTAAATGTCATCGAATCAGTGTTTAGTGGTATGACAAGAGCGATAATTCACAACAGTGATTATAAATCGGTTGACGAGTGTAAGTACGCTATTGATCAGTATTTTTCTGAAAGAAATGCTTATTATCAAACTCATCCTAAAAGAGCAGGCAAAAAGATTTGGGGTAAGGAAAGAGTGGAAGCTTCTTTTAGTGAAAGCCACATTTGTAAAGATCCAAAATATCGATAAATCACTTCAAATGCATGCACCCGGTCTTCCCTGCCGCTCGTTCCTCGCTCTGGGCCTGGCGGGTAATGCTGGTGTTAACCATGATTATCCAATGGCTGAAAATTTAGAGGTCCAGAAGTTTCAGAATACCGAAACTATTCGCAACTTGAATTATCTGCTAATTTAGGGCATAAGTATGCAGTATTCTAAATTTCTGATATTGTAAAAATCCAGTCGATGGACCGTAAAAATGAGATTTTTATGCCGATCCGCATAACACGACATGCAAAAACGCTAATGCAGAGGTAACCCATTAGAATTCTATGGGTTAACGAGATTATGGAACGATTTACAGAGGCGTCTTATACGGACAGAAATACACAAATCTGCATTTTATGCGGATACCATCTAATTATTGTTCAGCCACAAAAAAACGTAGGAGTTTAGAATGAAGGCAGAATTTACAGCAATTATCGAACCTGCTCCTGAGGGAGGATTTTGGGCGATCTGCCCAGAAGTTCCAGGCGCTAACGGACAGGGCGAGACCATTGAAGAAACTAAGGATAATCTTAGACAAGCCATTGAATTGATTTTAGAGGATCGTAAGGCTGATATTTTGAGAGGCTTGCCAGATGACGCTATTCAAGACACGGTGATGATTGGATGAAACGGCGAGATTTGGAAAAAAGGCTGAGAATTGCAGGATGCTATTTGAAACGTGAAGGGGCCTCACATTCAATTTGGATTAATCCAAAGAATGGAGCAGTAGAAACTGTTCCCAGACACACCGAGATCAAAGAACCATTGGCAAAGAAAATTTTGAAGAATCTGAATTCAGAATAATTGCCGAACCATGCAGTTTAGAGGACAGCAAGGGCCTGGCCACGATGAGAATTAGCCCTTTGACAAAATATCCGTCATCTACAAAATGAGTTTGGAAGCCCTTGCTGCCTCTGACCGCCACGTTAAAAATCGTCCACTTTCAGAAAATTTATCAAGGAATCAAAGATTCACAATATTGTCTATTATTACTGGGCAGCCCTTTGATTGAAATAGGTGATTGATTCGGATTGAAATCAACACCGTTGATTCCCGAAATCACCCTGCTTGTTACTCAACAATGATTATCCTAAACTTGAGTAATCATGGTGCAAATTTCTAAAGGTTACCGTTTCAAATCAAAACTTGAAATGCCTGCAAATTTAATGCATGTGTTGCAAGTTATGTTGATTTCGGGCTTGCTCAAAAACGCTGCCTATAGAATTTTTTCCAAAGTTTATTGAATGACCCCGCCAAAAGTGTAATAAAAATTTCAAATTTGGCTTTTTCTGGATTTGAGTTGGACAATATCCAAAGGGTAAGAATATACGGATCGGCAGAGCAAATTGTTGGACCGAGATAATCACGATTGACGTTATTCACGGATTGCGTTGTTGTATAGGACATGATCAGATCATATAAATGTGAATACACCGAGGCGCTCTCGAAAGGCCATAGGGTAAAGAAATTTGTCAATATTGCCAACAAGGTCGCCCGACGAAAACTCAGGCAGCTCGAAATCGCTAATTGCCTTGAGGATTTGAGAGTTCCACCTGGCAATCACCTGGAGGCACTCAAAGGCAGTCGTTCCAGTCAATACAGTATTCGCATTAATGATCAGTGGCGGGTCTGCTTTCATTGGTCGAATGGATTCGCAGAAAACGTCGAAATCCTTGATTATCATTAAGGAGTATGCATCATGAAAAAACTTGATCCGATAACACCAGGTGAAATCCTGTTAGAAGAATTCCTTAGGCCCATGGGGCTGAGCCAGTATCGTTTGGCTAAGGAAATTGGGGTACCTGCACAGCGTATCAGTGAAATTGTTTCAGGTAAACGAGGGGTTACAGCTGATACGGATTTGCGGTTGTGCCGTTTTTTTGGCCTCTCCAACGGCTACTGGCTGCGGGCACAGGCTGCTTATGATACCGAGGTCGCAGAACGTAAAATAGGTCCCTTGCTGAAAAACATTAAACCCTGGTCAGAGCATTCGGCCCAACAAGGCTAATTCAGCCAACGTAAACAGCCACGCGGCTGATTAGCGGCCTTAAATGGTACTACGAAAACAAAAAATATATGACTCTCAATGACCTTCAAAATAAAATCTTAGCCAAAATTGATAAGACAGGTTTTCCTTTGAAATTGAGATTGTCAAAGTATATTAATGATGAAGGTTACCTCGTAGCAAACAAAGAATATTATGTGAATTTTGATGAAGGGAAAGGACGTGAATTAGATCTTCGTGAATTAAGAAATTACCTTATAGTGAATGAAGGAGCTAAATCATGAAAAAAATTGCCCTGTTTGTCTTCAACGGAGATCCAATGTGCTTCATTCATGTGCTTTTGAACGCACTGGACATGAACGCCAAAGGAGAAGAAGTGAAAATCATAATTGAAGGTGCTTCGGTCAAACTGATCCCCGAATTAGTTAAATCCGGCAATCCACTAAATGGATTGTGGAAAAAGAATTTGAAGGCGGGTCTTGTTGAAGGGGTTTGTAGGGCTTGTTCAAGTAAATTAGAAACCATAGAGGCTGCAAAGGAGCAGGGACTCTCTCTTCTTGAAAATATGTCAGGACATCCCAGTATGTCAGCCTATCGTGACAAAGGATTTGAAATCATTACCTTTTAATATACCTTGGTGGGTTGAACTGAGAAAAAACTGCACCTTTTATAACCCCATTTCTTGTACCCCATTTTGTACCTCGACGAAAAAGGCACAAAAAAAGTTACGAAAAATATCCGCAACCTATTGATTTTACTGATCGGGGCGAGAGGATTTGAACCTCCGACTCCCTGCTCCCAAAGCAGGTGCGCTACCAGACTGCGCCACACCCCGGTCTCTATATGTATCCGCTCTCTTTTTTTATTATGTTCCCCTATACCATTTCTTCTGCACCGGTGCAAGTACAAATATTCTTGACACGCCCTTCTATTGATATTAATTTCTAAATCTTAAACGAAGTGTTATTATATAAATATTGGATACATAAGATATCCATATTTCATAGGAATAAAATTTTAATTGCGTTATCAAATGTATTTCCTGGGTTATTTCAACTCATGGTCTCAAAAATCCCGTGCGAAAGTGGCGGAACTGGTAGACGCGCTGGACTTAGGATCCAGTTCTGGAAACAGAGTGGGAGTTCAAGTCTCCCCTTTCGCACCACTTCTTAGTTACAATTAATCATTTTTAAATATAGATTCAAAAAGAGTTTAACCTTCCACATTTCCAAAGTCAGAAAGGAATATCATGCAAGTTAGCATCGAAGATTTGAGCAGTGTCAAAAAAATAATGCATATTGAAGTGCCCCATGACGATGTGGCCCGTAAATTGAACGAAGCTTACAAGGATTTGAAAAAAACCGTCAAAATTAAAGGCTTCCGCCAGGGAAAAACGCCCCGGTCTGTTCTGGAGCGCCACTATAAAAAGGATGTCAATGAAGAAATCACCCAAAAGCTGATCCAGGAATCTTTGACTGAGGCTATTCAGGAAGCCGGGATCAAGCCGGTCGGCATGCCCCTGCTCGACACTCCTGAATTGGATGAAAAAGTGGCGTACAAATACACTGCTACTGTTGAAATTGCTCCTGAAATTGAAGACTTGGATTTCAAAGGCCTCCAGCTGACCAAAACACTTTATAAATCTTCCGAAGAAGAAGTGGAAGCGCAACTGAAAATGCTTCAGAAAAAAGTTAGTGATAAAGAGCTGGTGACTGAAGATCGCCCTATCAAAGAATCGGATTTTGGTGTTATTGACTACACTGTCTACAAGGACGGCCAACCCCTTGCCGAAGCTACCCCCATGGAAAACTACAACCTCAAGGTGGGAGAGGGCTCAATCCACCGGGATTTTGATGAACAAATAGTGGGCATGAAAGCAGGAGAAAATAAAAAGGTTACCATAACCTTTCCAAGCGATCCAAAAAGCGAAACTGAACCGGAAAAAAGCCTGGATTTTGATGTAACACTCAAAGAAATAAGAGAAGAAAAATTCCACGAAATCAATGATGACTTTGCAAAGAAATTTGGAACATATGAAAATTTAGATGCACTCAAAGATCACATCAGAAAAACCCTTAAAGAAGGTTATGATAAGCATATCGAACAAGACCTTAATGAACAAATCTTTCAAAAACTTCTGGCAAGAGGTGACTTTGAAGTTCCCGATTCCATGGTCAATCATGAACTCGACCAAATTATTGCAGACATTGAAAAACGCCTGCAAGCTTATGATAAAACCATCCAGGACATGGGAATGACTCTGGAAGAACTTAAAGATAAATATTGGGAAACCGCTGAAAAACAGGTTAAACGTCACGTTCTTCTCAACAAAATAATTCAACAGGAAAAACTCGAACTATCTGATGAAGAAATGGAATTGGGATATGAAGAAATGGCAAAGGCCCACAATCAACCGGTTCAAGTTTTTAAAAAATTTTATGAAACCAATCTGGACCACCTTAACTTTTTTAAACATGCTCTACTTGAAAAAAAAGCTATCAACCTTATCATTGATAACAGTATAATTACAGAAAAAGAACCCGAGCCGGGAACGGACACTGAAACAGAAGAAACATAAAACTCTGAAATAAAGTACTAATGTATCCTATATCGATTTTCATTTTACAACGGAACCAATGCTGATCATGGTTTCATTAAGTCCGTTTTTTTCCGGCCCCGTTCAATTGACTTGAACAAATGATTTACCGATATTATATTTAAGCTATATACTTCACCTAAGTTATCAAGGAGGCTAAGAGTGGCACTTATTCCAATGGTTATAGAACAATCCAGCAGAGGCGAGCGGGCCTATGACATATACTCGCGACTTTTGAAAGACCGGATAATATTTTTGGGAACGCCCATTAACGATGAAATTGCAAATCTTCTGATTGCTCAGTTTTTATTTCTGGAATCAGATGATCCTGAAAAAGACATAAATTTTTACATTAATTCTCCAGGAGGGGTGGTGACTGCAGGATTGGCGGTTTATGACACCATGATGTACATCAAGCCGGATGTCACAACAGTTTGCATAGGCCAGGCAGCCAGTATGGGAGCTGTGTTGCTGGCTTCCGGCTCAAAAGGCAAACGATATTCACTTCCCAATTCCAGAATTCTGATTCATCAGCCAATGGGAGGGTTCCAGGGCCAGGCATCGGATATTGCCATACAGGCTAAAGAAATTTTACGAATGAAAGAAACACTGAATCACATTCTTGTTGAACATACAGGTAAAGATCTTGAAAAAATTCAAAGTGATACAGATCGTGATTTTTTTATGTCAGGACTTGAGGCCAAAGAGTATGGGATTGTTGACCATGTAATTACCAACCGGGACGATCTCGATAAACTAGAGAAAACGGAGGCCTAAAATGACCAAAAAAACTGACGGAAGCGACAACCTCTTCTGCTCATTTTGCGGAAAAAATCAGACAGAGGTTAAAAAACTTATTGCCGGCCCGGCTGTGTACATCTGTGACGAATGTATTCAGTTGTGCAGTGAAATAATAGAAGAAGAGGGTGAAAAAACCCCTGGTGAGAGCCATCGGGATCTTGTTCCCCGTAAAATTAAAGAACTTCTCGATGATTATGTCATCGAGCAGGACAGGGCTAAAAAAATCCTGTCGGTTGCAGTTCACAACCATTACAAACGTCTTGATTCCCTGATAAATACAGGGGATGTTGAAATTGAGAAAAGCAATATACTCTTGATTGGTCCCACCGGGTGTGGAAAAACGCTTTTGGCCCAGACACTTGCCAGGTTTCTCAATGTGCCGTTCACTATTGCAGACGCCACAAGTTTGACAGAGGCCGGATATGTGGGAGAGGACGTCGAAAACATCATACTATCCCTGCTGCAGAATGCCGATTATGATGTGGAAAAAGCCAAACGCGGCATTGTTTACATCGATGAAATCGACAAAATTGCAAGCAAATCCGATAATCCGTCCATCACCCGCGATGTATCCGGTGAAGGGGTGCAGCAGGCCTTGTTGAAAATCATCGAAGGCACCACTGCCAGTGTACCACCCAAAGGTGGAAGAAAACATCCTCAGCAGGATTTTGTTAAGATTGATACTTCCAACATTCTTTTTATCTGTGGAGGCACCTTTACAGGCCTCACCAAAATTATCGAAAGAAGATTGACTTCCAAGGTAATGGGTTATGGTGCAAAGATAAGTAAAAGGGAGGACAAAAATATTGGTGAGATCCTAAAACACGTGCAGCCAGAGGACCTGATTAAGTTCGGGTTAATTCCTGAATTTTTGGGACGATTGCCGGTATTGGCAACCCTCGAGGAACTCAATGAGGAAACTCTTGTTCGTATTCTCACCGAACCGAAAAATTCCCTGGTAAAACAGTTTACCAAGCTTTTTGAAATCGAAGGAGTAAACCTCAGATTTACGGATGCAGCCATGCTGGCCATTGCCAAGGAGGCTATAAAACGCAAATCAGGTGCCCGCGGACTCAGGGCAATACTCGAAACGTGCATGTTGGATGTCATGTACGACATTCCCTCAATTGATAACGTCAAGGAATGCGTTATCGGGGAAGAAGTTGTTATGAAAAGTGAAAAGCCGATTTTATTGTATGAACAAACAAAAAAACAGGCTTAATAAGAAAACCTTAAAAGTCAATAGAAGATGATCCATATACCAAATATGTTTAAATACGATAATAATAAATCGACAATACAGCTGCCGCTACTTCCTTTAAGGGATATCGTCGTTTATCCCCATATGGTTGCCCCGCTTTTTGTGGGCCGCACCCAGTCGGTCAATGCTCTGACCGAAGCCATGAATAAGGAAAAGCAGATATTTTTAGTAACCCAGAAAAGTGCCGGAATCGATGATCCCAAAGAAAAGGACATATCGAAAATCGGCACAATTGGAAACGTGCTTCAGCTTTTGAGACTTCCGGATGGAACTGTTAAAGCTTTAGTTGAGGGAAAAAAAAGGGCTAAAATTAAACGTTTTATCCCTAACGAAAACTTTTTCCAGGTTGAGCTGGAAAGCATTCCTGATGATGACATTCCCCAGGCCGAAAGCGTCGCCCTGATGAGAGCGATAAGTGAGGCCTTTGAAGATTATGCAAAGCAGAACACCAATATTTCAAAAGACTTGATCAGCAATGTAGCTGCAATTTCCAATCCATCGCAACTTGCCGATACAGTTTCAGCCCATTTTGCTTTCAAACTGGAAGACAAACAAAAACTTCTGGAAACTTTTTCGCCGGCCGAACGGCTTTCCCTTCTTTTGAAATTAATAAAGATGGAAATTGAGATCTTTAGAATGGATAAGCGCATAAAAGGACGGGTAAAAGACCAGATGGAAAAAACCCAGCGCAACTATTACCTCAACGAACAAATGCGCGCAATCCGAAAGGAAATGGGCTCGGAAGACGAAGCTGCGGATGAACTCAAGGAACTTGAAGAGCGTATCAAAAAGAAACGCATGAGCAAGGAAGCCGCAAACAAAGTCAATCAGGAATTAAAAAAACTCAAGCTCATGACACCCATGTCGGCGGAAGCCACGGTGGTGCGAAATTATATCGAATGGCTCATCAGCATTCCATGGTTTGATCGCTCAAAAGTGAGAACCAATATAGAGGAAGCTGAAAAAATTCTCGATGAAGACCATTTTGGCCTGGAAAAACCCAAGGAGAGAATACTTGAATATCTGGCCGTACAATCTCTGGTCAAAAAAATCAGGGGTCCCATTCTTTGCCTGGTAGGTCCTCCGGGTGTCGGAAAAACGTCGTTGGCCAAATCCGTGGCAAGGGCTACCGGAAGAAAATTCGTTCGGCTATCTCTTGGAGGCGTTCGTGATGAAGCCGAGATACGGGGACATCGAAGGACTTACATAGGATCCATGCCAGGCAAGATTATTCAATCACTTAAAAAAGTGGGAGTCAACAACCCGGTTTTCTGCCTGGACGAGGTGGACAAAATGAGTATGGACTTTAGAGGTGATCCTTCAGCAGCACTTCTTGAAGTCCTTGATCCTGAACAAAACTTTGCCTTCAATGATCATTTTTTGGATGTAGACTACGATCTTTCAGATATAATGTTTATCACTACCGCCAATACATTGCCTGAAATTCCGCTTCCGCTTCAGGATCGGATGGAAATTATCAGGCTTGCCGGTTATACCGAATATGAAAAATATAATATTGCTCAGGATTTTCTAATTCCCAAGCAAATTAAATTAAACGGGATGGGTGGAAAAGATATTCAATTTTCAAAAAATGCCGTTTTAGAAGTTATTCAAAGATACACCAGAGAAGCCGGTGTAAGAAATCTGGAAAGAGAAATTTCCTCTATTTGCCGCAAACTGGCAAAAGAATACATGAAAACAAAGGAGGAAAAAGCTTTCCGGGTAACGTCAAGCAGCATCGTTAAATATCTGGGAACTCCCAAGTTCAGGGTAAGCCAAATAGAGGAAAAACATCAGATAGGTACAGTAACCGGTCTGGCATGGACCCATGTGGGAGGCGAGCTTTTAATGATCGAAACACTCATTATGCCGGGCAAAGGTGAAGTGGCTGTCACCGGAAAATTGGGAGATGTAATGAAAGAATCCGCACAGGCTGCCGTAAGCTATGTGCGATCCCGGGCAGAACATCTCATGATCGACAATACGTTTCACAAGAATTTCGACATCCACATTCATGTTCCCGAAGGCGCCATTCCCAAAGATGGTCCTTCTGCAGGAATAGCCATGTGCACTTCCCTGGTATCGGCTTTAACCAAAAGACCGGTTTATCGGGATGTAGCCATGACCGGGGAAATTACACTTCGAGGACGTGTACTGCCGGTCGGAGGACTTAAAGAAAAACTTCTGGCAGCCCATCGTGCAGGAATCAAGAAAGTCATTATCCCCAAAGATAATAAAAAAGATCTGCAGGATATACCCTCCAGTGTGTCCAAGCAACTGGAGATTATTCTGGCTGAGCACCTGGATGAAGTGCTCTCCCAGGCACTTATTGTGGATGGAAGTGAAAGCCTTTTCAAAAAAGATGATCTTCCATATGAGATCATGGCCAAAGAGGTCGAAAAACAGGACCATACATCTTTGATGTAATTTGAAATTTTTTCTCAAAAAAGCAAGCAACAATCGAATTTAGCTTGACAACCCATAACATTCTTGCTAAATATTGCTTTCTTTGATGGATGACCGGCCCTTGATACTTCTGATACCATGTGGGCGGGTAGCTCAGTTGGGAGAGCATCGGCCTTACAAGCCGAGGGTCACAGGTTCAAGCCCTGTTCCGCCTACCACTTTTTCCGGAAGACGGAAAAGGGCAAGGTCCTCAAGAAAAACAAATACGGGGACGTAGTTCAGTTTGGTTAGAACGCCGGCCTGTCACGCCGGAGGTCGCGAGTTCGAGTCTCGTCGTCCCCGCCACAACAAAATCAAGGGTTTGCGATTATTTCGCAAGCCCTTTTTTTATTGAGAAATTATTTGTACCCAACACTATACCCAACACGTTTTATGGAAAACGAGGGAAAAAGCGTGAAATTCCCGAGTTCGAAAAACAGGGGTTTCTAAACTAAAACTTTTCCTACGACGGTATCAATGTTTTGCAGATCGAATTGTTGGGTATACCGTTCGTTTTGTTGGGTATACCTCCCTAAATGTTCTCCAGGGGAAACAATAACATCTTGAATATTTCCGGCAATTGAATCCTTACTGTGTTTTTTATGATCTTTTCGTTAATCGCCAAGGCCCCATTGAGAATTACAAATAATAAGGTTTTAAGTTTTAAGTTTTAAGTTTTAAGTTGGGTATCTGTTACTCAATATTCAAGTTTTTGCGTCATTCCTGCGAAAGCAGGAATCCAGAAGGTTTCAGAGGGGTTCTGGATTCCGGGTCTCCGCTCTGCTGCGCCCGGAATGACGGTCATTGCAAAGCATTGTATAAAAAAAACTTGATCATCGAGTAACAGTACCGCTTTCCCTAAATGATTGGAAATAATTGAAACAGTAATCAAAGGATGCATAACGTTCTGTTGGCTTCAAACCTCCAGATTTTTGGTCGCCATGGATATATTTTAGAATGTTTGATTCAATCCACCCATTTTTTTTTTCTTCTTATGCCGCGAATTTTATTGCCCATTGAGCGATTCCATGATCTGTTTGAAGCTTTCGACTCCGGCTTCGAGGTTTTCGATGATTTCTTCGGCCAGGATATCCGGGTCGGGTAGGTTATCCAGATCGGCTAAACTTTCATCCCTGATCCAGAAAATATCCAGACTGGTTTTATCCCTTCTCAGGATTTCTTCGTAGCTGAATTTGCGCCATCTTCCATCGGGGTTGTTTTCAGACCAGGTTTCTTTTCTCTTGTGGCGGTTTTCCGGATTGTAACAGGCAATGAAATCTTTCAAGTCCGCATAGGTCATCTGGTTTTTCTTTTTGGTAAAATGGATATTGGTTCTGAAATCATAAAACCAGACTTCTTTGGTCCATGGATGTTTGGCGGCGGGTTTGTTGTCGAAAAAAATCACGTTGCCCTTGACACCCTGGGCATAAAAAATGCCGGTGGGAAGTCTGAGGATGGTGTGAAGATCGGTGTTTTGTAAAAGCTTTTGCCGGACTGTTTCCCCGGCGCCTCCTTCAAAAAGCACATTGTCCGGGACTACAATGGCTGCCTGGCCGGTGGTTTTGAGCATGCTACGGACATGCTGTACAAAATTGAGCTGCTTGTTGGATGTGGTGGCCCAAAAATCCTGGCGGTTGTAGCGCAGGTCTTCTTTTTCCTGTTTGCCCTCGCCGTTGGTGATGGTAATGCTGCTTTTTTTACCAAACGGGGGATTGGTCATAACATAGTCGTACCGGCTGCCGGAATCGGCAATCAGGGCATCGGTGGATGAAATAGGGGATTCGCCGGTAATTTCTCCGATATTGTGCAAAAACATGTTCATCAATGCCAGGCGACGGGTATTGGCCACAATTTCATTTCCAAAAAAGGTCCGGTTTTTCAAAAAGACTTTCTGGTCCTTATCCAGATTATAGTTGCCAAGCAAAAAATCATAGGCCGCCAGGAAAAAACCGCCGGTGCCGCAGGCAGGATCAGCAATGGTTTTATTGGGTTCTGGACGGATACATTCCACCATGGCCCTGATCAATGCCCGTGGGGTAAAATACTGACCGGCACCACTTTTGACATCCTCGGCGTTTTTTTCAAGAAGGCCTTCGTAAATATCTCCTTTGACATCCGCACCCATCATGACCCAGTTTTCCGCATCGATCATGTGGATGATCTTATACAGCTTGGCCGGGTCCTGGAATATGTTTCGGATTTATTATGGGAACTCCATGGTCGGTATAATCAGATTTATGTAGTTGACTGCCAAATGGACCAATCTGGATTTTATCGGCCAAAATACCTAATCTTGTCCATTTCCATCTCTCTGGCAACACCGGCAACTCCGCCAATTCCTTTTCCGTCAGCGGCGGCAAATCCTTGGGCTTTTTAGGTTTGGCAGGTTTCTTTTTACCTTCCGCCTCTGCCTGTTCGCAGGCCTTTTTCCAATCCTCCACCTGCTATTGATAATGCTTTTCTCGCTCTTTTTTGATACGTTCCAGGAGCTTTTCCGCCGGTTCCGGGGGAGTTCCATTTTTTATTTGTTCTGCACGCCACTGCTCGGTCAGCTTGCCCTCAAAGGCATATTTAAGCACCGCCTGACGGTAGGTTTTCAACTGCGCCGGGGCTTTTTTCAGGTTTTCGATGCCGTTGTCGAGTTCGGAAAAGAGTTCTTCGATTTTGGAGACGATTTGGTTTTGCTCAGCAAGAGAACAGAGTTTAATGTTAATAGTTGCAAATTTCTTTTTATTAACGATAGCGAGAGTTGTAGCAGAAGCAAGATTTTCTAATTGAATTAAAAATTCATAAGACTGAGCCTGATAAAATAGAAATTTTGGGAAAAATATTGAACAAGTTTTGATTGCATTTATTTGCTGATTAAAAGCAACAGGAACAATATTTAGGCCAACTTTACCCAAACTTCCAATGCAGGAAACCAGAATTGAATTTTTTGCTAAAATTCGGCCTTCTTTGCACCCTTTTCTGACAAATTATCATCAGAATAACTTATCAAAGAATTTCTAAGTTCTGGAGGTTTTACAAACGGTATAAAATTACCATTATTTTGTACGCTCTAATTTTGTATTATGAAAAGGCTTGAATTTATGGCTTTTTCAATTGCCAATTTCAGAGGGGTTTTATGCGCACCCCAAAACTTGTGAGGGAAAAAAATGAACCAGAGCAAATCTGTGGCCATTTATGCCCGTGTCAGCACCGACAAACAAAAAGTGGAAATGCAACTGGCCGAATTGCGAGAGTATGTTCAGCGGGCCAACTGGAAAATCTATCGGGAATTTATAGATAACGGCTACAGCGGAAAAAACACCGCCCGGCCAGCACTCGGGGAAATGATGGACGAGGCCCGCCGGCGCAAATTTGATTTGGTGCTGGTTTGGAAACTGGACCGCCTTTCCCGTTCTCTCAAGGATCTTATAACCACCCTGGATGAGCTGGGCCATCTGGGAATAGATTTCATTTCTTACGACAACAAAATTGATACCTCTTCCTCAACCGGCAAGCTGGTATTCCAAGTGATCGGTGCCGTGGCCGAATTTGAACGCAATATTATTTCCGAGCGGGTGAAAGCCGGTCTGCGGAATGCGAAACGAAACGGGAAGCGCCTGGGAAGACCTCCTGTTTCACCCAGGATAATTGAAAAAGCCAGGCAAATGCGAGTGGAAGGTTTAAGTTACCGCCAGATCGGCAAGAAATTGGGGATATCCGAGGGGATGGTTAGAAAGGGTTTGAAAAACAAAGAATGAAAAAAGGCGGAAAAAAGGATAATCGCCACCAAAAAACCATGAAATGCCAAATAGGGGAGCTATTCCATGCCCGGCTTTTTCAAAGAAAGTGTATTTCTATTGGTTAAACATAGGGTTGGTATCCCTGAGAAAAATTTATTTGCCATAATTAAGTATCGGATAATAATTCTTGAACGGTTGAACTTTTCTGTGCGGTTTTTAGCGATCCGATGAAAATGCAGGTTCAACTAATCCTTTATTTGTTGGTGTTATGGTAATTTTTTAAACAGGGTTTGAAGATTTGCTTTGAGCTGTGGCATTTTATTTTTTACTACATCCCAGACTATCGCATAATCTACCCCGAAATAGTCATGAATAAGCCGGTCTCGCATTCCTGAGACCTTTCGCCATTCAATATCAGGTTGCAATTTCTTGATATCTTCCGGCAGCTTTTTTGAAGCTTCTCCAATGATCTCAATACTTCGAACAAATGCTCTTTTAAGTGTCTCGTCCTCTAAAAAAGCATCCTGATCTGTATTTGAAATTCGGCTTTGAAGATAATCTATCTCGTCGAGCATGTGCCGAATAAATTCATGCGGAGAAACTGACACGTTCTACCTCCTTTAAAATATGTGGTCCGATATACGTGCTGAGGCCTTCCGGGGTAACAACTTCAACTTTGCGCCCTAGTAGATCTTCAAGAAGGAAAGAAACTTCCATGAAATTATCGAAGGTGTGTTTTTCAGGTTCAAATTCAACGAGAATATCGACATCGCTCGAAGGTGTCTGTTCACCTCTTGCAAATGATCCAAATAGCCCAATGCTTGCAACACCAAAAGAAGCGAGCTTATTTCTCTCATTCACAATACGTTTAATAATTTCCTTCTTGGTGGTCACTTTATTTCCCATTTTTTTTCTCCGCTTCCAGATTTTTATGACATCATTATAATATGAAACTTCCTGAAAGCCAACCTGGAGATATATCAAGCTTTGGAATGCCAACAAATTTCTGTGCTGATCTGTATATCAGTACCTTTTTAATATTATTCCACTCAAATCCAGAAAAAGCCAAATTTGAAGTTTTAATAACCCTTTTTTGCTGGGTCACTCAATTTACTTGGGAAAAATTCTATAGACGGTTTTTTGATCAAGCCCGATCTCAACCATCCTTGCATTTCAGAAAAATTTCTCGAACAATTTAAATTCAAGTATTTTTCTTGTATACTGAACATCAGTCAGTTCCAAAATCGGGCTTCAAAACATTTTATAAACCAGAATGAAAAAGGAGGTCAACAATGAAAAGCTCCCAGTGCATCACTCATTTTTATAATTACCAGAGGATGAATGTGAAAAAAAAATACTTTGAGAAACTATGAATTCGTCCTCGACAACTTCCAAAAACATTTCG
>SL_3KL_010_SEDDRAFT_10000571_pt1 | contig 30659 bp, 26 predicted proteins | sample SodLakKL_010_SED_2_FD_10381 | JGI IMG/M metagenome (IMG submission 10381)
ATCAGCGATTGCCTCACTTTTTCGCTGAACCTTTCCGGATCTTTCACCATCATTTCGTTGGCCTCTTCAAATCCAACACCCACAGGATAATAACCACCGGCGTAAGGGTTATGCAACGATGTCTGGTCGGAGCCCAGCTCCACAGTGACACCTGCCGACACAAATTTCTCCCAGAGATCAACAATATTACCCGCATATGCCAGCGACACGGCTTCTTTTTGCTCTCTGGCCTTATTGATACGGCTAACCAGAACGTCAAGATCATCAAATACCTCGTCTACCCATCCCTGTGAATGTCTTGTTTGGGTGGCTTTCGGATTAACCTCGGCTATGACGGCAATCGCACCGGCAATGACTGCTGCTTTTGGCTGTGCTCCTGACATACCTCCAAGGCCACTGGAAACAAAAACTTTTCCGGCCAAACTCCCGTCGCTGTTTTTCAGCATGCGCCCGGCATTCATCACAGTTATGGTTGTACCGTGTACAATTCCCTGGGGGCCAATATACATAAAGGAACCCGCTGTCATCTGTCCGTATTGTGTAACACCCAAGGCGTTGAATCGTTCCCAGTCATCGGGTTTGGAATAATTCGGGATCATCATGCCGTTGGTAACCACTACACGCGGTGCATCCGGATGGGAGGGGAACAAACCCATTGGGTGTCCGCTGTACAAAACCAGCGTCTGTTCATCGGTCATTTCCGCAAGATACTGCATACACAACAGGTATTGTGCCCAGTTTTGAAATACGGTACCGTTGCCACCGTAAGTGATCAATTCGTGGGGATGTTGCGCCACCGCATGGTCAAGGTTGTTGCTCAGCATCAGCATGATGGCCGCTGCCTGCTTTGAGCGGTGAGGGAAATCTTCGATTTTCCGGGCATAAATGGGGTAGTTCGGACGAAAACGGTACATGTAAATCCGGCCATAGGTTTTCAACTCATGGGCAAACTCTTCGGCCAATACCTTGTGAAATTCCGGCCGGAAATACCGCAAAGCATTTCTGACCGCAAGTTTTTTCTCTTCATCCGACAAAATATCCTTGCGCTTCGGCGCATGATTCAATGCCGGATCATAGGCCTTAGGCTCCGGAAGTATGTCCGGAATTCCTTGTATTACTGCTTGTTGAAATTCAGTCAAAGACATTATCTGTGATATTTTTGATGATGTTTTTACAACCTGCACTGTTTTCTTATAGCTATAATTAGTGAAGTTTCACCAACCAACCGGAAAAAAAATATCAAGCTACGATCTATTCACAAGCCGGCACAGTTTCTGCTTCAAAATATAGGAAGTCCCATTCAAAACCGCCTTCCTCGATGGTTGACATTCGTATGCCTTCCGCAGAAAACCGCAAATCAGCACGGCCGCCACGGATAACTTCACCGGGTTTCAAACAAATAATTTGTTCTTCGCTTTCAAAACTCAGGATATCATCACGGTAAAAAGCAACTACGAAGGTAACTGTCAGATGGGTTTCCAGCCTGTTTGTCATCTTCAGGTTGAGCAGCGCATGCGGGTCACGACCAAAAAAGCTTTCCCGCTGCCAGCGGTATTCAACGAAAACACCATCAGCTTCACCAAATTCATGATATTCAACCTGGGCCAAAGCCCCTTGAGGCAAAATCATGAATGACAGCAGAAGTAGTGTTATTGCGGTTAAGGTTTTCATTCGTCTTTTTTTAAGGTCGAAATGTGTAAAAGTCAAAAGGTCTAAAGGTCTAAAAGTCTAAATGTCTAAATGTAGAATGTAAAAATGCAGCTTATCCTCACTTTTTACTGCTTACTTCTTACTATTTACTTGCACTCAAAACCCGCCCCACGCTCCCAACTTTAGACACGACGGGCCTGTCACATTCTTTCCTTCATATTTTTCAGCGACCGGTAAAGAAATTCCCTTGCCCTGAATAGCTGAGCTTTCACGGTGCCCAACGGCAGGTTCAAGGCTGTGGCGATCTCTTCATAGGATTGCTCCTCATAATAACGCATGGAGATCAGTTTTCGGTATCTGGGTTTGAGGGTATCCACGACCTGCCTTACCAGTTCAAGCTTTTGGCTTCTGATAAATGACTCTTCCGGGTTTATCATTTCAGAAACAAAATAATAGGTTTCATCATGTTCTGCAACGTCTTCGTTGGCTTCGTGGTTGAGCACATTCTTTTTTTGTTTTCTGATGAAGTCGATGCAGTTGTTGGTGGCAATCCGGAAAAGCCAGGTGCTGAATGCATATTTCCCGTTGTACTGCTTGATGTTGGTAAATGCCTTGCCAAAAGTTTCGATACACAGGTCCTCGGCATCTTCAGGATTTCCTGTCATCTTCAACAGCATAAAAAAGATGGTGTCTTTGTATAACCGCATCAACTCGGCAAAAGCCTGCTGGTCACCATGCTTTACGGCTTTTTCCAAAAGGGCCATATCCCGCTGTGCTTTTTTGGTATGTTCAGGCTTTCCTTCCATCGGGTAAATCTGATAACAAAGAATTCATCATGTCTTCATAGAGAAAACAAGCGAAAAATCAAGAAACAACGAAAATACGCAAATTTTATTTCCGTATGCATGGCAATCGGGAATTTGCTAGCGCCCTGCCTTTAATTGGTGTTCACTGCCACGGCATCATATAGCGGTTACCCGGCCAATGAATCAACAAAAGTACCATCTTCTATGGGAATCCTTTCTATCTTTGGCAAAAAAAACAATGCCCGATGCGTTTTAATCTGGAAACGAAGGATGCAAAAAGTGATGCCCGCGCAGGTAGCATTTATACAGACCACGGAATAATTGAGACACCTGTTTTTATGCCCGTTGGTACAGCGGGCACGGTTAAAGCCATACACTTCAAAGATCTTGAGGAAGAAGTGAACCCGGGAATCATTCTGGGAAACACCTATCATTTATATCTGAGGCCCGGTCTGGACATTATCCGCAATGCAGGAGGAATTCACCGGTTTATGTCGTGGAACCGGCCGGTGCTCACCGACAGTGGCGGATACCAGGTGTATTCTCTGACTGACCGGAGGAAAGTGACAGAAAAGGGTGTAACATTTCAGTCACATATTGATGGGTCGAGGCACGAATTTACCCCATCCAAAGTGATGGATATACAGCGAACCATCGGGGCAGATATCATCATGGCGTTTGATGAATGTACCCCTTATCCCTGCGATTACGACTATGCGGCTGTTTCCATGGAGCGCACCCATCGCTGGTTAGAGGAATGTTGTGCGCATTTTGACAACACCTCGCCGGTATATGATTACCGCCAGAGCCTGTTCCCCATTGTCCAGGGAAGTACTTACAGAGATCTCCGTGAGAGATCAGCAGAATTTGTAAGCAAATGCGGCCGGGAAGGGAATGCCATCGGTGGCTTATCTGTGGGAGAACCCGCAGAAGTAATGTATGAGATGACCGGACTGGTCTGTTCCATACTTCCCGAGGACAAGCCGAGATACCTGATGGGCGTGGGTACTCCTGCCAATATCCTGGAATGTATTGCATTGGGAGTAGATATGTTTGACTGTGTGATGCCCACACGCAATGCCCGAAACGGCATGCTTTTTACCCGTGAGGGCATCATCAATATCAAAAACAAAAAATGGGAAAAAGATTACACCCCCATTGACCCTGCGGGCGACACATTTGCAGACAGCCGGTATAGCCGTGCATACCTCCGGCACCTGTTTGCAGCGGGAGAAATGCTCGGGCCCATGCTGGCTACCATTCACAACCTCCGTTTTTATATATGGTTAGTGAGTGAAGCACGGAAACAAATCGTTGTCAATGAATTCGCATCATGGAAGGAGAAGATGGTTGCAAAGGTCAGCAAACGACTGTAAAATAAGCTTATCTTTCACACGTTTATCCCAAAGCGACCATTGGCAAGGAATCGATAGCATGGTGTAGAGGAGATGGGTAAAGTAAGGTGAGAGCCGGAAAGCGGGTTTTGAGGGCAAACAAATTAGTAAGCAGATGCAGTGTGGCAAATTTGCACATTGGTACATTCCCACATTTGCACATTTTTTAGCTTTTTATGTTCAAAAAATTAGACATATACATTACCCGGAAGTTTTTAGGGACTTTTGTGTATGCAATTTCCCTGATCATTTTGATTGTGGTGATTTTTGACCTGTCTGAAAAAATTGATAATTTTATTGAAAACAGGGCATCGCTAAGGGATATCATCCTGGTTTATTATGTAAACTTTATTCCCTACTTCATTAACTTATTCAGTCCGCTGTTTACGTTTATCACGGTGGTCTTTTTCACGTCACGTATGGCGTTGAACACAGAGATCATTGCCATCCTTAGCTCCGGTGTCAGCTTCAGAAGGTTGTTGGTTCCCTACCTGGTTTCCGCAATATTTTTGTCGCTGGTTTCCGTTTTCCTTTCCAATGTGCTGATACCGCCGGCCAACGAAAAGAGACTTGCATTCGAAAGTGAATATGTAAGGCGGCCGGATTCGTTCCGTGGGCGAAATATCCACATGCAGGTGCGGCCCGGCGTATTCATTTATATGGACACTTACAACGACAGGTCAAATACCGGATATCGTTTCAGCATGGAAAAGATCAACAACGGTGAATTGCGTTACAAAATGATGGCCAACCAGGTAAGGTTTGATGAAGAAGCGGGGAAGTGGACAATCACCGGATACAATATCCGGAAAATTGACGGACTTCACGAACGTTTGTATTTTGGTAATGAACTGGATACCATATTGCCTTTTGGCCCCGGCGATTTCATTCAAAACTTGCGCGATATGGAAACGATGAATTACAGAGAACTCAATGAATTCATTGCCGGCGAACGTCTGCGGGGATCTGAAACCATCAGTTTTTATCTTGCGGAGAAGCACCGCAGAATCGCCTTTCCTTTTGCCACCCTTGTGCTGACACTGATTGGTGTGGCACTGTCCAGTCAAAAAGTCAGGGGAGGGATGGGACTGCATCTGGGTGCAGGCATTACTCTGAGTTTCGCCTTTATTCTATTCATGCAGGTAACCACCACTTTTGCCACCAAAGGGAATTTGCATCCGATGCTGGCAGTATGGATCCCAAATATCATATTCGGTGCTTTGGGTGCTTACCTTCTGAAGATTGCCCCAAAATAGATCTCTCTAATTATCCGGTTAAAAAAAAACAGGAAAAATATTTTTCCTGTTTTATTCATGAACACCAATGTGAGCTACAAAACTTTATGGATTTTCGTTCTGTTCCTGATTGTCGTTTTTGTCTTTCTTTACAAAGAAATCAGGCAGCAGATAACCTACTGCCCCACCCCATGCCATACTCATATAAGGATTGGATGTAATCGTACATCCCCCGGTTTGGCATCCGATAAAGAAATAGTATGCATAACCGCCCATCACGCCAATTAGCGTAAAAGCACCCACTGCCCAAAGGTATTTTCGGGCATTGACGGTTTTGGGCAATGACCATTTTCGAGTTTGGGGTTGATTTTGTTTACTTTCCATATTTTTGGTATCCATAGGTTACAGGATTTGTCGAATTCCTTAATTAAGTTTTACGCCAAGCACATCCTCAATGGCTTTTTGCAAAGCGTCTTTCGGCAAAGCACCGGTGGCCATTTGCGGTTGCCCGCCAAGGGGAACAAACAAAATGGAGGGGATACTCCTGATACCGAACATGGCTGCCAGTTCCTGTTCTTTTTCGGTATCAATCTTATAGATATCAACCTTGCCCTTGTACTCTTCCGACAATTCCTCCATAATGGGTGTCAGTGTACGGCAGGGCGCACACCAGTCGGCGTAAAAGTCAATAATGCAGGGCTTGTCTCCGGCAAACTTCCACTCTTTGTTGTTTTCAAAATCAAATACTTTTTCTTTAAATACTTCTTTTGTTAAATTTTCCATGATCAATGTCTGATGATATTTGTGGTTTATAAATAGTTTTCGATAGCAGCCCTGAGGGTTTCCTTTTGCTGAACTCCCATAAATCTTTCTACCTGTTGTCCGTCCTTGAACAATATAAGTGTAGGGATACTTCTGACACCGAAACGGGCGGCAATGCCACCATGATCGTCCACATTAAGTTTTGTGATGCTTGCCAGGTGATGCACTTCTTCCGCCAACTCTTCCAGTATGGGTATCTGCCTTCTGCACGGGGCACACCATGCTGCCCAGAAATCAACCAGCACGATTCCTTCAGCGATGGCATCGTCAAAACCATCGGTGTCGAGATGGCTAATGAATTCCGACTTGCTGCCAACTTCCCGGGCTGAAGCTTCCGACGACCCAAACCCGCTTATCAGCGAATGTATGGCAATGGCTGCCAGTACAACAAGACCGGCAATAAAAATTGGCAATACCTTACTTTTCCTGTTTGTTTTCATAAATTCGAAGATTTGATCAGATTTTTATTAAATGCTTTGTTTTTCTTCAGAAACGGTATTTCTTAATTTCTTAATGGTCAAACAAATAGGATTTGGAAATGTTCAATTATTTCCATATATAAAGATATATAGATATTTTCATTCAGAAAAAGAAGGTCTGTTAAAAAAATATAAAGCCCTGGGAGTGCAGCAAGTCTATCAACCTTAGGCACTTGCAGGCTTATGTCAAACAAGTGCATTATATAGTGAAACGTCGGCCACCGGGGGTTGATTTTCCCAAATTACAAAACAAAGATCGCATCAGGCTATTCGATTCCGGCAAAGTGTTTCATAAACTGAACGCGCAGGAATGCTGCGGGATTCTGGGTCATTTTTTGACTCATTTTTCCGCGGAAGTCATCGATTTTCCGGTGGTTATTTGCCTCCATCCACTGCACGATCTCATTTTGGATGAGATCCAGCTGGTCGAACCCGTTTTTGTATAACGTAGAACAAACCTGGACGGCTTTTGCTCCTGCCAGCAGTTGTTTCACAACCCCTTTCCCGTCGTGGACGCCGGTTGAAGCACACAAATCAGTTTGCAACTGTCCTGACAGGATGGCAATCCATCTGAGCGAGGCGGATATTTCTTCGGGATCGCTGTACAGGTGAGCTGCTTTGATTTTTAGATTGTCGATGTCGATATCGGGGTTAAAAAAACGATTAAACAGCACAATACCCTTTACGCCGGTCCAGGAAAGTGTTTTGATCATATTGGCCAAGCCGGAGAAATAGGTGGACAGTTTCAGTGATATGGGAATGCTGACCTCTTTTTTCACTTTTTCAACCACATCCAGGTAAATTTTCTCATACTTTTTCCCATCGGTATCGGCATCGGAGGGAAGCACAAACACATTCAGCTCCAGTGCATCGGCTCCTGCCTGTTCAATATTTTTCGCAAAAACCGGCCATTCCTTGGCTGAAGTGCAGTTGATGCTTGCAATGATAGGTATTGAGAGCTTCTTTTTCCCTTCCTGGATAAGGTTTAAATACTCATCGAGGGTATGTTCCCGTGCATAATTCCTGATATAATCCTCTGCCTCGGTATACAGACTTTGCGTGTCATCATAAGAGAATACCTTCCTTACTTCAAATTTGATTTGCTCTTCAAACAAAGACTTCAGTACCACAGCGCCTGCGCCTTTTTTCTCGATCAGTTCCAGATTGCTCAGGCTTTTGGTAAGTCCGGAGCTACCGACAATTACCGGGCTGCGAAGTTGAAGCCCCATGTAGGTGGTAGATAGATCAGTCATGCTGCCAAATTGTTTTAGTTTGTTGCTTGTCTTTTTTTCAGGACGACAAACCTACACACATTTTCCCAATTTCACAATAAAAAAAACGTAAAACTAATGTGCTGTATGATTGCATCCTGTTCCAAATATCATACTATGAAAAAATCAATGGCACCAACCGTTAGAACTACTGTATGATTGCAAGATGCCCGATAAAAATAAAATAGTACCTTTGTGCCCCCTTATTCGGATTGTTCAGGATTATTCATTTGTTTGCCCTGTTATGACCAATAAAAACGCCGGCATAAAGATTTTTACAAGCGCACATCCGGAAGCGATGCAACAGTCGTTTCGAAACCTTATGGAACCTTTGCTTGTATTATTCAACAAGGCGGCAGCCAGGGTGATGGAAAACCGCGAGTTTTACATTGCTTACAGCATTCCGGGGGGTGTTTACGGATTTTTGATTATATTCCTACCCCGGATGAACTGGAAAAGATCAGCAAGCATTTGCATGCCATGATCGAAAACAGGGAGCGGTTTTCTCATGATTCATTTCCTGTGGGAAAAATCCTTGAATACTTTGCGAAAAACCACCGCCCTGATATTGTCCACCTGATTCAATCAAAGCCGCATATTGAGGAGTTGGAAGGACTATGCCTTGCCCACCTCAATGGTTTTGGTGAACTTCTGTTTAACAAAGTCCAGGAAAATTATGATCGCCTGCAATACTTCAGGCTTCAGCCATTCAGCAAGGGGTTTTTTCTGATTGCAGACCCCGCTTTTTTTGAACGAGTGATGCCCACGCAAGCGGAAAGCAGTAAGTACTTTTCGGGATTTGAAGAAACCGAGGACACCATGAAGCATCTGGGGATTGCCAGTTTTGCAGAGCTCAACGATGTTATTACGCGTGGCAAGCTGCCCGAGTTCATCAAATTGTCAGAAGCATACCAGGCACGCCGGATTTCAAAAATTGCCGATGAAATTGTTTATAACAGTTCCGGAAGTCGCGTTGTATTTCTTTCCGGCCCAACTTCATCAGGCAAAACCACCTCTGCGCACAGGTTAGCTATTGAATTGCGTGTGATGAAAAAGGATGTGCTGATCCTGTCGCTGGACAATTTCTACCTTCCTCACAAAGATATCCCCGACGATCCGGTTACCGGGATGAAAAACTTTGAGCTGATCTCGTCACTTAACCTTGAGTTATTCAGGAAGTCAATCAATGATCTGGTTGCAGGCAGGCCTGTATTTTTGCCGAAATACCATTTTGATGGAAAAGGGGCCATTCCGGAAAGCAAGCCTACCCAAATATCCCCTGATACCTTTATTATAGTGGAAGGGATTCACGGTTTGAATCCGGAGCTTTGGGAAGAAGGGATGGATGTTCCTTCTTACCGTATGTATGTTTCGGCCCTTACAACACTCAACATCCATGATCATCTCCCGCTTTCCACTTCCGACCACCGGTTGATCCGCAGGATGGTGCGCGATCATCTTTTCAGGGGCTATGGGTTTAATGAAACCATTCGTCGCTGGCCCGACGTGATGCGCAATGAATATCAAAGCATTTTTCCTTTCCAGGAAAGTGCCCATGCCATATTCAACTCAGCACTGATTTATGAACCCGCTGTTTTTGCCCATTACGCACCGGCAATTGTACATGCCGACAATGCCGAAAACGAGCAGATCAGGGAAGAAGTGAAACGGTTGAACCGCATCCTTTCCTTGCTGATCCCCATTGACCCAAAAGATATTCCGCCAACTTCTGTCGTACGCGAATTTATTGGTGGCAGCAGTTTTCAGTATAGCTGATTTTCTCCTGAGATATTGCGATTATTTTGCGTACAAGCAAAAAAAAAGGCCAAAACACACGTTTAATACCTGTGTTTTTTCCTATCTTTGCGCTTTCGAACCTAAAATAAGGTATTTATTGATTCACTAAACCAATTCCAATTATGCGAAAACGTATGATCATTTCTGCCATTTTTNTGGCAGCAGCAACGAGCCTGATGGCAGGTGGTTATCAGGTTAGCCTCCACGGCCAGAAGCAAATAGGCATGGGGTTGATTGGCACTTCTCTAAGCCTGGATGCCAGTTCGGCCTTTTACAACCCGGGGGGGCTGGCCATGATGAGCGACCGTCTCAGTTTAATGGCCGGTGGCAGTGCCATTTTTGCCAATACAGCTTTCCGGATGGAGCAACCATCACTATACCACGCTTCCACCGACAATCCCATGGGAACACCTTTTTATGTTTATGCCGGATATATGGTAACTGACCGTTTGGCAGCAGGCCTTGCGGTAAATACGCCATATGGGAACAGCCTGGCATGGGAAGATGGATGGGCGGGACGTTTCCTTATCCAGGAAATATCCCTGAGGGCCATCACCATTCAACCAACCATTGCCTATCAGATCAACGACTTTCTTTCGGTGGGTGCCGGCTTTGTGTATGCTCTTGGCAGTGTCGACCTTACAAGAGCGCTGCCAGTGCAAGGCCCTGAGGGAGAAGGAAGCGTAAACATTAGCGGAAATACAGGAAATTTTGGCTTTAACGCGGGTGTTTTGTATGCCGGTCCAACAGGACTTAATATTGGGGTCAGCTACAGATCCAAGATAGAGATGGAGCTTGACGATGCTGATGCATCATTTACCGTTCCTTCATCCCTTTCCCATCTTTTTCCGGCCGAAAACAGGGTAGCTGTAATGCTTCCGTTGCCTGCCAACCTGGACTTCGGACTATCATACCAGGTAACAAGGGACCTTATGGTAGGGATGGCTCTCAATTATGTTTTTTGGGATGCATACAAAGAGCTAAACTTCAATTTCGAAACCAACACACCTTCCTTGCCCGACAGCAGCAATCCCAGGGAGTACAGCAACACGCTTATTTTCCGCCTTGGAGGTCAGTACCGCGCCAGCGAAACACTGTATTTGCGTGCAGGAGGTTACTATGACCCATCTCCCGTAAACGAACGCTTTTTCTCACCGGAGACACCCAGCCTGGATAACCTGGCATTTACCGGGGGCCTTTCGTTCGTACCCAACAAAATGATCAGCATTGATGCCAGCCTTTTATATATCATCGGACTGGAAAATGACGTGACATACGAGCCGGAAAACTTCGGCGGAACTTATACCTCCAGGGTAATTATTCCAGGTATTGGTATCACTGTCAGTTTATAACCCATAAAAATCAAGACAAATGGACTACAAAAAAATCAAACATATATTTCTTTTTCTACTGGTTGTTTCATTGTTTTCCTGTGAAGCAGAAATAGATCAGTATACACCAGATGCAGGCGATATTGACTTCACCACATTTGTGGCCGTTGGCAACTCGCTTACTGCAGGTTTCCGCGACGGAGATCTTTTCAGAAGCGGACAGGAGCATTCACTTGCCAATATCATGGCAACACAGTTTATGCACGTCGGACTTGAATCATTCAAACAACCACTGATGAAGGATGACCTGGGCTTTGGCAACAGGTTGGTGCTTGGAGAAGTAAACGGCTCATTGCTGCCCGTACCCATGGGTGGCTCACCTGACCCAGGCAATTATGGTAACATTTTTGATTCAGAAGGGCCGTTTCACAACATGGGCGTTCCGGGAGCAAGAACGGTGCACGTACTTTTTGAAGGTTACGGCACATTGAACAACTATTATGGAAGGTTTGCCTCAAACCAGCAAACAAGCAGCATCTTAGGTGATGCACTGGCTTTACAACCTACGTTTTTCTCGCTATGGCTTGGCAGCAACGATATCCTGGGATATGCTATGAGCGGTGGCGAAGGTGAAGGAATCACACCGGCAGATGAGTTTGCCATGCATTATGGTATGATCGTAAACGCCCTCACGCAAAACGGGGCCAAGGGCGTATTGGCCAACATTGTGGATATTACGAGCATTCCATTTCTCACTACTGTTCCTTACAACGCTGTCTTTCTGAATGACCCGAACATTGTTGCCATGCTCAATGCTGCCTATGCTGCTGCAGAGCATATTCAGTTCGACATAGGGCTGAATCCTCTGGTAGTGGTGGATACGGATCATCCGGCCGGGATCAGACAGCTGGAAAGCGGTGAACTGGTAGTACTCACAGCCCTGCCGGGTATTACCGGTCAGGGATGGGGCAGCCAAACCCCGCTACCGCTTCAGTACTATCTGAACCATGATCAGGTTGGCAGCATCAATGCAGCTGTTGCAGCATACAATGATGTGATTTCCCAGATGGCTCAAGATCATAGCCTGGCATATGTTGACATACGGTCGCGTTTGGAAGATGCAACAACAGGTATGTACTTCGACGCCATCAACTTTACCACAGAATTTGTATCGGGTGGTCTGTTTTCATTGGATGGTGTGCACCTGAGTCAAAGGGGCTATGCCCTCGCGGCAAACGAATTTATTGCAGCCATCAATCGTCAGTACAATGCCTCCATTCCAAAGGTTACAGTGGGCAATTTCCCGGGGATCATATTTCCCTGATGACCGTCAGAAAACGGTAAGCCGTTAACCGGAATGGTTCATAAAGCCCTGCTTTTTGATCACATCCAGGAATACACGGCTAAAATGAAGGTTGTCTTTTTTTGTGTAACGTTTTAATGTGAAGATCTGCGCCAGGTTTGCGAGCTGATTCTCTTTGAGGAGTTCGGCAGTCTGGGGCAGATTTTCTTTTTCTTTGTAAATGCGTTCGATGTCTTCCGGCGTATAATCCCGGTACACTTCCTGATGCAGGATTCCATCGGCCGGCAGGCGGTCTGCCTGTTCCGGGTCTTCATCCGGATATCCGACCACCAGTGTGGTAACAGGCACCACACCCTCCGGGAGCCGAAAAAAATCCACCAGCTTATCAGCCTGATACGTGGTTGTGCCCAGGTAACAAATACCCAGCCCATGAGCCTCGGCAGCTACGGCAACATTTTGTGAAACCAGCAGGGCATCAATGGCTGCAGTAAAAAAAGAAAGAAAGTTATCGTATCCGGGTTCGGCATCCCGCTGACGACACCATTTGTTAAACCTGTTAAAATCAGCACAAAATGTCAGCAAAACCGGTGCCTGCTCCACCATTTTCTGACCAAAATGCAGTTTACAAAGCTCAACCCTCTTTTCCCAATCTTTGGTAACAATCACAGAATAAACCTGCATATTTCCGGTAGTGGAAGCCCTGAAACCGGCCTGCAGAACTTCATCCAGTACCTTGTCCGGAATGGGATCACTCTTGTATTGACGAATGGTTTTGTGATTCAAAATCGTTTTGATGGTCTCCATAAGAAAACGTTTTCAATGATTAGTATAGCTCTTGAGGCCACAAAAATAAAGGAATATGTGTGGCTTTGCAAATGAAAGCCTCACCGGGGCGGATTTATCGGTGCGTGCCTGAAAATGCTGCCTTTGTTGGGAAAAGCAGTACAGGCATGCCTTCGGGACCAGCGATGTATCCGGTTTTATTTCTCTTTGCGCTTCTCAAAAAAAACATCCATGGCCACAAGTATAGCCATCATCCCCCAGAAGGGGACAGAAGCTTTATCTGTATCCAGGAAGTTATTTAGCAGGCCGTGTGTAAAATAGGTAATGAAGCCCAGGGAGATACCCAGGGCCATCAGGCGCATTTCTCGTGTGGGTGCTTTTTTGTACAATTTGACCCCTGTAGCCAATACCGCCAGTGCCAATGCCGTAAATGTGAGCATACCCGGCAGTCCGCTTTCAGCAAGCGGGCCGATGTATTCGCTGTGTGCATTTCCGAGGTCGCCAAAATGGGTGGTGATGATGGTGTAATCTTCTGACCGCTGGAAAGGGGCATATACAAACTGGTAGGTACCGGGTCCCCAGCCAAGGAGGGGACGCTCCTCATACATCCGGTATGCTGACCGCCAGCGATTGATCCGTTCAAGATTTGACGCATCGGATGTAATGTTGGAAATCGAGCGTACGTGTTCGGCAAAATCACCCGATGACTCCTGCTGATTGCGCTCCAGTTCCATGATGATCTCTGTCTGAAACATATACAATGTTCCCAGCAGGAGTATCAATCCCGCCATGATGAACCGGAATTTCAGCCTGAACACCAAAATGATAAATCCGGCGGCAGCCACCATGAGGCTCAGCCAGGAGGCGCGGCTGTAACTAAATAGGATGCCGACACAAAAAAGAATAAAAATGACCAGGGCAATTCGCCGGCGCAACGCGCTGCCGGCACGGTTAAATGACATTACAATAAAGAAGGGTGCCACCAGGGCAAGCACGGCAGAATAATGGGTGTGGTCGTTAAAGAACGGACGCACAGCCCAGTATCCCATGTTGCGTTCAAACCCCACCCCGGAATGTTTGTACGTTACAAGAATAACCACAATGGCAAGTGCCCCACCAAAAAGCCACATAAAATGACGCATGTTTTCCACTTTCTTAAAGAGATAGATCCCCATAAAAAAGAAAGTAGTGACGAACCAAAGTCTGGAAATAAAATATTTAAACGACACAAGGGGGAGTTCGCTTGTAACCGATGTAACCAGCATCCATATCAGGTTCAGGATCAAAAAAACAGCAATGGGATGCCGAAGTACACGGAGATCATAACTTCTTTCGTACAACAAACGAAAGAAGAACAGGCACATGATGGCTACGATAACAGGCTCGGTAGGCAAATCAATGGTAAAGCCCAAGGCTTCGTGCCGGAACTTTATGCTGAAAGGGGTTAGCAAGACAAGGATCAGGATCAGCTTATCCAACGAGAAGAAAAACAACAACATGATGGCCAATGCAACGGGCAGTGCCGACAACCAGTAAAAGTCGTTGACAATCAACAGGATGTTAAGTGCCGTAAAGAGCAACCCACCCCCGTATAACCACCAGAGTTTTTTTTCTTTAAACACGATCCGCTCAGGACTTTGAATTCTTCTTTATGCGTTGTTTGATGAGGCCTTTATCCACCAGGGTTTCATACACCATGAGGATCATCACACCCATGAGTCCGGTGGCAAAAGTTGCCAGGAAAACGATGATCCAACGGGTGGGATAAACCTTTCTTTCGGATTCGAAAGCACTGTCAAGAATAAATTTAAATGGCACAAAGCTTTCCAGGTCTGACTGTGCTTCCTGGTATCTGCGTTGTATCTGGATAAGCATGGCAGCAAGGTTGGCCAGATATTCGGCGTTAAACACATAGGCACCGCCATAGTCGCCCAGCAGGGCAAGCCTTTCTTCCAGCACACGGATGCCTTCGGTGTTGTTGGCCGACAGATCCTTTGCCAGTTGACGGGTAAGCATTGCTGATTGTCCTTCCAGGTCAAAAACACCCTTGCCCATGATTTTTCTCAGCGAATCTTCAGCCTGTCTGACCTGGTCCCGCAAAATGTTGTATTGGGTTTTTGCAACATTGTATGCCAATTCAGCTCTTTCAAGCCGCAGTTCGTTTTGCACGGTATCGGCCAGTGCAGCCAGTTCATTGGCAATTTTTGCGGCCATGGCGGGATCATGGTCTCTTACCCTGACTTCAACTGCACCAAATTGTGTTCGGCGAAACGAAATATTTCCACGGTAGATTTCATTTAATATGGTGCGCCTGAAAGCGGCATCTTCCGGTATTTCATAGTGTTCAAAGAGGTTAAAGCGCTCTGCCACACGGTCGCGGACATTTCCCGATTCAAGCACCTGGAGCAAGCGCTCTGCATCCTCCACTTCACCGTAATCGAGAAAGTCTTGCCTGGATGCAGCGCCCGACATCACAGCCCGCGACACACTGCCACCGGTAGCCGGAAACATGGTTACAGTCGACTGAAACTTTGGCGTGATAAAACGCGGTCCGGAAAAAACAGCTGCACCAACGGCAGCTATCATGCATATTACAAATAAATGTTTCCACCAGCGAATCAAAAAAGCAAAAACATTGGTGGAGTCGAAAGCATTTTTGTTGCGATCCATAATCCTTGGAGTAAGTTAAACATCATTAATGGAATAACGATAAGTACGTCTGGCTTATTGAAGAAATGGCCGCAAAGTTACGAAAAAACAATGACCATTCTGAAAAAAATGTCAGGCCTCTCCATACCGCAGCAATTGATAAATATGGCGAACACTGATCAGTTTAAGTGCCAGCGCCATACCGGAGCAAACCAGGCCAAACAGCAGGAGGTTTAGTTTCCATGAAAAACCCAGATGGGTTGACCCCCACCCCAGCAACACGGTTGCTGCAAAAAAGAGAAACAGCCTAGACAGGTATATGTAATCCGGCTTCATCTGAAACACTTTTTTCACGATCCAGATCTGAAAACCTGCAACCAGCAGTTGTGTAAACAGGGTAGATACCGCCGATCCCGTGGCCTGATATACAGGAATGAGCGAAAAGTTCAGAATGATATTCATAATCATTCCTGCAAAAGCGATGATGTTAAGATACCTGAGCTTACCACTGGCCGTGAGCAAAGTGCCAAATATATAAGTGGTGGACATGGCCATGAAACAGATCATCAGCAAGCCGAACACCGTGGATGATTCGTCAATTCTCCGGATAAACATTTCCTGCGTTTCGGCACCATGGATCGGATACAATATCTCCATGAGCGGTTCTGAATAAAAAAATGCGCCGGAGGCTATGATGGCAGCAGCAGTTATGATGAGGGTGTAGGCAAGCCTAACCAGTTCGTGCACCGATTGATTTTGTTTGATCATCCTGGCAAATATTGGCAGAAGCAATCCGGCAAACAGGTAGGCGATCATATTTGTGGCATCCAGCAAACGGTAAGCAGAGGCATAAATACCACTATATCTCGCTCCCTCGTCCAGCAAGCGTTCAAGCATCACACTGTCAACCCGGCTGTACAAAGTCATGAGTAGAATCAGCAAGGCAAAGGGAAAGCTTTGCCTGACAATGGCCAGTAAAAACGGAAAGTTCCAGTTAAGCCGCAGGAGCTTTTTCTGGGTATGCCTGATCACCAGCAAAAATGTTACCAGGCAGGTGATGGTATAGCCGGCGGTTTGCGCATAAATGTAATACTGAATTTTAAAGTGTTCAACCACATTTCCCCAAATAAGTACGCCGCAGATAACAATCATCAGCGAACGGTCGAGCACGGATATCATACTATCGGTACGAAAAAGGTGCAGGCCGCTCAGGTTGGAACGCAAATAGAGGATAAAACTCAAAAGAAACTGATTCAGGGCCAGCAGATATAAAATCCTGATCTGCTCCTGGCTGTAGTTTATCACAAAGGCAAAGGAAAAGGTTACGGCCAGGTAGAGAATAAATAACAAAAGCTTGATTACCAAAAGTTTTGATAAGTGCTTGGTGAGAAGCTGCTTGTTCTGGGCAATATTTCTGTTATTGAAGTTTGTGATCCCAAAATCCAAAAGGATATTGAAAAGAAAGGAAAAGTTAAACACCGCAAAATAGAAACCATAGCTTTCGGCACCCACCGTATTTTGGATGGTACGGTCGATACCCAGGATCCAGAAAGGCTTGATCATCAGGTTCAACACCAGCAATAAAGCCAGGTTCTTTACAAATTTTCCCTGCATGCCTTAGAGAACTTAATTGGTTTCTGCAAGAAATCGTTCAAATGATTGCAGGAAGAAAAATACCTGGTGATAAGTCTTTTCCCGCTTGTCAAAATTATAAACTTTTCAGTTGTTTTGGGTAATTTTTGCTATGTCTGTAACATATGCAACCAATTCATAACGCTGAAAGCAAGCTATATATTCGATGCATTGTATTATTTTTGCAGATAATTCAGCATCCATAAATAAATTGCCGCTTTCGGCGTTATGTAAGCATATAAACAACGGGCATGCAATTCAAAGAAGGTGATAAAGTATTGTTTTTAAACGAAAAGGGTGGTGGGATCGTCACAAAGATAGTGGATAATGAAATCGTTCATGTATCCATTGAAGACGGCTTTGAGATTCCCTATGCGGTAGGTGATCTCATCAAAACATCCTATGGCGGTTCTGACAATCAGGACAGAGAGATATACCATAAGACAGACATTCGAACCTCTGATCCAAAACGTGGTACGCTAAAGATTGCCGCGCATCAGGTTGAAGAAATCCCTGCAGGCCTTTACATGGCGTTTGTACCCCGTGATCAGGACCATGTGCTTGCCTCGGCCATGGATGTTTACCTGTTAAACCATACCGCTTATTCCGTTTCTTTTTGTTTTTTTATGAACAAGGGTGGGGTTTATAAAGGTGTGGTACAGGAATTGATTCAACCCAGTTACCGTTTTCATCTGGGGAAAGCCGAAAGAACAGAAATAGAAGACTGGAATTATTCCCTTTTGCAGGCATTGTTTTTCAATGAAGGGAAAACGAGTGTCATTGATCCGGTTTCCCTGCATGTACAATTTAAGCCGGTGAAAATATACAAGGAAGAAAGCTTTGTCTTTTCTCCTTTGCTTCATCAAAAAACCATGCTGGTAGAAATATTTATCAGCGGTTAAACGATCTTTGAAAAAGGCAGGTCGTCCTGTCGCGTTCTGACATTGTTCAGAATGAGGAAAGTCCGGGCAACACAGAGCAGCATACTTCCTAACGGGAAGCCGGCTTGCTTGCAAGCTGAGAGCTAGTGCCNCAGAAAATAACCGCCNAAGTCTCTATCGTGAGACCGGCAAGGGTGAAAACGTGGGGTAAGAGCCCACGACTCATCCGGGTGACCGGGTGAGTGGGTAAACCTTATGCGTTGAAAGGCCAAATAAACCGGGGACTGAGGGTTGCTCGCCCGATCCCGGAGGGTAGGCCGTTTGAGGTAACGTGTGAACGTTATCCAAGATAAATGACAGGAATTCTGCATTGCAGGATACAGAACCCGGCTTACAGGCCTGCCTTTTTTAGTTTATTGAAATAAAGAAATATTTTTTCCATCATTATTATCAAGGAAAATGACCTTACGATCTGTTCCCTTTTTGCTGGTAGTCTTTACCCTTATTCACTACCATGCCTTTTCACAGCAAACAGCCATACATGAAGAACCCGGTGCCACCTACAGGCAGGCAATGGAACTGTTTAGCAAGCAACAGTATGGTGCAGCAAAAAAACTGTTTGCTGAGGTTATGGAATCCAAACAGGCTGATGGCAGCGAAATGTATGCCAGTGCAGCATTGCACGCTGCCATTTGCGCTTCAGAGTTGTTTAACCCCGATGCCGAAATTCGGCTGATGACCTACATCAAACGCTTTCCCGGTCATGTTGGGGAAAAACAAGCCTGGTTCCACCTGGCGAACCACCACTATAGAGACAGAAATTACACAGACGCAGCCGGATGGTTCAGTAAGTTGACGCTGAGAGATGTTGACCCCGGCAGAAGAGATGAATTCCTGTTCAAAAAAGGATATAGCTTATTCATGGAGGAATCTCTCATGGCGGCCGCCCAGCTTTTTGGCCAGATCACCGATACAAACTCAGCCTACTTTGCACCTGCAAAATACTACTATGGCCATATAGCCTATCTGCAGGGACATTATGAGACTGCTATGCGGGCATTTCAGGCCCTGGCCGACGACCGCATTTTCGGCCCTGTTGTTCCATATTATATTGTTCATATTTATTATCTTGAGGGAAGGTACGATGATCTGCTGGAGCATGCACCACGCTTGCTTGAGGAAGCAAGCCCGCGAAGGGCTGCGGAAATATCCAAAATGATCGGAGAAGCGTATTTCCAAAGATCACAATACGAACAAGCCATTCCCTATCTGGATGATTTTATCCGGCAAAACCGCGGCAGCGCTAGTATTGATGACCACTACAAGTTGGGATTTGCCTTATTCATGACCGGCCGGTACGAAGCATCCATTCCACATTTGGAAAGGGCAACGGCAGACAAAGACTCACTGGCACAAAACGCCTATTTTCACCTGGCTTCGGCCTACGTTGAATCAGGTCAGAAACGGTTTGCCAGGAACGCCTTCATGCAGGCACATCAAATCGGCATCGATGAAGATATTGCAAGAGAGTCGTTGTTCAACTATGCCCTGCTTTCATTTGAGCTCTCCTATGATCCACACAACGAGGCTGTATTGTCATTTCAAAGGTATGTGACAGAATATCCGGATTCTCCCAGGGCGGAGGAAGCGCTCGGCTATATGGTTGACCTGTATCTGACCACCAGGAATTACAGGGAAGCACTGGTTTCCCTGGAAAGAATCCCGCTCAATACACCAAGACTCAGGGAAGCCTTTCAAAGGGTAAGTTACTACCGTGGAGTAGAGCTTTTTAACAATGGTGACATGCAGGGTGCCATAGATCATTTTGAAAAAACCCGCCGGTTTACTGAAAACAGACAATTGATTGCGGCCAGTTTGTTTTGGACAGGTGAGGCATATTACCGGCAAAACAAGTTTGAGAATGCCATTGCCAAATATGAAGAGTTCCTCGTAACACCGGGTGCTTTCTCCCTCAGAGAGTTTAACCAGGCCAACTATTCCCTCGCTTATGCCCACTTTAAGCTAAAAAACTATGGGAAAGCTATTCCGGCTTTCCGGAAATTCATTGCAGCCACAGACGAAGATCCCCGAATGATCAACGATGCATTGCTTCGCACGGCAGATTCCTATTTTATCACCAAGCAATACAGGTTGGCACTTGATTTTTACAACCGTGCCATTAACCTTGGGGCCCTTGACACTGACTACGCAGTTTTCCAGATAGGTCTTGTTCATGGGATCATGGGCAATTTTGAACAGAAAATCGCAACCATGGAAACGTTGATCCGCAATTACCCACGCTCGTCATTTATTGACGACGGGTTATATGAAATGGCAAATACCTGGCTGATCCTTGACAACAATGCGCGGGCTAAAACATATTTTGGGAGGTTACTGGAGCAGCATCCGAACAGTTCTTATGCCAAAAGTGCCATGCTGAAAACCGGACTCATCCATTTCAACGAGAATGAGGATGAGCTGGCGTTGTCAACATTCCGAAACGTGATCGAAAAGTTTCCGCGCACTCCCGAAGCAAAAGAAGCCCTGGCCGCCATACGAAACATATACGTTGGGCTTGACAGGGTGGATGAATATGTCAGATTTACCGAGCGAGTGGGCATTGCCGACATCACCGTTAGCCAGGAAGATTCATTGTTGTACCAGGCAGCCGAAAACCGCTATATGCAAGGCGATTGTAGTCAGGCCATACAAAGCTTCGGCAATTACCTCAACCGCTTCCCCGATGGAATATTTGCCATCAACGCCCAATTCTACCGTGCTGAATGTCTTTTCCGGGCCAATGCGTTCCAGGATGCCCTCGCCGGCTATCAGTTTGTGATCAGCAGACCAAGATCCAAATTTCTGGAAAACGCCCTGTTGCGTGCATCAGGTATTCATTTTAGCAATGGAAATTATTACGAAGCACTCCAATTGTATATACAATTAGAAGAAATGGCTGAATTCCGCAGCAATGTCCTGATCGCCCAAAAAGGACAGATGCGCACCTTGTATCATCTCAAAAGATTAGATGAAGCAATGGAGGCTGCAGAGAAAGTATTGGAATCAGACCGGCTTTCTTCCGATGTCCGGCAGGAGGCACTGCTCGTAAAAGGACTGTCAGCCCTGGAGTCTCAAGAAATGGATACAGCCAGGGTATCCCTGGAAGAGGTTGTACGGATCGCAGAAAACAGACGTGCGGCCGAAGCCATGTATAATCTTGCCCTGATCACTTTCCGCGAAGGAGATTACGGTAAAGCGGAAGAACAAATTTTCGACTATGTTGGCAAGCTATCGGCCTACGACTACTGGCTCGCGAAGATCTTTTTGTTGCTGGCCGATCTATACATTGAAACAGAAAACTACTTTCAGGCAAAACATACGCTTGAAAGCATCATTGAGCACTACGAAGGAGAGGATCTGCGTAAAGAGGCAGAAAACAGGATAGAGTTTATCAATGAACAAGAGCGAATGCTCCAGGAGCATGAAACAGATGATGAATTTGAAATTGAATTGGGGGAAGGTGATGATCGATGATCGATGATCGATGGTCGATGATCGATTATCGATGATCGATTTAAGTGCATCTTTAATAATGTACATTCTGATATTTCGACCTTTTGACATTTTGACATTTCGACATTTTGACATTTCGACCTTATTACAAAAACAGATGAAAAAGACGCCCGTTATAATTGGATTATTGATTTTTGCGGCTGCCTGTATGGTGACCCAGAGCTTGTCGGGACAAACCCAAACAGGTCTGGATATTGATGACATTCAGGTCGTGGCTCCATATGAACCTACCATCTCGGATGCTTTTAAGATCAATATAAATCCCGTGATCGAAGATACCGTAACCATTCAGATGGATTTTGACTACCGTATCCAGCCAAGGAAGATCGTTACCCGCTTTGTAGTTGAACCCATATCGCCGGCGCGTATGCGGGGCGAACCTCTGCCAAAAATTTACAACGGAATGGTCACCGGTGGATTTGGCAGCTATCAAACACCATACCTGGAAGGGTTTTACAATACTTTGCGATCCAATGAATACGCCCTCGGTGCACACCTGAGGCACATTTCTTCGGGAAAGGAAATCGATGAGTATCCCCATAGTGTTTTCAGCCAAAACAGGGTAAACCTTTACGGTACTCGTTTTTTCCGCAACAACTCCCTCGATGGCAACCTTTTGTACAACAGGCAGGTCGTGAATTATTACGGTAATTGGAGGTTGTTTGAAAACAAAAGTTTGCCTTACTTTTTGCCGCCTACCGGCACAACCTTCTCCCGTCAGCGTTACGAATTGCTGTCTTCGGCCCTTCGCTTCGGCAGTCTGCATGCTGATTCATCCCAATTAAACTATTATGCCCGTATTGGACACAACCGGCTGAGCGACAGATTCGAAACAGCAGAAAACCACCTGCATTTTTCAGGAAATATCGGCAGGGAAGCAGGCAAGGATCCCTTTGGTTTTGCCAGGAAACAATATCTTGAACTGGATGTGTCTGCAGATCATTATTTTTATTCAGTTAGAGACAACACCATCAACTCCGGGCTATATACTTTTCAACCAAAAATGCATGCTTACGTTGATATATTCCGGATTCACCTGGGAGTTCTTCTCGCTTTTCAAAATGAACAGTCGGATTTCACACTTCGGACTTACCCGCTGGCAGGGGTGGAAGCCGATATCATCCCCGGTCTCATGACCATGTGGCTGGAAGCATCCGGTGGGTTGGAAAAACAATCATGGCGCACATTATCAGACATAAATCCATTTGTAAAACCAGGCCCCGTAACAGACTTCACCAATGTGCGGTCAAACATTCAGCTTGGATTGAGGGGTGCTGTAAATCCATGGATGTCATATAACATACATATTGGCAGCAGCCGGATTGACAACCATCCGTTTTTTGTGCTTAACCATTTTGATTGGTTTTTACCTCACTGGCATGATTCTTTTCGTATTGTTTACGATGATATCCGGAGGCTACATGCCGGAGCAGAAGTATCAACACGTTTTGGAAGCCGGTTTGCGCTTCGACTGCGAGGCGATCTGTTTGATTATATTCTTGATGAACAGGAAAAAGCCTGGCACCATCCCATGTACCTGATTACCCTTAATGCCCGATATAGCTTGCAGGAGAAGATCATTTTTACGGCTGATCTTTTCGGCAGAGGCAAAACATACGGGCTCACACTGACACCCATTGATATGCATGAGTTTGATTGGTGGGGCTTTGAATATACCCCTTACCGGATGCATGATTTTGTCACCGATTTTAATTTGGGGGTCGAATACCGGTACACAAAACGCTTATCAATGTTCCTGAATTTCTCAAATATCACCAATGAAGAATACCAGCAATGGCTTGGTTATCCCCGCCAGGGATTCAATTTTATGGGTGGCATTTCCTATGCATTTTAAAATGCTGTTTATCTGCATGTTAATAGTTTAATTTGCCTGATTTTTTTGTGGGAAAATTCGGCAAAAAATCGTATCTTTGCCCGTTAATGTAAAACCCATCTTATGAAGGCACCTTTAAAGCCCACAGACATTGAAAAAATTAATTATGATGCCACGAGTATCCAGGTACTGGAAGGTCTTGAAGCCGTTCGCAAGCGGCCGGCCATGTATATTGGCGATGTAAGCAGCAAAGGCCTGCACCACCTGGTGTACGAAGTACTGGACAACTCCATCGATGAAGCGATGGGCGGTTACTGTGACCAAATCGACGTGGTGATCAACGAAGACGGCTCTGTGACCGTTATCGACAATGGAAGGGGTATCCCGGTTGATATTCATGAAAAAGAAGGCAGAAGTGCCCTTGAAGTTGTTATGACCGTACTTCATGCCGGCGGAAAATTCAACAAGGACACCTACAAAGTATCGGGCGGTTTACATGGTGTAGGTGTGTCATGTGTCAATGCGCTCTCAGAGCACCTTACGGTTGAAGTGCACCGCGAGAACAACCTATACACACAGGAATACAAAAAAGGAGTTCCGCAATATGATGTAAAAAAAATTGGCGACACCAGCCTTCGCGGCACCAAAGTCACTTTTATCCCAGATAAAACAATTTTCCAAACCACCACATTCAACTACGAGATACTTACAAACAGGCTAAGGGAATTGTCGTTTCTGAACAAAGGCGTTCAGCTGACCCTTACCGATATGCGTCAGCGCGACGATAACGGGCAGCCTGTAAAAGATGTTTACCTGTCGGAAAACGGGCTGCCGGAGTTTGTGCAATACCTGGACGACACGCGCGAACGTCTGATTGAACAACCCATTTGCATGTATTCTGAAAAATCTGACATTCCCGTTGAGGTGGCTATGCAATACAATGCCTCTTTCACTGAAAACGTGCAAGCCTACGTCAACAACATCAACACGATTGAGGGAGGCACACACCTGGCAGGCTTCCGCAGGGCACTTACCCGAACGTTGAAAAACTACGCAGAAAAATCGGGCATGCTGTCGAAACTCAAATTTGAGATCAACGGCGACGACTTCAGAGAAGGGCTAACCGCTGTGATATCGGTTAAAGTTGCTGAACCGCAATTTGAAGGTCAGACCAAAACCAAGCTGGGTAATTCCGAAGTGATGGGAGCCGTTGACCAGGCCGTCAGCGAAATGCTTACCAATTACCTGGAAGAAAACCCGCGTGATGCCAAAACCATTGTCAATAAAGTGATTCTCGCTGCAACCGCGCGGCATGCCGCAAGGAAAGCCAGGGAGCTGGTACAACGGAAAAATGTCCTAAACAGTACAGGACTGCCCGGCAAACTGGCCGACTGTTCAGAAAATGACCCCGCAAAATGTGAAATATTCCTGGTGGAGGGTGACTCAGCCGGTGGCACAGCCAAACAAGGACGGGACCGCAAATTTCAGGCTATATTGCCACTGAGAGGAAAAATCCTGAACGTGGAAAAGGCCATGCCCCATAAAATTTTCGACAACGAAGAAATCAAAACGATCTTTACCGCACTTGGACTTTCCATAGGCACCGAAGAAGACAGCAAGGCACTAAACCTCAACAGGCTCAGGTATCACAAGGTAATCATCATGACCGATGCCGACGTGGACGGTAGCCATATCGCCACCCTGATCCTTACTTTCTTCTTCCGTTATATGAAAGAAATGATCGAGCTGGGTTATATTTACATCGCTACTCCCCCATTTTACCTTATCAGAAAAGGAAAAGACGAGCGTTACGCCTGGAATGACGAGGAAAGGAAGCAAATTGTGGCCGAGTTTTCCAGCAACGGCAAGGAATCAGGCATACACATTCAGCGCTACAAAGGTTTGGGTGAAATGAATGCTGAGCAATTGTGGGAAACTACCATGAACCCCGAATACAGGAAACTCCGCCAGGTGGATATTGAGAATGCCGCCGAAGCGAATCGTACATTCTCCATGCTCATGGGCGATGAGGTGCCACCCCGCAGAGCCTTTATCGAGAAAAATGCAAAATATGCAAATATCGATGCATAAATACCGCATTCTTAAATACTGATGATCATTCTAACCCGATGATCCTAAGAAAAAAGCCCGCAATGATAAACATTGGCGGGCTTTCTCTTTAAAAAACAAGTCTCAAACCATGCATGCATCAGTTGGCGGTCAACCAGTTGATGACCTCATCCGACTTTGGTGACACACGTGGTGCCAGCACATCCACCAGCTGCCCCTGCTCATCAATAAGAAATTTTTGAAAATTCCAGCTAATCGTTGAATCCATTTTTCCATTCATCTCCTTACTGGTAAGCCACTGATAAATGGGAGCAATATCATCACCTTTGACAGATATTTTCGACATCATGGGGAAACTGACACCGAAATTCTCCTCACAAAAAGCAATAATTTCTTCATTTGTACCCGGCTCCTGGTTCATAAAGTTATTGGCAGGAAAGCCAATGATAACAAAACCTGTTTCACCATACATCCGGTACAGACTTTCAAGTTCTTCGTATTGTGGCGTGAGGCCACAACGCGATGCAGTGTTCACAATCATGACCTTTTTACCCTTTAGTGACGCCATGTCAAAAGGATCACCATAGATATCTTCTACAACAAAATCATGGATACTGACAGGACTATTAGCCACCAAGGCATTAGAAGCCATGGTAAACATTAAGGCAAAGAGGAAAACAAAAAGCATTTTTTTCATATCATCAAACTTTTATTTAGATAAATATTTGTGTCTTCGTATCACAAACAAATTGACAAGCCTATTTGTTCTCGCTTACATGACATACCTCCCCGGCAAAATCCAATAACCCGCCAGGCATAACAAACAGACAAACGATATCCGGGATGATTGCTTTTTTCAAACCGGCAGTCCTGAATTTTCTTACCTTTATGCTATGATGGGATAATTTACATGCAAAAGCGAACCTTTCAGCAAAGGGTACCCGGAGGTTGATCATTTCATGGCCTTTCCCATCTGAACAAAAAGAATAATTTTAGTTTTAGAATGATTTCGGATTATGGATCAGCAGCTAATGACAGAACTGGAGCACATTGCACTTGGCGCGGCACTTGCGGCCAACAAAGTGATCCTTGATGTGTATGATGGCAGTGTGGATGTGGAATTAAAAGAGGATGGAAGTCCGGTAACCATTGCCGACAGGAAGGCTGACAAAACCATTCGTGATCATCTGAAAAACACAGGCTATCCGGTTGTAAGCGAAGAAAGCAATATTCCATCTTTCGATACACGTTCATCGTGGCCATATTATTGGCTCGCTGACCCCCTTGACGGAACGAAGGAGTTTATCAACAAAAATGGAGAATTTACGGTGAATATTGCCCTGATAAACAGCCATAAACAGCCGGTATTGGGAATAATTACCGCACCTGTTTTGCGTTTGGCGTGGACAGGCAGCATCTATCATCCCCCTATAAAAATGATTGCAAAAAACAAGGCCGGGAGTCCCGGTGAAGATACTTTAATGACCTTAATCCCCGATGCAAAGGAAGAAGATGGCAATGCCGAAGCAACGGAGAGGAAGACAGTACCGCTCACTGTTTTCACCAGCCGGTCACATCCCGATAGTCAAACACTTGCTCTGCATAAAAAGCTGGCAAAACAATACGGTGATTTACATATTGAAACCCTTGGAAGCTCTCTGAAGTTCTGTTACCTGGCCGGCCAGAGCAGCGGGCTTTATCCAAGGTTCTCACCGACATGCGAATGGGATACAGCGGCCGGTCATGCCATCCTGAAATCAGCGGGTGGTGAGGTGATCAATCTCCATACCAGGGAACCGCTCACATACAACAAGAAAGACCTGCGGAATCCGCCTTTTGTGGCATTTGCAAAATCAACAAATTCAGATTCTTTTTTTTCTGAATTTCCTTTTTAGAAAAGGATAGCTAAACACCGAAATCAAAATAATCAACGTCCCCAGGTAAAAACCGCCCGACATGCGTTCTGCTTCCGGGAAGAAAAACCGGGCCATGATAATGCCGTAAACCGGTTCAAGGTTAACCGCCAAAACCACTGTATAGGCTGAGAGTACCTTCATCACATCCACAATGGCCGTAAAAGCGTAAGCAGTACAAACAAAACCAAGGATCAGCAAGTAAAACAGATCAGCGTTCGACACAGAAAAGAACTCCGGGGTAAATCCACCTGAAAAAAGCAAAAACAGACTGACGCACAAAAATCCCCCGATCATTTCATAGAAACTGATGACAGACGGGTGATGACGCAGGCTGATGTTCCGGTTGAGCACCACAAAAAGACCGTTCAAAAGTGCCGACAACAAGGAATAAAGAATCCCCTCCATGAATTGAAACTCATACTGGAAAATAAGGTAGATGCCACAAAGAATAACCAGACCGATCAGTACTTCCAGCCAGAAGATACGCCGTTTTTGGGTGAGTGGTTCGAGGAAGCTGGTAAAGAGCGTTGTGGAGGCAAACACACCCAGTGTTACGGAAACATTGGATACCTTAATGGCATGAAAAAAGGTAATCCAGTGCAGGGCCACTACAACGCCAATCCCCAGGAGAGGAATAATTTTTTGGATAGTTAAACGAAACGGAATCCCCCGGATCAGAAAGAATATCCATAATCCGACAAACGCCATGAGCATGCGATACCACACCAGGTCAACGGCCGAAAGTGTAATAAGCGCCCCAAGTATGGCCGTAAAACCGAGCAACACCACCACAAAGTGCAAGCTGACATGCTTGCTGAACGTCGATGCATCCATGGTCAACCATTATTGAAAAACCCGTTGATGGCATCAATGGCGTTCTCAACTCTTTGTTGCTCATTGCCACTGATGATTCTGTAGGGGAAGCGGTATTGTTCCAATTCTCTTTTGAACCAGTTAAAGAAGAATGACCGCATGTGCGGATATTCCCTCTGTGGGTCAGCTTCCCACGGAAGATCAATATCGCACAACAAGTACAAATCATAGCTGTTTTTTCTGATTTGCTCAAGTATCCATGGGTGACACTCATTGTATTTATAGAGCTCCCATATTTTTGGAACGATCATTTCCGTGTCGCAAAACAGGAATCCATTGGCATTTTTGATGGCCAGGCGTTCACGTTTCAGTTGCTCCCTTGCGATTACCAGGATGTCTTCCTGCTTGTAGGGCCGGTTGAGTTTGTCAACATATTCGCGTGCATATTCCGGCACATAACTGGTGCTGTAATGTTTTGCAAGTTGCTTGCTCAACATACTTTTTCCAGTGGACTCAGGTCCGGTGATGGCGATCTTTTTAACAGCAGTCAATGTTGCTTTCGTATAATTGCAGGAAACAATACCCGGTATATTTGCGCAATCAATGCTATGTAAGCATTGTAAACACGCATCTTTACATATACTTCCATGAAGCTATGAGCCCCCGGGTTTAAAATGTTTATAACTTAACCAGGCTTGTTCGCTTTTCCGGGATGATCATTTGTATAAACGGTACATCTTCCATTGCATGACAGGTATTGCAACTGGCGGCAAACCGTGTAAACATGTCCATGAAGGCTTCTTTATTGCCTTCATTGATGGTTTGCATCAGGTTGGGGGCTGCAGTATTTACAAATTGCCCGGCCGACATTTCCCTTGCCGGACGGCGAACAAAGCCTTTCTCCAGGCTGCCAAGCATTTCATCCAGTTGATACCGGGCATAATCCCAGTTTTCGTCCATGCCTGCCCAATACAATTCATTGTAACGATAATTGGTTTCAATCATGGTTTGGTCGAATCCACCAAGCTGATCTTCCAGGTTAACAAGAATTTCAGCAAGGTTTTCTCCGGCCCAGCGCGTTTCATAACGGGTTTCGGCTGTTTGACAAGCCGAAATAACAACAGCTGCCATAAGTGCGACAAACATAATCTGAATAATGCGTTTCATAGGTTTTGGTTTTGGTTTATGAAAAAGAAGGTTTCGTGTCAATAGTTTTTGATTCTTCCTGTGGAATAAATTGCCGGTTAATAATTTTTCCCTGCAAGATCAAGCAGGAAGGCATACTGAAGGGCTTGCTCCCTCAGTCGCTGAAAACGCCCCGACGCCCCGCTGTGTCCGGCATCCATATTGGTGAACAGTAAAATATTTGCATCACCGGTATGATAATCACGCAGTTTGGCCACCCATTTTGTTGGCTCCCAATATTGTACCTGGGAGTCGTGAAGCCCGGATGTGACCAAAAGGTGAGGGTAAGCCTGCTCCCGCACATTGTCGTAAGGTGAATAAGACAACATGTATGCGTAAGCCTCCGGATCGTTGGGGTTACCCCATTCATCATATTCGGCAGTGGTCAGAGGGATAGACGGGTCGAGCATCGTGGTAACCACATCAACAAACGGAACGGCGGCGATAACACCCTTAAAAATATCCGGCCTGTCATTCACAACAGCTCCCATAAGCAGTCCACCGGCACTGCCACCGGATGCAAACAAGTTCTCCGAACTTGTGTACTTCTCTTCAACCAGGAATTCGGCACAATCAATAAAATCATTAAAAGTATTGATTTTGTTGAAAAGCTTGCCGTCATAATACCATTGCCTGCCCAGTTCCTGGCCGCCCCGAACATGTGCGATTCCATAAATGAAACCCCGGTCGAGCAAACTCAGGGCATTGATGTTAAAACGCGGATTGGCACTGGCACCATAAGAGCCATAGCCATACAAAAGCATGGGATTGCTGCCGTCCTGGTGCAGGCCTTTCCGGAATACAATAGTCAACGGAACCTCTGCACCATCACGTGCTTTTACATGATAGCGGCGGGTTTCGTAATTGTCAGGATCAAAATCACCTACGACTTCCTGTTGTCTGATCTTTATTAGCTCACCCGTTTCCATGTGATAGTCATAGGTAGTCATGGGCGTGGTGAGTGATGTATAGTTAAACCGCAACAGGGGGGTATTCATTTCCTCGTTGATCCCGATATTGGCGGTGTAGGCCTCTTCCTCAAAGGGCAGATAGTGACTGCTGCCCGTAATCCTGTTGATGATGCGCATTTGTTGCAAGGCTCTTTCCCTTTCCTGCAACACCATGTAATCATCAAACAGCTCAATGTTTTCCAGCAACACCTCTTCTCTGTGAGGTATCACCTCCTGCCAATGATTGATCGCCGTATTGTATGCAGTGGTTTCCATCAGCCGGAA
>SL_3KL_010_SEDDRAFT_10000572_pt1 | contig 30651 bp, 18 predicted proteins | sample SodLakKL_010_SED_2_FD_10381 | JGI IMG/M metagenome (IMG submission 10381)
TTTGTTATCAGTTACCGGGTCTTGCCATCTGAGCACCGCCGGCTCCTGCTCCGGGAACTCCCTGAGCAGACGACCGCATTTGCCTCATTCTCTCCTCACGTTCCCTGAGCACCCTTTCTTCTTCTTCCCTTCTTGCCTGCTCATTGACTTTTTCCTGTGCCTTCTTTTCCTCAATGACGGCAATAAGCTCTTCACCCATCATCCTGAACCTGTCGGGATTTTCAGGAACGGTAAGATAGACGCGGTCATTCTCCGCAAGTCCCTCTTCAACTATCACATAGTTGTCATTGGAACCGCCAATTACCACTATCTGCCTGGTGCCGTCCCTTTTGTAAACATAAGGGATGCTATCTGTCATGTTTATAGCTTCCAGCGGGATATATAGCACATCATCATATGTCTGGGTTACTATCACATTACTTGTGGTCATTGCAGGACGAAGTATCGGATCATAATCGTTCACCCTGATCTGTACTTCAAATACCTTGGCATCTGTATTCGGCATCTGTTCACCTACGTTTGCAACCTGTAATATCCTTCCGGTATATCTCCTTTCGGGGAATGCATCGACTCCAATCCTTACTTCCTGTCCGGCTTGAAGCTTGCTGACATCAATCTCATTGACATAAGTCCTCGACAACATCGAAGAAAGGTCCGGCAGTGTAGCCACGGTAAGGTCCCAGGGACTGATGTTTGATCCAACCGTTCTCCTTGAGCCGTTCCACTCCCTGTGATAGATCACCATACCCGATTTGGGGGCACGTATGGTAAATTTTTCAAGTACGCTTACCATTTCCTGGTATCTCCGTCTCTGCTGGGCCAGGTTGATCGCTGCTTCGTTCATATCTTCATTGGCCTGTTGTATCCTGAGCTGGTAGTTCTGCCTGGCCTGCTCAAGTCCCCGCTCTGCCCTGTCAAGATTTATTTCAGCCTGCCTGATTGTTGCCGGCGGCTCAAATTGTGACTGTTCAAGGGTAAGCCTTCTTTCTTCAACCGTATATTCAAGGTTTATAAGTTCATCACGCAGATTGCTCAGTGTTATTGTGGTATCAAGCTGAGTCCTGGTATACTGTGCCTCTGCCCTTTCAAGCTGATCTTCCATATCCTTAAGTGCATTGTCTGATTCGGAACGGTCCAGCATGGCTACATAATCACCCGAATCAACCACCGTGCCTTCCGGTATGAGATCCTGGATACGTATATTACCAATTCGCAGGTTTCTGCTTCGCAATTCCTGGGGACCGGTGATCTGCTCCGACCTTTCTGCCTGCAACTCACCCGTTACCGTAACCAGTACCTCAAAATTTCCTCTTATTACAGGGACGTCCAGCATGGCCACATTATCCTTATCCCCCGCAAGGGCATAAATAATGATACCCAGTATGAGGGCGCCTATAATAACTGTTGTGATAATTATACTTCGCTTCATTTTATGATAGTTTTTTAGATACTTTTAGTTAAAACGTAATAATTGTTTAGCAGAATATGGAAATCCTTGCCAAAGAAACAAAAAATTGGCGCTGAAAGTTCATGCTTAACGTTTTTTAACCTAATCATGTTCTTTATACATGCTTTGATATCTCCGGCATTTAGCTTACTTTATTTCATTGGACCGGCAAACAAACTAAAGGTTTAATTCACTTTGGTCTTTTTTTTGGTTTCGACGGAATTGCTTCAACAACAGGGTTTGTTTAATTCAATATCCGGGTTCGTTTAATTCAACAATCAGATTTGTATGCAGACCCCTGATTTTACTCCTTTATGAGGTTGATCACATCTCCTGCAAGCTTTTCTGCATTTTCCCGGTCTTCTCCTTCAGAGTAGATCCTTATTATAGGCTCGGTATTTGATTTCCGCAGGTGAACCCAGCCTTCGGGCATATCTATCCTGATCCCGTCTGTATCATTTACAGAATAGTCTGAATAGTGTTTTTTGATTTTCCCGAGCAGCTTGTCGATATTGATACCGGGCGACAGCTCCACCTTGTTCTTTGAAAGGTGATAATCTGGATATTTATTTCTCAACTCACTGCACTTAATTCCCTGTTTTGCCAGGTATGACAGAAACAATGCAATACCAACCAGTGCATCACGGCCGTAATGCAATTTGGGGTATATAACACCTCCGTTGCCTTCACCTCCAATCACCGCGCCTGTCCGTTTCATCTCTGCCGTTACATTCACTTCTCCCACTGCAGATGCGTGATGCCGGCCACCATAACTTTCGGTGATCTCTTTAAGTGCCCTTGTAGATGACAGGTTTGAAACCGTATTACCCGGCATGCCGTCCAGAATGTAATCTGCCACTGCCACAAGGGTGTATTCTTCGCCGAACATTGTTCCGTCTTCATTAACTATTGCCAGCCGGTCGACATCAGGATCTACTGCGAAACCAAGATCTGCTTTGCCGGAAACAACTGCCTGTGACAATACCTGCAGGTTCTCCGGCAGGGGTTCAGGGTTATGCGGGAAATTTCCGTTGGACTCACAAAAAACTTCAATTACCTCTTTAACACCCAGCATTTTGAGCAACTGCGGCAAAACCAGTCCCCCTACCGAGTTTACACAATCTATGGCAACCGTGAAACCGCGGCTCTTAATAGCATCTGTATCAACAGCAGGCAAAGCAATGGTAGCCTCTATATGTTTTATTGCATAACCCTTGTCGGATGTGTATTTACCCAGTTTGCCGACCTCTGTATAATCAAATTTCTCATGATCTGCAATTTGCAGTAAATCCTCTCCGTCTGCTGCAGAAAGGAATTCTCCTTTATTGTTAAGCAGTTTCAGTGCATTCCATTCTGCCGGATTATGACTGGCCGTAAGAATAATACCACCATCACCATTCGCAAATTTTACGGCCATCTCCACGGTAGGCGTCGTAGCCGGTCCCAGATCCACCACATCCACACCCATGCCCATAAGCGTTCCGCAAACTATATGGTTTACCATCTCTCCCGATATCCTGGCATCACGGCCAACCATTACCTGGTATTTTTCTTTTTGCTCCTGTTTTTTAAGCCACATTGCATAGGCCGAAGTAAACTTAACTATATCGAGGGGAGTTAGTCCTTCTCCCGGATACTTCCCAATGGTGCCGCGGATTCCCGAAATTGATTTTATAAGTGTCATGATTGCCGTTATTTGGTTTTTTAAAATGGAACACGAAGGTAATTCAATCTGAACAATAATCCGAGAATATTTATTAAAAAACAAGAAAATTTCCGGGATGCTTTTAAGAGTCATTTATGCATTAAAATTACTCAAATTGAAATGCATAAGAGATTGAAGATCCATCTGAAGGTAAATACTGGGTGTCCGGATAATAAATCCTGTTTATGGCGGTAAAAATATTAACTTTGCACCTTTGAAAGCTGAAGTTAATCCCCCGCAATAAAATAATTATCAGACCTACATGGAAAAAAAGAGAGACAATTTCCGGGACCATGGAAAAAGCCGAAAGGAACATCCCTTCGAAAAGTACCGGAAAAGCAAACCTGAACCAGGTAAAAGTGAGGCAGGAAAGGAAGAAATTAGTGGTTCACGAAAAAGAGACGCCGCAAACCGTCCTAAGTCACCCGGACCGCCTAAAGAGATAAGACTTAACAGGTATATAGCTAATTCCGGGGTCTGTTCCCGCAGAGAGGCAGACGACTATATTGTTGCTGGCCATGTTACGGTTAACGATAAACAGGTAAAAGAGGTGGGCACAAAAGTAACATACTCTGATGTTGTCAGATTCAAGGGACAGAGACTCAACCCTGAAAAGAAGGTGTACCTTTTGCTTAACAAACCCAAGGATTATATAACCACTGTTGATGATCCATATGCAAAGCGTACAGTTATGGACCTTGTAAGAAGCTCCTGCCGTGAACGTATCTATCCAGTTGGCAGACTTGACCGCCATACAACAGGATTACTCCTTTTTACAAATGATGGTGAATTGACAAAAAAACTTACCCACCCGTCGCATAAGGTAATCAAAATATACCAGGCAACACTTGACAGACCGCTGGAGAAGGCCGGCCTGGAGACTTTAGCCTCGGGAATTGAGCTGGATGACGGACCTGTTCAGGTGGATGAAATAAGCTGGATTGATGAGACTGATAAATCACAGGTAGGGATACAGCTACATTCGGGCAAGAACAGGATAATCAGACGCATGTTTAAACACCTTGATTACAAGGTGGTTAAGCTTGACAGGGTCTTTTTTGCGGGTCTTACCAAAAAGAACCTGCCCAGAGGTAAGTGGAGGTTCCTGAATGAAAAGGAGATTAATAGGCTGAAAATGAATATTTTCAGATAGTTGGTTGCACATTATAATTGTCCGGGTGGCATTAAAGTACATCCTCTTGAGATATAGTTTAAGTAATGCAAAGAATTTTTCTGCTTGTTATAATCATGACCTTTCCGGGGCTGTTGGCGACCTTCAATATTGATGGTCAGGTCATGCTGCAGGGAAGGGTTATCGATACTGATACGGAAGAACCGCTTCCTTTTGTTAATATAGTTTACAATGAGAGGGGCACGGGAACAACCACGAGTCTTGACGGATATTTCACTATAGAATCTGGAGAATTACCCCGGTTTCTCAGGTTGAGCTATGTCGGATATGAGCAGCTAACGGTTTATCCTTCCGGAAAGGAACAAACTGAACCGNTGGTAATAAGGATGACCAGGAANCCNATTATCATTGAAGAAGTAACGGTNCGGCCAGGCATAAACCCCGCTCACCGGATCATCGGGCAGGCATTTAAAAACCGGAGACAAAACAACCCGGAGATGCTCTCATCATTNTCATATACTTCCTATAACAAACTCTTNNTCACTCTGGTTCCCGACAGCATCCTTNCCAGGGTAANCCTTCCGGGATCCCCGGGTGTTTCCATCAGGTTTGCTTTTTCAGGTGTTTACGACAATGAANATAAAGGCAGAGAATCTGGCGGANGGGAAATGCAGGAACCAGTCGGCGANCCATCACCCGGAAAAGNATATACAGATACAGAGAAGATTGATTCNAGTGAGATCAGGCTTAGGAATCTGCTCGGGAAACAGCATCTTTTCCTTACCGAGTCTGTGAGCAAGAGGGAATACAGGAGGCCCGGCAGAAATAACGAGCAGGTTGTGGCCTCAAGAGTTAGCGGATTCAAAGATCCTTCATTTTCCTTACTCGCTACCCAGCTGCAGTCTTTTACATTTTATGAGGATTTCATATCTCTTCTTGACAGGAGTTACCTGAATCCAATCAGCAGGGGGAGCACTTCAAGATACTCATTCATCCTTGAAGACAGTATGTTTACCGAACAGAACGATACGCTATATGTAATATCATTCAAGCCTTATCCGAACCGGAATTTTGACGGACTTCAGGGAGTGGTTTATATAAATACCAATGGCTATGCGGTGCAGAATGTTATTGCAGAGCCTTATGAACCAGCAGGTTTTTACACAATAAGGATACATCAGAACTACCGGTTTGTTGACGATAAACAATGGTTTCCGTCTGAACTGAATACCGATATAATTCTTGGCAGGGAGGGAGTACATTCTGATTCTCCCGTAAAATACAGGCTTGCCGGTATTGGCAAGGCATATTTTTCGGATATAGTTATAGGGCCGGAACTGAACCGGTGGCGGTTCAACCATGTTGAACTAGCCATTTCACCTGATGCGCATCTGCAGGATGAGCTATTCTGGGAAGAATACCGGGTTGAACCCCTTTCCGACAAGGATATAAATACTTACCATGTTATCGACAGTATTGGTAAAGAGGCAAACTTTGACAGGAACCTTAAGATAATTGAAGCACTTGCAACAGGTTACATTCCCTGGGGCTATATGAATGTTGACTACAACAGCCTTATTGATTACAACTATTTTGAAGGACTGCGCCCGGGATTGCAGATGATAACAAATGACAGGTTATCTGAGGTATTATGGGCCGGTGGTCATATCGGTTACGGTTTAAGAGACAAACAGGTCAAGTATGGCGGTGAGGCAGGCCTGGTTTTATACAGGCCTGGAGATGTTAGTCTCCGGACATCCTACAGCAGAGATGTTGAAGAGGGGGGTGCTCACAGGTTTTTAAGGACTGATGCACCGTTTTCAACTGAGAATTACAGACGGTTTATGATAGGAAGGATGGATTATGTTGAAAAGTACGATGCATCGCTGGTTATGAGGTTAATGCGCCATTTTACAACAAGGTTGTATTTTGAGACTTCAAATGTTACTCCTGGTGATGAATATGCCTTCCTGACTGGTGACCATAAAAAAAACCGGTTCAGGATAAGTGAGGGAGGGGTGCAGCTTCGCTTTGCCTTCAGGGAGAAGTTTATGCAGACTCCCAGGGGAAACAGGATCTCTATGGGAACTGATTTTCCTGTTGTCTGGCTGAATTATGGCCGGGGACTAGGTGTTATGGACGGGGAGTATGAATACACGAGAGTTGCAGCAGGAGTATTGCAAACTTTCACTACAAAAAGCCTGGGTGAAACATCGGTAATGATTGAGGGGGGCAAGGTTGATGGCAATGTCCCGTTTTACAGGCTATACAACGGAAAGGGCAGTTACCGGAATTTCTCCCTTGAGGCAGCTAACAGCTTTGCAACAATGAGAATGTCAGAATTTGTTTCAGATGAGTTTGTATCGCTGTTTTTCAGGCATAATTTCGGGAGCCTTCTTTTCAGAAGGGGGAACTTCCGCCCTGAAGTGGTTTTTGCAAGTAATGCCGGTTTCGGCCGGCTGTCAAATCAGGGAAGCCACATTAACATCCCTGTCAGATCACTCGATAAGGGTTATTACGAATCGGGTCTGATGATCAACAATATTATTAAACAACTGTTCATAGGATACGGATTTGGTATTTTTTACCGTTATGGACCGTATTCTTATAACAGGACAGTTGATAATTTTGCCTTTAAACTGACATTTAACGTAAATCTCAGATAAATCAATTTTCAATATCCCTTATATATTATGACGCATAAATCAGGATTTGTAAATATTCTCGGAAATCCGAATGTAGGGAAATCCACCATCATGAACGCCCTTGTCGGGGAGAACCTGTCAATTATTACTTCCAAGGCCCAGACTACCCGTCACAGGATCATGGGGATAGTGAATGGCGAGGACTTCCAGATTGTATATTCAGATACACCTGGTATTTTAGATCCCAACTACAAACTTCATGAATCGATGATGAAGTTTGTGCGCAGGGCAATAACCGATGCCGATATCCTTATTTATGTAACTGATGTACATGAAGAGTCACTTAAAAACCAGGACTATATTGACAAGATCAGGAGGTTGGATGTACCTCTGCTGCTGCTGATTAACAAAATCGACCTGGGTACCCAGGATAAACTTGAGCAGCTTGTAGCCCGCTGGAAGGAAATTCTGCCTTCAGCTATCATAATACCTTTGTCGGCTAAGGAAAAGTTCAATCTTGATACTGTTTTCGGTAAAATTATGGATCTCCTGCCTGAATCACCGCCTTATTATCCGAAGGATTCTCTGACCGATAAATCAGAAAGGTTTTTTGCTTCTGAAATTATAAGAGAGAAGGTTTTTCTTAATTACCAGAAGGAGGTACCCTATTCAACCGAAATTGAGATAGAAGAGTTTACAGAAAGCGAAAAGATACTTAGAATTAGGGCGATTATCCATGTTGCAAGGGATACTCAGAAGGGAATTATTATCGGAAGCCGTGGATCCGCACTGAAAAGAACCGGTACTGCGGCCCGGTTGGATATGGAGGAGTTTTTTGGAAAGAAGGTTTTTTTGGAACTATATGTTAAAGTAAACAAAGATTGGAGGTCAAAAGATTATCAGCTTAAAAGGTTTGGCTACAAATAGTCGATGTTCATAATGTCCGCCTGCTGCGTTATGCCTGGCCGGAAATTATCAAATAATATTATTAGAAAAAAGCGATGAGCAATATAGTAGCAATAGTAGGACGCCCGAATGTAGGAAAATCAACACTTTTTAACCGTTTATGCGGCGGCAGAAAGGCTATTGTTGATGAGCTTTCGGGTGTAACGAGGGATCGCCATTACGGGAAGTCAGATTGGAACGGGAAGGAATTTTCGTTGATTGACACAGGTGGATACATCACAAATTCAGATGATGTGTTTGAGGAGGAGATACGTAAACAGGTCCTGCTGGCCATGGATGAGGCCGATTCGGTTTTGTTTGTGGTGGATGTTCTAAGCGGAATAACCGATTTGGATGAGACTATAGCCGGCTTGCTGAGGAAAAGCAGTAAAAAGGCACTTGTTGTTGTGAATAAGGTAGACAACTCTCAGCGGCAGTATGACGCAAGTGTTTTTTATGGTCTCGGACTGGGTGAGATATATCAGCTTTCGGCAATAAGCGGTTCAGGTACCGGTGAATTGCTTGATGAACTGGTAAAGGATTTCCCCCGCCCCGAAGAAGAGGAAAAGCCTGATGAGATCCCGGGATTTACAATTGTAGGCAGGCCAAACGTTGGAAAATCGTCGCTTACAAATGCACTTCTCGGCCAGGAAAGGAACATTGTAACTCCTTTACCCGGCACGACACGCGATGCCATCTATACAAGGTATAACAAATTCGGCCACGATTTTATGCTTATTGACACTGCAGGTCTTCGCAAGAAAGGCAAGACAATGGAGAATATTGAGTTCTACTCCATTATGAGATCGGTCAGGGCCATAGAAAACTCTGATGTATGCCTTTTACTTATTGATGCTACACGTGGCATTGAAGCCCAGGATGTCAATATATTCAATCTGATAGTTAGGAACAAAAAAGGTGTTGTCATACTGGTTAACAAATGGGATCTTATTGATAAGGACACCGGATCGGTTAAGAAATTTACGGCCATTATAAAAGAAAGAATTTCACCCTTTGAAGATGTACCTGTAATTTTCACATCGGCTGTTACCAGTCAGCGAATACATAAAGCCCTGGAGACAGCCATGGAGGTACATCACCGGCGCAGGCAGAGGATAACTACTTCCAGGTTGAATGAGTTCCTGCGTGAAGCGGTTGATCAGATTCATCCTCCCGCAGTTAAGGGTAAGTACATCAAAATAAACTATGTTACACAGTTGCCTGTACATACACCAGCTTTTGCATTCTTCTGCAACCTGCCCCAATATATAAGGGATCCCTATAAGAGATACCTGGAGAACAGGATGAGAGAGAAATTCAGCTTTTCGGGTGTACCCCTGCAGCTGTTTTTCAGGAGAAAGTAGTTATGCCGATCATTTAATAACCAGGGCAGAAATAGATGTCATTTGCCTGTGGTGCATGGTTTTTAAATTGTCTGTCAGACTTTTATGCCCATAAACAGTACATCATCAACTTGCTCATAATCCCCTTTCCAGAGATTGAAGTTGTTTCTGACATGCTCGCTCTGTTCCTTCATCGGCTTATTACAAATGTCGTTTATAAGGTTTTTAAGTCGTACCATTTTGTATTTCTTTCCCAGCGGCCCTCCGAACTGATCAGGATAACCATCTGAGAACAGGTATACTATATCGCCAGGATCAAGCTGGTAACCCTGGTTTTCAAACTTTTTGGTCTCTGTGTAATATCCGCCTATAGAATTACGGCTGCCTCTTATATAGGTCAGTTCGCCTTTATGAAGCATCATGATGGGCCTCATTGCCGATGCAAACCTGAGGTACCTTGTTTCAAGATCGAATTCACAAACGGTAATATCCATCCCGTCGGATGATTTGCTTGCGGGGTCGATATTCTGGTTCAGGGTACTGGTTATATCCCTGTCCAGTGTTTCGAGAACTGATGAAGGAGAGTTTACATCCTGCCGCATACAGATATCTTTAATCAGGGTAGTCCCTATCATTGACATAAATGCCCCAGGAACGCCATGTCCGGTTGAATCGGCGCACACGATCAGGAATTTTTTGTCTGTTACCTTGTCAAACCAGTAAAAATCGCCACTTACTATATCTCTTGGCTTGTAGAAGACAAAAGATTCGTTAAAATTATCCTCAATCCTGGAGATCGGGGGCAAAATGCTGGCCTGGATCCTCTGGGCATAATTGATGCTGTCGGTAATATCCCTGTTTTTATGCTCAATTTCCACTTTCTGCTCAATCACCTCACGTGTCCTGATAGCCAGCTCCTTTTCTATACGCTCTTTCTCAAGCCTGAGATTCCGCTCCCTTATCTTGATGATCAGGAAAACCATCAACCCGGCAAAAAATATAATAAAAACAAAGAAATACCACTTTTTCCAAATGGGCTTTTCAATTATTATTGCAAGGGAGAGAGGTGTCTCTGTTATAATACCTTCTGCTCCGTATGCCCGGAGAAGAAACTGGAAGTTCCCGTCATCCAGCCTCGGATAGTATGCAAATCTGTATTCCGAAACATCCGACCAGTCCAGATCATATCCCTCCATCTTGTATTGATACCTCACACCTGAGGGATCAGAGTATTTAAGACCTATAAATTCAATCCTTAACTTATAGCTGCCGTAGGGAAGGGATACCTTCCGGGTGACCTCATGCTCCTCATCCGAGATCTGCAATGAAGTGATATTCAGAATGGGAGCGGTGTCATCGGTCCTCTCTTTTTCAGGATCAAATGAAACCAGTCCGTCGGTGGTTCCAAAAAGCAGGACACTATCAGAAGTGATGTGAGATGATTGTAAATTAAAGTCGCCCCTGATAGCGCTTTCGGTTCCGTATGTCCGGACATGGTAAGAGTCTGTATTCACCCTGCTTACTCCCAGCCGGTGGCCAATCCACAGATATTCATCATTTCCGGCAAGAAGGCTGTAACAAAAGTTGGAGTGTAACCCATCATCTGTTGTAAGGTGAATAATTGAATCATTCCTGAGTTTAATTATCCCATTACCATTTGTAGCGATCCATAGCCTTCCCTTGTAATCTTCTGTAACAGCTATAAATTCAAGTTCACCTTCAGCAATTCTTATTTCATGCCGGTTTTCAATATCAACAAGCCTGTTGCTCCTGACAGAGATCCAGTCAATTCCTTCTGAATCCCGGTAAATACTTCTTATCTGGTTGCGTGGCAGGCCTTCGTTTGTACTGTATCTTAATCTTTCTCCGGCTTTCAGGTCAAACACAATTACCCCGTTGTTGGTGGCAGCCTTGAGTATACCGTCGTGATATTGAAGATCATTTACCGTATTTTCGAGTGAGTTTGCTGAAACATGGAAGGATTCAGCCTGCTGGTCTTCATGATCCAGCCTGTATATGCCACTTTCTGCTGTACCGATCCAGAGATGGTTGTCATCGCATGATACAAGCGCAGTAATCATGTCAAACGGGACTCCGCGGCTTGTGCCGTAAAGGGNTCGGTCATCCTGATTTTCTTTTGATATCCTTAAGAGGCTGCTTTCTCCTCCGAGCCAGATATAATCATTGTCTGAATATACCGCGAGAACATTTCTGCCAAAAGGCTCGTCAAATGACCTGTGAAAACTGAAAGCCTCATCTTTCAGCATAGACAGTCCGTTATTAGTTGTAAACCACAAATTACCCTCTGAATCTTTGAATACTCCGTAGACATAATCAGATGGCAAACCGTTTTTTGATGAAAACCAATCGACAGAAGGATCCTGACCGGATTCAAAGTACCCGTTAATCCTGAACACACCCTGTCCCCTTGTACTGATCCAGATGTTTTTTTGGTTATCAAGGTATACCGACTCTGTATTTACAGAACCCAGGCCATAGGTTAGTCCTATGTTCCTTGCCGAATAGCTGCCATCCGGCTCTTTTATTAAGTGAAAGAGTCCCTGGCCCCTGGTACCGACAAAAACTTCCCTGGTATTAACCGGCAAAATGGATGAAACAGCAACACGCGGTACAGATTCAATCAGTTTGCCGTTACCTGACAATTTTCCGTTACCATAGTCAAACCTGTAGAGTCCCTCGAAGGTTCCTGCCAGCAGGTCATCACCGCTAAGATCCATAGAGGTTATCTGCAGGGATGTTAAATCTTCATCAAACAGAACCGTATTCATCTCAGGGTCCACCACAAGCAGACCATGCTGTTGTGAGGAAATTAAAATATTACCATCACTATCTTCACTGATTCCGGTAATCATTGTCCGGACTCCCTGGTTACCGACAATACTAATTCTTTTGTTCTCAAGCACGCTAACACTCCCGTTGTTATGTCCGAACCAGATCCTGCCCCGTGAATCGGCAAAACTCCTGCTTACAAAATCTGATGGCAGCGAATCCCCGTAAGGATTGGACTCGAATTCAAAACCATTGAAACGGGCAATATCAGTGCTCGTGCCAAGCCAAAGGTAACCTGAGGGATCCTGGTTTATGGTCCAGATATTTCTGTGAGGAACACCCTCTTCAATGCTAAAATTCCTGAACTGGTATACCTGTGCATTTGTTGCAAAGGTGAGAATTAAAAGTAAAACTGTTAAGCACAATGTTCGCTGAAATACTAGCCTTGGCATGTTTTGAATGATTTGTAATTATTAATTGCCACTGGGTCTGACACCTATACTATGCTGATATTGCGGAACACCTCCAATTGGTATTACATAGAATGGGAGCGCCTGGTCATACTGGTTTTTGATACTGATCACCACATTATTATTTCTCACTACCGGGCTCTCCCTTTTATGAAGCTGCAGGTCGAGAGAAGTATTACGTTCAGCTTCATATATGGTGAACCTGTCATGTGCCCAGTTATTATCACCTGAAACTTCAAGTAGCTGACCTTGCCTGTCGACCGACACAAGCCTGATTATCCCGTCGTAATCCCAGTCAAAATTAGAAACTTCAACTGTTACGGTTTCATCGTCTATAAAAGGGTAGATATGTGAGACCTGACTGGGATCGTCCCACATACGGAATGTATAGCTGTAGGCAAATGCGTTGCCTCCCTCTACCGGGATGTTCTGATCGGGTTGAGTCGACAGGAAATAACGGTAAAGGCTTCCGTCATCACCTTCAATACCCTGGGCAATTATTTTAATAATATGTCCTGCGAATTTTTCTATGTATTCTCCCTCAACCGGGTCAAATGGGCCAAAGGTGTACCATCTGGCATCATATTCCGGTTCGTTTCCAAAAGTTCTGGATGCAAGCAGATTTCCGCTACGATAATTACCCTCAGGGGCTACTCCCTGTGCATCGGGATGTGACCATGCTTCATCTCCACCGTACACAGAATAGTTTACCTTTGTGTCCCAGTAACCATTGAGCTCATCTATACTTCCCCCTATTGCCGGGTTGTAAACCCTGATATATACCGGTTCGGTATGCTCATCGGGAATCAGAAAAAAAAATGTCTGGGTAAAGTTGTCATCACCCCATGATGGGCATGCATCTGCACCGAATGTAACCAGAAAGGGGATATTCTCATCCTGGGCCGGTACCGGCTGAGAAAATGCCCGGGAAAAAATTCCCGCCACAATAAAAAGTAATAATAAACTAAGGTTCTTCATTTTTATATGGTAAAGTTTGTGAATCATTTATCGGGATCAGGCATTGGATCATTTGCAGGCAGACAATTATTAAATTATTCTTTGAAATACAGTTTGCAGATAATTTATAAAAAGCTGGTATAATTATTTTATACGACCAAAAATGTAAACTGTTTCTTTTTTTTCCAAAAACCGGAAAATTGATCTGTTGCTGGTTTTATGTTTACAAAGATTGTGCCTTTTATTTCTGTCCGGTTGCTGCTGAACCTTCGGGGAAGTTACCTGTTTTTGTGTTTGCAGAGCCGGGATCTAAAACAACAATATATTTATATGAGCAGAATCTTTGTTGTCCGAACATCGATTCAGGATCTGTCAGCACACCAAGTCTTACTTCATAAACACCTGGCATGGTGTAGGTGTGGCTGACCACTTCTCCTGTTGCTTTGGTGCCGTCACCCATATCCCAGTAAAATTCATCAGGTTGTGCATTCCTGAGATATGTTTCGGATGCATCCAGTGTAACTGGTGTATCAATATAGGCTGTATCGGGAGACGTGATGAAGGGTTGCTCTGTTCGTGGCGTTGTAAACCGGTAGCTTGCCACATTGGAGGCAACTTCTCCGGTAACCAGATCAATTCTGTCGAGAGTTACCTGGTATGTGCCGTAATCATCAAAGCAGTGGTCGGCCACCATCCCTCTTACCCGGGTACCATCACCCATATCCCACTCAAGGTAGAATGTTGTTGTATCGATATTCTGAGCCCTCTGTTCGTAAAATTCAAAACACAAACCATCGATCACTAAACTGTCACATTGCTGAAACACAGGGAAAGTGGATATGAACGAGTATATGTTGTCGGTACCTTCCCTGCTGGAGGTAAAATATCCGGAAACTATATCAGGATCTGCAATAAACCCGAAATCATCAGCATCTGAATTGAACGGTTCACCCATTCTTACAGGATGTTGCCAGTTATTGTTCCTGGTAAAGGAATAGTACAGGTCAAGATTGCTGCCGGTATCCCTGTCGGATGAGAAATATAGGCGCCCTCCCCGGTGGATACCCGGGAATACATCATTACCCGCTGAGTTTACAGTCTCTCCAAGGTTAACAGGTGCGGTCCAGCTCTGTCCCTGCAGCTCCGAGCGGTATATATCCATTCTCCCGAATCCGCCCGGCATATCGCTGGCGAAATAGAGAATTCTGCCATCGGTACTGATGCTGGGATGTGTTACATTGTAATTATTGCTATTAAAGGGGAAGGGGGTTATATTGACCCATTCTCCGTCTGAATAGTCAGCCATGAAAATCCCCAGCTTTGAGGGTTCATTGCCCCTTCCCGGCACATTCCTTGTGAAAAAGATACGTGACCCATCTGCCGCGAAACTCACCGGTCCGTCATGATAGTTGCTTTTAAGCGACTTATCAAGTAATCCGGGTGAGTTCCATCTTCCGGATTCTCCTTTGCCGGCATAATATATATTCAGCAGATTTTCATCATCATCGGTTATCCTGGTAATAATAAAACCGATTCTGCGGTTGGATGTAAATACTATTCCCTGGTTATAAAAAGCCGGGGCGAACTCGTCAAACTTCGAGGACGTAAAGGGAAGCCTGCTGATTTCGTAAAATTCGCCTGACTGCGGCGTTGCATCATAAACGGCACATAAGAGAATCAGTATGCTTAAGAGTATTCTCATCTGTTCTTTATAAAGCAGGTTATATATTAATAATTAATTAAGTTTACAAGGTAATTCATCGTTAAAAATATCGCGGATTTACGGCGCTTACCCTGAACCTGAAGTCATATATAAGCACTATTTCGTGAGATCCGCTGTTGTAATTGCTTAATTGCCCCAGCGAATAGTCATAAGTATATCCTATCCTGAGCTGGTCGGTCAATTGCACCTTAACCAGCCCTACCAGGACGTCTTCCATCCTGTATGAACCACCAATCCATATAAGATCGCCTACAATAAATGAAAGGTTGAAATCAATCTGCAGGGGATTCTTCTCATTGTACTTAAGCAGAAAACCGGGCTTGACCTTTATCCCGCCATTGCCCAGCACAACACCGCCGGTAAGCAGGTAGTTATAGTTACTTAAATCATGGTACTGTACAGTCTTTGCATTCCTTGTGCTGTCACTCAAAAAGAAAGGAATCGAGGCACCCAGGTAGTACCGGTCGGTATAGTAGTATGCTCCGAATCCGAAGTTGGGAAGCATATCCTGTTTTGCCGGCTCCTGAAACACGGCATCACCCTGATCGTGAAGTGTGATTCTGCTCCAGTTTACATTCCTGGTCATTGCACCTCCCTTTAATCCCAAAGCCAGCCGTCCTTTACCCAGAGGCATCCTGTATGCATAGTTGAAATAAAGGCTTGTATTGTTACGTACATCTATCTGTTCGTTGTGAAGAAAGAGACCGAGTGCAATATTTTCATTTTTCATCGGCGAGTGGGCGCTGAGAGATTGTGATACCGGGGCCCCGTCAAAACCTACCCACTGGTTTCTGTAACCGAGAGTTATATTGAAAACATCACGGCTACCTGCATAGGCCGGATTCAGAGCAAGCCCGTTGAGCATATACTGGCTGTAGACCGGGAAGAGATTCTGTGCATATATCTCCGGGGCAAGAAAAGCAAATACCAGTATGATAATTATTCTTTTCAACTTTCCTGGTTTAACGTTTTAATACTATGAATCCCTTGTATGAATATTTGTTGTCTACACTCAATATGTAGTAATATGTGTCTTCAGGAAGCGGAATGCCGCTCTGGTTCCGTCCTTCCCAGTCGTTCTGGTAATTTACAGTCCTGTATACTATATTACCCTGCCGGTTGAAAATAGTAAGTTCATTGGTAGTCGAATTCTCAAGTCCCCGAACCACGAACCGGTCGTTATAGCCGCTGTTATTTGGTGAAAAACCGGTCGGTGCATCCAGGTCCTTTATTCTTACTGTTACCATTTCTGATACAGGGTCGCACACTCCATTTATGAGTGTCCACAAAAACACATTCTCTCCTAAACCCAAATCTGTAACAGGCGAGCCCGGATCGTTCGGAAAAACTACTGTACCGCTGCCATCGAGCAATTCCCAGTGACCGGTGGCCGAGACCATCCTGTCGGGAATTACTGCATTCATACTGGTCTCAAAAATGTAATGGAGATCCTGGTTTTCGCCCGCGTAAACATCAAAAGGTTGTTCGTAAAATGTAACTGTCACCTCAGAGCTTGCCGGGCACTGCCAGTTAGTCTCTGTCCACCGAAAGGTAAAGGTCCCGTACTCCTCGACGGTAACTGTTGCATCATGTCTTTGCGGACCGGGATCGAAGCTGGCGGAAACCGATTCAACCTCCCACAATCCCCTTCCGAAACCGGGCATTGCATCCATCCGGATTACGGGTCCGCAAACCTCTCCGCCGGCACCTGCATCCGGTTCAGGATAGGCATAGACCATTACGGTGGCTTCTCCTGTCATGTTTTCGGCGGTTGCCGAGCATCCAAAATTGTCGGTCAGCGATACAATGGAGTAAGTGACAAGTGATGAGTCGTTTGTCGAGGGACTAACGGTAGTGGTGAATAAGGTCTGATCAATATTCTCAATTGTAAAATTCTCATTTCCGCCTGAGAATACCAGGTTCCAGGGACCGTTTCCTCCCAAACTGAAGGTAATATCTGATTCTTCACCGATGCAGATGCTGTCGTTCGATTCAATTATCCCGGCTACTGAGGGGGGGAAGAAATCCACCTGGCTGATATTGCTGGTGTCTTTACAGGCATCTCCTTCTCCGCTGAGCACAATTCGCCTGAACCGGAGTTCTTCCTGCAGGGAGGGAGAAACATAACTTTCATTACCCGTTTCGCCCTCTGCAATTTCCCATTCATCAATGCCGGCAGAAGCTTCCCACAGGTAACTGTAGCTGCCGTCACCTCCTCCCGGTTCCGACTGTGGATATAGTTCTGCTGCGTCCAGCAGGCATATGGTCTGGTCGTCTGATATTGTATTGCCTGTAATAAGCGGTAATACGGTTACGGTGTGAGGGGGACTGGTATCCTTACATGCGCCTGAAATTACAGTTCGCCGGTAACTCATTGTATCTGTAAGTGATTCGGGGGAAAATGTCTCTTCTGAGCCATCTTCATCAACCGGGCTCCATGTTCCGTTGGTACCCGCCTCCCATGCAAATGACCAGGAGCCTGCACCCTCACCACCTGAAAGCTGCACTGGAGCCGAGATTGTTTGCGGGGTATCACCAAGGCAAATGGTCTGATCAGCATCGAGTATATTGTTCACTATTGAGGGATGCACATTCACCGGAATAATGTTTGAGGTATCTGTACATTCGCCGGAAAGTGCAATGCGAACATACCGGGTTGAGTCATAAAGTGGGGGCGGGGAGTAGGTTATTTCATTACTTTCACCTGCTGCTTCAGTCCACTGTCCGCCGGTTGCTGCAGATCTGTTCCACTGGTATTCAAAAACCGTTGTGCCACCTTCGGTCAGGGGGGCGCCGTTTAGCGTTTCCGGGGTCTCTCCCTCGCATATCCACTGCTCCTCACTGATGAAATTTCCGGTTATTTTTGGCTGGACATCTATTGTCAGGATATTGCTTGAATCGATAACTGCAGGAAAGCTTGTATCTTCCACAACCCTCATGAATTCAGTTGTCTGGAAAAGTGCGTCAGGCTGGTAATCCATTGCGCCGGCACCTTCAATATTGCTCCAGTCGTCTGTACCAACCGGTCGGCTCAGCCATTTGAAAGAATATGGAGAGCCTCCTCCTCTGGGTTGGGTTCCTTCAATTATTTCGGGCACAGTCTCTTCGCATATCACATACCTTTCGGTTCTTATTCCATTGAACAGCAATCCGTTCAGTGCTATCTCGAGTCCCTCTATCACGCCACCATCGACTGGTGAAGTAGTGCCGTAGGGGTCATTCTGCTGCAGGTTGGTCCCGCTACCGTAAGCTGTGAATGCAGGGACAATATGACCCGGCAGATCTGTTTCCGAATGAATTATTGCACCTCCGCCTCCACCACCTCCCGGTCCTGACCGTGTTTCATAGTCGATATTTCCGCCTTTCCCTCCCCGTGCATAGAACCCTATATTCCCGGCATAGTTGTCTATTGAGGCAACAATTGTGCCACCACCGCCACCACCACCGGCCCCGGCAGTAGCTGATTCAGAAACCGATCCTCCATCTGCATATATACCGAAGCCACCGGGACTTTCTATATAGTTTGCAATTATTATTGCAATACCTCCTCCGTTTCCTGCCGGTGTGGCATGCCTTGTGCCATACTGTGTAGAACCGCCACCGCCACCACCCATATAAAGGCGGTCAAGGAAGTCTCCGGCTGCGTCAAAAAGCTGATTTGTAAGACTGTTTCCAACCACACCACCTAGTTGATTGTCGCCATTCATCCAACTTTCACACTCCTCCGATTCATTCCCCCCGTATCCGCCGATGCCGAAATTAGACCCTCCTCCTCCTCCTGAGAAGCGACCATTTCCTCCGCCTCCACCTGTCGCCATTCGCCCGTATCCGTATACAAACCCATCGCCAACAGGGTAAATTACCTCATCCTCCCTGTAGTAGGAAACGGGCCCCTCGCCTTTTTCTCCCGCCATGGGCTCGCCTTCTCCGAAATATAGCTTCCTGTATTCAGGAGTATCTTCCGAACACTGATCATCTGAAAGGGTCACCGGCTGGCCGCCCCTGAATCCCCTTTCCGAAACGTCAATGTTTGCTTCAAGGGTAAGGGTGTTGGTGACAATAAGTGCCACTACGCCTCCTGTCTCTCCATCCCATTGCCTGGCTCCCAGGGTACCTTCTACCGTAACAGATTCATACCCCCTTACCCTCACGAGCTGAACAGTTTCATCTGCATTGTACTCTTTCAGAAGTTCACGGGTGAAGATTATTGTGTTACCAGTTACATCGTCAACCAAAAGAAACTCATAATGTCCCGACGAGTTTACATCCTGTTGTCTGCCAAACTGTTCAGGATCATCACTTATAATTATACTCATTCCCTTCATCTGTATCAGAAGCACAGTGTCTCCCGGCTGGAAATACTCAGGGTTGGCTACTGTAACGGATTTATCGTCAGCCTCTACCGTTAGTACAGCTGAATAATCGTTAATTACACCCGAAATGCCGGTTTGTGAATATAGCAGGGGAGTCATTACCAGAAACGGTAATATCAGGCAGGATACCTGCATGGCTTTTTGTCCGCAACCAAATCCAAATAATCTTACTCCTTGTCTAAGTATATATCTTAACACAGTATGTTTTGATCGTTTTTACAGGATAAATATAGCAATTACTTGAATACAAGTAACAGATTGGCCAAACTATTTTAGTTTATCTTAAAAACCCGCATCTTTCGTTAAAGTCACCTCTTCTGGCTGCGGGATATCAGATCTTAGCGATTTCTTAATTTGTAATCATTTAGTTTATAAGGACTTTTACCGGAAAAACCCGGTCCTTAGGGCATGGTCATGTCCTGCCTGGTTTTCCCCCGAAAGGGTGATTATGACATAGCATTTTTATCAGGTAGTTTTCTGAGCTGCAGAATAGGGAAGTCTGAACCAGAAACAACTCCCCCTGCCATATTCGCTTTCAAAACCAACCTCGCCTCCGGACTGCTCAACGATGTTCTTTACTATTGCCAGTCCCAGTCCTGTACCTCCAGATTTTGAGGTGAAATAGGGGGTGAACATTTTATCCCATACCCCGGGAGGTATACCGTCACCATTATCGGTAATTTTCACCAGGGCCATTTCCGGCTCTTTTTTAAGCTCCACTTTAATTATGCCCTTTCTTGTTTTCGGAATTGCCTGTATTGCGTTTTTGAACAGATTTACAAAGATTCTGTTGAGCTGCATCTTGTCGGAAACAACATAAAGCTCTTCGGCTCCGTCCAGATTAACTGTGATCTCTGTTTCGTCCGAATTGGCAAAAAGTTCAGTAACATTGGTAATTGTATTTACGATATTTGCCTTTCCGCGGGTTGTGCCGGGAAGTTTTGCAAAATGGGAGAATGCAGTTGCGATTGATGAGAGATGATCTATCTGGTCAACAAGGTTGCGGGTTGTTTTTTTCAATACTTCATCCCAGTTTTCAACCTTGTCATCCCAGGCCCTCTGAAGGTGCTGAATACTCAGTTTCATAGGGGTCAGCGGGTTTTTTATTTCGTGTGCTATCTGCTTGGCCATCTCTCTCCATGCGCTCTCCCTTTCTGATCTGGCAAGCATGTCGGCACTGTTTTCAAGTTCAACCACCATCCTGTTATATTCTTTTATAAGACTTCCAATCTCATCATCATTGTCATAATCAATCTGTTCATTTTTTTTCCCTATGGAAAGTTCCCGTAGTTTATTCTGTATAAGTTGCAACGGTTTGGTAACAGTATTGGATACTATAATGGCTATCAGGATTGTTATCAGAATAAGGATTGCATAGATATTGACCACCGCAACCACAAGAGTATAGATCTCTTTTTTGAGTATTGACTGACGTGTGAAGTAGGGAAGGTTAAGGTAGGAGAGCACCTCATTACCGGCATTTGTAAAAGGGACATATGCCGAAAGATAGGAGAGGTTACTGATTGATTCTTTGTGTACAAACCTGGCATTTTTTCTTACAAGCATTTCAGAGTATGCTTCCGGATTCATCTGCTCACCTATTAATCCCAGTTCAAAAACCTCGGGTCTGCTCGATGCATAAAGATTTCCCTTCATATCATAGAGGTTGATGTCTGTATAAAACACATTTGATAGTTGTATCAGAAGTCCTGTAATATAGTACCTCATTTCAGGAGTAAGCTCACTTTCCAGTCCGAGTCGGTATTCCAGCTCCACAAGCACCGATTGTATCTTTTCACTGATATTCTCATATTGTTTATTCTCAAACTGCCTTATATTATAATATACAGTTCCTGCTCCTATGATGATTAGTGAAAGTAGCAGAACTCCTATCATTGAAAATTTGATTTTATTTTTGAAATCTATCCGCCACCTTCTGATTCTGACAGGATAATTACAGATCAGAAGTGCCAGGCTGTAAAGCAGGTAGAAAAAAACAAAATTGTAAGAAAATGAGGTAAGCAGATCGATGGTTGTTATTTCGGGCCGGCTCATTACTATTACATTCTCACTGTCAATATTGTAAACTAGATGGTCATAACCATCTTTGTCAATAAAGTAAAATTCTTCACCCGTGACCCGGTCAAAATTCATTTCAAGAGGGTAAGAATATGTTCCCGACTTGGTAATAAGCTTGTTATTGTTATATTTGGCATGAGAATATTGCGCCATCACCGGGTTACTCGAAAATTTTCCTTCCAGCAGCAGTTCCGGGTAACCAAGCTGGTCGCTCAACAGCTTGCTGTCGATTGAGATGAAGAGAGTTTTTTCCCAGGGGTATTCATCGAATTCGTAAACAATTTCTCCCAGGTAACTGATCCTGCCATTCAGATTATCAAGAAAATAGAATCTGTTGTTTGCAGACACAGGTATCCCTACTTCCCATACCATATCGAAAAAAAAGTCGTAGCAATCGACAAACTCATCAACATCTTCAAGCCACAGGTCGAAATCAGGTCCGCATGATGCAATCTGCAGATCATATTTTCTGAAATAGCCCCCGAAATAAGTGCTCTCCAGGTAGTCAAACAGTTCAAAATCATCATAAAACCTTGATGAGATAGTAGAGATAATTACGCTGTCTTCTTTAAGGTCCCTTTCCATTTCTTCCAGAAGGAATTCGGCTACCTGGTCTCTTTCGTTGGCAAGGTTTACAGCGAGCAGTTGTCTGACATCCTTCTCTTTTTTTCTGCTTTGGTTTGTTATAAAGGCCAGTGTGAATACCGACACAAGAAGCACCAGGAAAACCTGGAAAGAATATTTGTAGCGATATCTGAAATATCTTATCCATATCATGCTCCCTGTCAGTACTATAAAAAAAATTGTTGCATAGATGTTTATGGTATTGCCTGCCAGGCTCATTACGCCGGTAGCGGTTGCAAAAGCAACCGTGAAGATTATGATGAAAAGCCTGAACTCTATCAGTGTTGATGCAATGAAAACCACCCTGTCGGTAAACAGGATCAGTGAAGCCAGTAAAATCGAAAGGATCAGGTAAGCTATGAAGCTCAGCCTGGTAAGATAGAAAAAGTTATTGACCTCCATCTGTATATTGGAGTTGAAGATCAAACCTGAGAACATATAGTGGAAAAACATCATGAAACCTGCAAGGAGAAGAGTCAGCAGAACTACCCGNAAGATGCTGCCNGCCCTGCAGGGATTTGTTTCAGTGTCGATAAGTCTGAAGTGGGCTGAAAAGCTTATGGCGATAAAGAGAATAAAGACTGAGTTTATCAGGAAATCACCCAATGAAGGGAAAAGGGCTGATTTAGCATAATGTTGCGGCTGAAACAGGCTGAAAGTTCCGAAAATTGAGGGGGAACCTGTTTCAAGCATCAGGTACCTGATTAATAGCAGAGATAATGCAGTAACGGCAAACCATGAATTTTTCAGGGCAATAGTTTTGAACCTGAAAGCTGAAAAGCTTCCGTAGAGGAAAATAAGCACCAGCAGAGCCGAAATGGCATATAAAGTACATGCCACATAGGCGAATGTCTTATTGTAGACCCGGGGACTGGGTTCTGAGAGAGAAAAAATAACCTCTCCGTCAGGACCCGTAATGCTACTTTCGCCATCCCGTCCAATTACCAGATCTGCTTCAGGAAAGAGATTGAAATCCGGATGATATTCATTTACCAGGAATTCATTTTCAAACAGATAGTCGTGTTTAATCAGGATAAGTCCGTGCAGTAAAATAGAATCGCCACCCCTGAGACTGCTTGCAGCATACCAGCCATTTCCCGGATTAATTAGCGGATAAGTCTTGCCGGGCAGGTTTTCATTTATTTGCAATGGAATTATGTTGCTGTTCCAGAATTTAAGCTCTCCTTCCTGGTATCCAAGGATAATAATACCGTTTTCTTCATAAAGATGGTAATAATTCCGGGCATGTTTATCAAGGAAGCCCTCCATTCCTTCCCTGTCAATAACCTCCAGGATCTCAGCAAGATTTTCTGATACCTGCGTGTATTTTTGGTCGAGAACCCTTTGAAAACGAGATACATTAATCTTTTTTGAATCCAAAGATTCCATGTTTCTTTCGATTACTGCTGCAGCAAACAGAATTACCAGAGCCGTTATAAGCAGGCGGTAATTATACAGTATTTTACCAGATTGTGCCATAATGAAGCAGATCGTTAAAGATAACCTAATTAGTAGAACGTGAAAAACAGCTTATAATGTTTATAAACAGTGCTATAATGGTAATAACTATTCAGTGATGTCATTTTATGAGTGATGATATGGTTCACCCCTTATAATTGTCATTGCCCTGTATATTTGTTCTGCCAGGATAAGACGGACCATCTGATGCGTGTATGTCATATCAGATAGTGAGATTTTGCGGTCTGCCTTTACGTGCATTTGGTCAGGAAAACCGTAAGCCCCGCCTGTAACAAAAACAAGCTCTTTGTATCCCCGTGTCATTACCTGTTCAATAAAAGCCGCAAATTCTTCTGAATTGAATTTCTCTCCCTTTTCATCAAGCAGTGCCAGGTATGATGAGTTACCTGCCGGGATTAATAATTTCCCGCTTTCGCGGATCTTATGTTTACCGGCAGACTGCTTTTTTTTGCCGGGTTCGCCGATAATCCTTATTTCTACCGGAACATAGCGTTTGAGACGCTTGATATATATACCGATTCCCTCGTTAAGGTATGCTTCTTCAGTTTTTCCTGTAAACAGCAGGACTATCTTCATATTCCGGAGTTGTTTTTTGGTAAATATTTTCAAAAACCAGGTTGTTTTATATATATTGCAATTAATTCAGGAAATAATTATTACTTTTTATTGAATTGGCGTACTTTTTGCTGAATAGAATTGGTTTGTACTAACCTGCAAATATCATGTACAAAATATCAGGTGCAAATATATGCAAGCTTTATTATGATGCACTGCTCCGTTCAACTGAGAATTTAATTAATGTACTTACTGAATAATCATATTTGAGATGCATCTTAAGAATCGTGTTTTAATTGTATTGACCTGGGCTTTCTTCTGTGTTGCTTTAACAGGCGCGACTTCGGCAGACGATATTCCTGAAGGAATAATTGAATCTTTCAATAAGGGAAATTCCAGGGAGCTCGCCCGGCACTTCAATAATAATGTTGAACTTGTTGTGCTTGACAACGAAGATATTTACAGCAAATCTCAGGCCGAACTCATTTTGAGGAATTTTTTTTCTGTTAATACACCGGTGAAATTTGAATTGCTTCATCATGGTGGGAAAGAATCAAAGTTCGGAATCGGGAACCTGGAGACCAAAAACGGTATTTTTATGGTCTATTTTCTGTTGAAACCCCGGGACGGAGTTCAGATGATAAACCTTCTCAGAATTGAGAGAGTAGAGGAGTCATCATAATTATTCCTTACTGGTAATTATTATTCATATTATTCTTTCTGCCAAAGGTTGTTCTGCATTTCATCAGGGCAGTTGACGGGATTGTAAATATAAAACCCTGAACTTTGCAGTTCAGGGTTTTGTATTTTTTTTGACTTTTCAAGCCTTGAATCCGAACATTTTGGTTCAGACGCTTCTTTTTAGACTGACTCTGATTAGATATTGTCTCTAAAGACAGTTTCCGGAGAAACTACAAGCACTCTTAATATTGGTTATACCGGTTGCCCGTTCATGATTTTCCGGGCTCGTACTCCTCAAGGGATTTCATAAGCTTTTTCCGGGAGAAAAATATACGACTCTTTACCGTACCGATATTCAGATTCATCTCTTCAGCAATTTCTTTATACTTGTATCCGGAAGTATGCATTTCAAAAGGAATTCTGAATTCATCTTCAAGGGATTTTACTTTATTGCTGATCTCTTCAAGTGAAATATGAGCATCGGGTTTTGATCCTGCCGATTCTTCCGCTTTGTTTAGAAAATAAAGATCCTTGGTATTGTCAAAAGTTGTATTCTGCTTGACCGATTTCCTGTAATTATTTATGAAGGTATTCTTCAAAATAGTGAAGGTCCACGCTTTCAAATTTGACTGGTCCGTAAACTGTTCACGATATGTTAATGCCTTGAGGAAAGTTTCCTGAACAAGGTCACGTGCATCTTCATGATTTGAAGTAAGGCTATATGCAAATCTTTCCAGATTTTTCTCGAGGTTTACCAACTGATGATTGAATTCTACTGCAGTCATGATGTTTAATTTTAGGTCCGTAATTGTTTAACAAATATACGACACTTACGAACAATATGCAAATATTTTAAATAGAAAAAGTCTAAATAAATGTTAAATAAGCTGTAAATGATTGCATAGTAGTAAAATAGAATCAGTATAAATAATAAAGTGATTAATTAAAGATAGAATAAAATAAACAAAAAGCAGGATTGCCGACATCCTGATCCTTTAAATCCGGCTCTATGTCCTGTAATACGGTAAGTGTGGAGAATGAAAAGAAAACCGTTTTACTTTTCATTCCATTCCGGTTATTAGAGTAAATAACCATTTGGTTAAATACTTTGCAGTTGGTATCTAAAAAAGGTGGCTCATTTTAAGATGCAGAAATTATTATATCTGCTAAAATGAACCTGGTTTTACCCGGGTCAGGTCGGCTGACAGGGAGCGAAATATTTTTAAGTCTGTTTAACTTCTGGCCTGGTGAGTCTTCAACTGAAGGAACTTCCTGGGTGGGATAATTTTACAGAGTCTTTATTATATCCTGAAAATGCTTTACAGATTCAATTTTGATAAGATTGCCGGGCAATGAACCATTTATCTTTGATATCTGGTAACCCGTATAATATATGGTTTGTTCAGGAAATGTGTCTGACATGCGGATAAGATAACTTTTAAGGTCCTTCTCAGTTATCCCGGTAGTAAAGGATGTGAGAAAATAATCTGCTTTCTGGATATTTATTATCTTCTTCAGATCCTGAAACGGCACCGCTTGTCCCAGATAAATAACCTTTATGCCATGTTTCTTAAGCAGGTAGGAGTAAAAGAGCAAACCGAGTTCATGAAGCTCATTTTCATGAAGAAACAGAATGAAATTAACCTGGTTGTCTCTTTGAACCGGTGCCTGGCCGTCTATGGCAACGATAAGTTTTTGTCTCATGAGATTTGATACGAAATGCTCCTGGGCCGGATTAATTGATCCTGTCTGCCAGAGAAGTCCTATTTTTTCGAAAAAAGGATGCATAAGACTGACCAGTGTTTCTTCAAATCCTATTTTTATTATCGAATCAGAAAGGATCTTGTCAAACTTCCATTCATCAAGATCAAGCATTGATATAATAAGATTCTCTATCTGTATACCGGTATTGGTGGTCTCTCTTGAAATATGAATTACTTTTTCTTTAAGGTCGTCCTGGCTTAACCTGGAGAGGTGCGAGATTTTCAGGCCGTGTTTATTCAGTATAGAAATATTGAGCAGTTTCTTGAGGTCTTCGTCACTGTAGAGACGGATATTAGTATTCGTTCGTTCCGGAACGACTACTCCGTAACGTTTTTCCCAGATTCTGATTGTGTGAGCCTTGATTCCTGAGAGTTCCTCCAGATCTTTTATTGAATAACTTGCCATTGTTTTTTGTTTATGGTTTGTTTTAGTTTATTGTACAGGTCCGTTTTGAACTATTTGCCTGCTGCAATTAATTTACGCCGGTATCTGTTTGGTTACAAAGGATTATAAGATACAGGCTCCAGGTCATAATGTGAAGACTATCCAATAAACAAATAAAACAAAAAAAAGTTCTTTTAAATAATAAAAGGCGGGAATACTCTATTTTTTTCGCACTATCATCAGTCCGTCTCTTATTGGCAACAGGAAATTTTCAACCCGGTTGTCGTTGCAGATCATTTCATTAAAACTCCTTATGTGGCTGGTATCCTGATCATCGAAATATTCCGGATTCCAGACTTTGTTATCCCACAGTACGTTATCTGCTAAAATAAATCCACCTTTTTTTACCTTCGGCAGCACAAGGTTATAGTATTCCCTGTATTCAGATTTTTCACCATCGATAAAAACAAGATCGAAAGGTCCCTCCAGTGCAGGGATTATTTTAAGTGCATCACCCGTATGCATCCTGATCCTTTTCTCCAGTCCGGCTCTGCCGATATAGCCGGAGGCAAGATCCCTGATCTCGTCATTTATGTCAATAGTGTGAAGTATTCCCCCGTCAGCTAGTCCCCGACCCATACAGATGGCTGAATAACCCGTAAAAGTTCCTATTTCAAGTGCCATAGCAGGCCTTATCATATAGCTGATCATCTCCAGGAATTTACCCTGGTAATGGCCGGAAATCATTTTCGGGTTCAGCACCCTGATATATGTTTGTCTTTTGAGTTCTGCCAGTAGCGGGTCTTCGGGAGTGCAGCTGGTTAAAATGTAATTTTCTCTTTCGTTCAGAGACTCCATAATTACAATATAATATATATTATATGTATATCAGCTCAGAATATTTATATGTATGTCAGCTCAGAATATTTATATGTATTTCAGCTCAGAATATTTATATGTATATCAGCTCAGAATATTTATATGTATGTCAGCTCAGAAAGTGAATCGGGATTGAGAACAATATTTGCAATCTCCATTAACTGACCGGCAGTTATATTCTCAATTTTCTCATGAATTTCCTCCACTCTGTCAACCCTGTTGAAGTGCATATAACTCTTACCGATTGACAACATAAGGCTTTCCTTGTTTTCCCATCCAATTGTAAGTTGTCCCCTCAACTGCCTTTTGGCCCTCTTTAACTGGATGGCGCTCAGACGGTTTTTCATGAGTGATTCAAATTCTCTCAGCACAAGTGCACGGCATTTGTTCAGCTTATCCCGTTCAGTACCGAAATAGACTGTAAAAATGCCCGTATTTGAATAGGCGGTAAAATGCGACTCGACATTATAGGCATACCCGGTCCTTTCCCTGAGTGCAAGATTCAGACGTGAGCTCATGCCGGGTCCTCCCAGGATATTATTAAGCAGGGCCATAGCCATTCTGCGTTTATCATGCAGATCGAATGAAAGATTTCCTATAATACAATGGGTCTGGTGAGTGCGTTTTCTTACTGCCTTTGTTGCAGGTTTATAAGTTATATGTCCGTTCCGTTTGGCTGATGAGAGGTTTGGAGACTGACGGGCAAGGTGTTTTTCAGCGTATTTAAGCACCTTGCTGAACTCCAGGTTGCCAACCGAGCTGAATACCATCTGGTCTGTTTTATAGTTAACGGCAATAAATCTGAGGATATCTTCACGATCGAACTTTTTGAGATTTTTCGGGGTGCCAAGAATATTCCTGCCTATGGGGTCGCCATCAAATACAAGCTCTTCAAAATCGTCAAATATCAGTTCCGAGGGGCTGTCCCTGTATGAGATTATCTCATCAATAATTACCTGTTTCTCCCTGGCCAGTTCCTTTTCGGGAAAAACCGACTGAAAGGTCATGTCGGTAATAAGTTCAAGTGAACGTTCCAGATCTTCCTTCATAAAGGAGGAGTAAATGCAGGTCTCTTCCTTACTTGTATAGGCATTGATCTCCCCGCCAACTGTTTCCAGCCTGTTAATAATGTGATGCGCCCTTCTCTTGACAGTTCCCTTGAAAACCAGGTGCTCAATGAAATGTGCCATACCATGCTCACCGGGTTTCTCATCCCGGGAGCCGGCATTGATATATAGTCCGCAATGAGCTACCTGTGAAGGCACCTTGTGATGAATGATCCTTATTCCGTTGTTAAATGTATGAGTATAAAACATAATCGGGCGTAAATTTACAAACCTTATCCGGACAAAGATAATCTAACCCAAAATAAGTTTAGAAAAAAAGAGAATTAGATACTAAAATCATTTTGTAGAATGTTTTTTTTTGATAGATTTGCAGTCCTTTATTCAAGGTGCCATAGCTCAGTTGGTAGAGCAACGGACTGAAAATCCGTGTGTCCCTGGTTCAATTCCAGGTGGCACCACCCGAAGGCAGTCGAAAAGACTGCCTTTTTTTGTACCCGGAATTGAATCCACCTCCTCATGCCGGCTCCTTGCATGCAGTCCCACCGGACTGCCTTCCGGTTCTGTTATTGCACAGTTATTATAATCTGTTCGTATATAGTGGTGCCATCGGCTGTAATTCCTTCGGCTTTTACAATGTAATCACCTTTGAGGTCGCCGGTATAAAACTCAATTATTACCGACTGCCCATCATTTATTGTTATTGATGGATCCCAGAAAAGAAGTTGCCGGAAATCGGGGTCGGAACTATCTGTTTCTGTTGCGTAAACCGGCGGATTGTAGTAAGATAACGGAATAATTTGTGGAACTTCTGTTTCGATATGCAGTTCGAAGTCAGAAATGTTCAATTCAATTCCCTCCCGGCTGTACAACGAAACCACTCCCGGGAACTCACTGTTGCCATATCGTACAGGGTAGTTAAATACATCTATTTTTTGCAGGACATCTGAACCCATGTCCATTAAGGTTTCAATATCACTGATATATATCCCGTTAAGAAACATGGCCGGCGGATTATCAAATACATGTCCTCTCTGGGTGTCAACCAGCCTGGAGACTGTTTCGCCGCCTCTTTCACGTATTCTCCAAACTGGTATGATCTCTGTTACAATGTCGGGAAGATCGTTGAGCGGAAGGTAGTTATCCAGGTCAACCGTGAGGTAGGGACGCGTTACTATAAGCGGACGCTGAATTCGCCAGGACTGTATTTCACCCTGTGATCTGTGAAGGGAGATATCAAACATTTTGTTAACTCCGACGATCTCCTGGCTTTTCAGAAGATGATCCTTAAGTTTTGACGCATCAAATGCAACCGGATGGACAAATGGTTCTTCAACATAAAACTTGTCGTAAAGGCTGATTAAACTGTTCCTGTGGACCTCAGGATCTTTCATGCTTATAAGGAGGCTGCCCCTTATTGGAAAATCGTCCAGTCTGAAATAAAACGATCCGTCCTCAAGTGTCCTGCTATGCAGCAGGTAGATAAGGTCATCCGACCTGGACAGGAATATTTTGGCACCGGCAACGGGATTCCCTCCGGCTCTGCTTGTCACCGTTCCCGAGATGTACAACCCTCCATTTTCATCTGCCGAACGTTCAGTTGCGACTGACC
>SL_3KL_010_SEDDRAFT_10000573_pt1 | contig 30624 bp, 27 predicted proteins | sample SodLakKL_010_SED_2_FD_10381 | JGI IMG/M metagenome (IMG submission 10381)
CCGCGTTTGATTTCTGGCGATGATCAGGTACGCCTTGATGCGGATGGTTTCATCCAAGGTAGGGACCTGAAGTGAATCACCACTAGCCAATTGGATCACCGTGGCTTCAAGGGGCGTTTTGCGGATCAGTTGTCGCACGCCGGCTTCAATATCCCCCAGCGCTCCGAGAATGATCTTGCCGGGTCGAACTCGGTTGGTGACCCAGCCTTCTGTCGCCTCGAGCGCCTCCAGAACCACCTCGAATCGTTCGGCGAGATCGGCGAGCACATGATCATGATCGTTGGATTGCCGGTGGCCGGCATACAGAGCAGCCGCCGAACCACCAACGAGAACTGCATCCGGGACGGCGCGTTGCAGCTTCGCCGCCGATTGCAGCACCTTTTCGAGTTCGGGTGATGGTTCGGAACGTTGCATGTGGTTGGTTCTGGCCGGGTTGGGTATTGGGTATCTATCTTATCAGATATGATAACAGATGCGGTGGTTGAGCGGTTTGGTTGGTTGGAGGTGATGGGTAAAAGGTGAAAGGTGCAAGGGGTTTGAGGAGTGAAAGGGCTAATGGGCTAATGGGCCAAGGGGTGAAGGGGCTGGTGTGGGTGACAGATTGACCTTTGACTGCGTATATGCTATCAATATTTCATGCTGATAGTGGTTGATACCAATGTACTTGTTGCGGGACTTCGCTCTGGGGGTGGTGCTTCCAGGTCGGTGCTGCGGCACTGTATCGACGGCAGGGTTCAGCCTTTGTTTGGAACTGCACTCTGGTTGGAATATGAGGATGTTCTGGCTCGTCAGATTCATGAGCTTGAGGTTGACGCGAGTGATTGTCAGGCAGTTCTGGCGGCTTTGGCGGCCGCAGGTCAGTGGGTCTCCATCTATTTCGGCTGGCGGCCTAACCTGCGAGATGAGGCTGATAACCACTTGGTTGAATTGGCAATTGCCGGTGGGGCCGAGTGTATCGTTACTCATAACACACGAGACTTCGAGAGGTCTGAGTTTGCGTGGCCGGGATTGCGCATTCTCAAACCTGCAATGTTTTTGGAGGAAATGAAATGAGCACATTGACGATCAGACTGCCGGATGACACGGCTGAGCGGTTGAAGACTTTGGCGAAATATCGAGGCCTGAGCGTTAACAAGTTGATGGAAGAGTTGAGTGTTCAGGCGGTTGCCAGTTTTGATGCCGAAAATCGATTTCACGCACTGGCCGCCACGGCTGATGCGGACAAGGCGCTTGCGGTTCTGGATCGGCTTGATCGGGCTGATCAGGAGGGTTGATGTCTAATGGGCAAAAGGGTAAAGCGGTGAAGGAGGGGTGTGTGCTGGCCTTTAGTCTGATATCTGTTGTAAAATCTGATGGCATCTGATTTATGGTGGAATCATGGAAAGGATTACGGCAACTCAACTGGCTCGAAACCTGCGGGCATTGCTTGATCGGGTCAGCGAGTCTCGGGAGGAGTACCTGGTCGAGCGAGGTCGCCGGGTGATTGCACGCATTGCGCCCACGCCGGGAGAGATGACGGCTGAGCAGGCGATGGCCGACCTGTACCGTACTCTTGACGAGAACGCCGGCAAGGACTGGCTGGAGGATGCCGACAAGGCCTCGAAGGCGCTGAGTGACGAGATGCGTGATCCGTGGGCTACCTGATCGATACCTGTATCTGGATCGATGTGAAAGATGAGACGCAAGCCGATGTTGCCGATCGACGAGGATACTGCTGATGTTTTCGGGGAGATTGCCGGCATTTTCGCCAGGGACGGCGGCAAGGCTCATCGAACCCGCGTGCAGGATCTTTGGATTGCCAGTCAGGCGATTCAGCACGGCATGCCCCTGGTGACGAGAAATGGGGGAGATTTTCGTGGGATTCCGGGGTTGGAGCTGGTGGAGATCGAGATTCCCGGGTGAGGGTTGGTTTGTTCGTTTGTTCGTTTGTTCGTTTGGTTGGTTTGTTCGTTTATTGGTTTATTGGTATTGGGTGGCCAGGGCCTGGAGTTGGTGGCGGGCTTCGCCTAGCAGGTAGGGGCTGACCAGGCTCATGACTTGCCAGACGGCGCGGTCGGGGCGGGCTTCGGAGTCGCGGTCGAGGACCTGGTCGAAGGCCAGCCAGCAGGTGCTGATCAACACGATATTGCGGACCAGGGCATCCATTTCGGCATCGCTGGCGTCGAGTCGCCCGTCCTCCTGAAGGCCTTCGAGCAAGCCGCGGGCGGTGCGCATGGACAGGGTTAGAATGCCCCGGAATCGCTGGTTGAGGCCGCGGTAGCGGGCGCACAGGTCGGTGAGGTCGCGGTAGAAAAAGCGGTAGTCGCCGATGGCCTCGAAGGCCAGGTGAAGGAACAGCCAGATGTCCTCGATTTCCGGAGCCCGCTCATCGGGCGTGGCCAGCAGGCCCAGCATGCGGTGCTCGAACTGACCGAACAGTTCCTCGATCAGGTCGGGCTTGGTGCGAAAGTGATAGTGCAGGTTGCCCGGGCTGATGTCGAGTTCATCGGCGATGCGATTGGTGGTGACGTGCGGTTCGCCATCGGCATTGAACAGCTCGAGCGCCATCTCGAGGATGCGCCTGCGGGTATCACGGGCCATTCAGCACCGGCCGCTCGCGGTTCAGCCTTTCAGGGACTCGACCAGGTCGACGTATTCCTGCTTGGCCTGCTCGGGATCCATGCCCTTCTTTTTTTCCCAGGCTTCGTACTTGGCCACGCCGACGAAATCGAAAAAGCCGGGTTTCTCGCCGGAGACATCCCCTTGTGAACCCTGCTTGTAAAGGGCATACAGTGACAGCATGGTGTCGTTGTCGGGGCGTTCGGGGAGCTGCTTGGCGTCCTGCGTGGCCTGTTCAAAGCGCTCGTCCAGATCACTCATTGTTGTGTTCTCGCTGCTTCTGTCGTGAAAGTTTAGTTCTAGCACGGGTGTGCCCGGGGGTCAATCAGTGCTGGCACATCCGAACGGCAATCGGTATCTTATACCCCTGAATTCAAGCGGGAGTATTTTTGCGATGAGCTATTTCGTGACCGGTGGCACCGGTTTTATCGGGCGCAACCTGATCGATCAGTTGCTGAACCGCAAGGGGACGATTCATGTGCTGGTTCGGCGTGGTTCGAAGAAGAAGTTCAACGAGCTGGTCAGCGACCGCTGGCCGGATCACAGTCGCCGCATCGTGGCGATCAGTGGTGATCTGACCAAGCCCGCGCTGGGTGTCAGCAAGGCCGATACCGAAAAGCTCTCCGGCAAGGTCAAGCATTTCTTCCATCTGGCCGCCATCTACGATCTGGCCGCCGACGAGGAGGCCAATCAGGCCGCCAACATGGACGGCACCCGGCATGCCATTCAGTTTGCCGAGGCCATCAAGGCCAAGACCTTTCACCACACCTCCTCGATCGCCGCGGCCGGACTGTACCAGGGCACGTTCCGCGAAGACATGTTCGAGGAGGCCAGCGGCCTGGACCATCCGTACTTTCGCACCAAGCACGAATCCGAGGGCCTGGTTCGCCGGACCTGCAGCATTCCCTGGCGGGTTTATCGGCCCGGGATTGTCGTCGGTCATTCGAAAACCGGGGAGATCGACAAGATCGACGGGCCGTATTATTTCTTCAAGCTGATCCAGAAGATGCGCCGCATGCTGCCGCCGTGGGTGCCGACGCTGGGTCTGGAGGGCGGTCGCATCAACCTCGTTCCGGTTGATTTCGTGGCACGGGCCATGGATCACATCGCCCACAAGCCCAAGCTGGATGGACAGTGTTTTCACCTGACCGACCCCAATCCCAAGCGGATCGGCGCGGTCATGAACCTGTTTGCCGAGGCGGCCCACGCCCCGCTGATGTCGATGCGCGTGGATGCGCGCCTGTTCTCGTTCATTCCCGCGCCGGTCAAACAGGGCTTTGCCATGCTGCCGCCGGTGCGCCGGATCATCAACCAGGTGCTGGCGGATCTGGGGATCCCGAAGGACATGATCGGGATGTTCAATTATCCGACCAAGTTCGACACCCGCGAGACCGAACGCGCGCTCAAGGGAACCGATATCAAGGTTCCGCCGCTGGAAGATTACGCCTGGGTGCTGTGGGACTACTGGGAGCGCCACCTCGACCCGGAACTGTTCATCGATCGTTCGCTGTCCGGACAGGTCAAGGGCAAGAACGTCTTGATTACCGGCGCCTCATCGGGCATCGGCAAGGCCACGGCGCTGATGATGGGCCAGGCCGGGGCCAATGTCATCCTGGTAGCACGCGGTGAAGAGGCGCTGGCCGAGACTCGTGCCGAGATCGAGGCCGACGGCGGCGTTGCCCATACCTATACCGCTGATCTGGCTGACCTGGACGATGCCGAGCGGCTGATCAAGCAGGTGCTTGCCGATCACGAGGTAGTGGATGTGCTGGTCAACAACGCCGGTCGCTCGATTCGGCGCTCGATCCAGCTGTCCTACGACCGTTTCCATGATTACACTCGCTGCATGCAACTCAATTACTTCGGTTCGCTGAAGATGATCATGGGTCTGCTCCCGGCCATGACCGCCCAGCGCAGTGGCCAGATCATCAATATCTCCTCGATCGGCGTGTTGTCGAATGCGCCGCGCTTTTCGGCCTATGTGGCTTCCAAGGCGGCGCTGGATGCGTTTTCGAGATGTGCGGCCTCGGAGTTCAACGACACCGGCGTGTCATTCACGACCATCAACATGCCGCTGGTGCGTACCCCGATGATCGCGCCGACCAAGATCTACGAATCAGTGCCGACCATCACCCCCGAGGATGCCGCCGACATGGTCAAGCAGGCGGTGATTTTCCGGCCCCAGCGGATTGCCACGCGCCTGGGTATCTTCGCCCAGGTATTGCACGCGGTTGCGCCGAAGACTTCGGAGATTGTCATGAATTCGGCGTTCCGGATGTTCCCCGATTCGGCCGCGGCCAAGGGTGAGCAGCCCGGACGGGATGATCAACCGACCCAGGAGCAGGTGGCGTTTGCTTCATTGATGCGCGGGATTCACTGGTAAGCGATCCGCCGCGATCAATTGCGCAGCAGACGCTCCAGTCGGTCCAGGCTGCGCGCCAGACTATTGCCCATCGGGGCCAGGAACGCCGGTTCCTGGCCCAGCGCATCCTGAAATGTGCGGGTTCTCTCCAGCACGCTGCGGTTGAGACCCAGCCCATAGGGTTCCAGAAATTGCTCGAGCTCATCGGCACGCGCCAGCAGTTCGGCTCGCGTGGTCTGGTAGGCGTGCTCGACCAGTTCATTGCGCGAGGAGTAGCTGAAGATGTTGGTGAAAAACATCTGCTCGTCGTTGCGGTTGGGCTCGACCAGGATCATTCCGGCGGCTGGGTACTCGCTTTCGTACTTGGCCATGCCAACCTGCATGCGCGACTGGATCAATGCGCGGAAGGTCTGTGACAGGACTGCCGGCAACCCGCCGCGAACCATGCGGCTGTTAGCGTGCCCGTTGGGTTTTACACCGTCGCTGTCGTAGGGCACCAGGGGGTTGATTCCGATCAGCAGGTCGGCGCCTTCCTTGAGGGCGACCGAGGCATGCAGCGTGCGGCGCAGCGCGCCATCGACGTAGAAGCGTCCGTCGATTTCCACCGGCGGATACAGGCCGGGCAGTGCGGCCGAAGCCTGCACGGCAGTCGATATGGGAATATGATCGCGTCCGGGCTCGCCAAACCGAACCGCCTGACCGGAATCGAGTTCCACGGCGACGATTCTCAGCTTGGGGACCAGTTGCCGGAAATCATTGACCCGACCCTGCTGGGACAAGACCTTGGCCAGGAAATCCTCGATCATGTGGTTGTCGAACAGGCCGGTGGGAATCAGGCGAGCGATGCCCTCGATGCTTTCCAGGTGTGTCAGGCGGGATGGATGTCGAATCACCTCGGAAATCATTTCCAGGACGACGCTGGGGATACTCAGTGCCCGTGAGAGATACTCCTTCAGGGCCGGGCGCAGGAAGAGTTCCGGGTGAAAGTCGAACTCGGCGTCCCGGGCATTGATGAAAATCCGGCTCATCTGGGTGGTCGTTACCTGGTTGGCCAGGTTGGCCGACAGAAACGAGCCGGAGCTGACCCCGACATAAATATCAAGCTCGTGCATGTAGATGCCATCGATCGCCTCGTCCAGGGCTTGCAGTGCGCCCAGTTCGTAAATGGCGCCCAGTGGGCCACCTCCGGCGATGGCCAGACCAATGGTCGGCGGTCGGTCGGTGTCGTGCAGTTGGCTGGCGGGGGTGAGTTTCAGCATGTTCGCACTCGATGGTTGATGGCGAAATCAGGCCCGTTGGCTCGCAGGCGCGTCGATTGCGCGTGTCGATTTTCATGGCACCTGCAATCATTATAATGCAGCCAAGTCCTCGTAACCGTGACCAGGTGCCCAAATGTGAGTGTGGCCTAATATGAGAAACATTCTGCAATGAGCGTACAACTCGATGAAATTGCTCCTGATTTTGAGCTCGAGACTGATGATGGCAACACCTTCCGGCTGTCTGATCACGCTGGACAGCGCCTGTTGCTGGTGTTCTACCCGGGGGACGATACGCCGGTCTGCACCCGTCAGCTTTGTGATTATCGCGATGGTCTGGAGGCCTTTGCCGACCTGGGCGTGGAGGTGATCGGTATCAGCCCCGACGATGCCCAATCCCATCGCCGCTTCCGTGAGCGCCATGACCTGCCGTTCGTGCTGTTGAGTGATCCGGACCTGGAGGTGGCCGCTCGCTATGGCTGCAAGGCCGTGGTGGGCATGAAGCGTGGTGTTTTTCTGATCGACGAGGAGCGGGTCGTGCGCTATCGCCATGTCGAGGCGGTAGCCCTGTTTCGTCGCCGTCGCGAGGAATTGATCGAAGCCATTCGTGATCTTGCATGAGCCACGCTGCAGCGGTCGAACATCTACGCGAACAGATCCAGCGTAACCAGGTCATTGCCGATACCATCGAGGTGCTCGAGTTCAAGCGCCGGCGGAGGCTGGATGAGCTGCAGCAATGGCAGCGTGACCGCCTGGATGCCACCTATGCCGATTTGCGTGGCGATCGCCGCTACCGGCCGGCATGTGAGTTCTTTCTCGATGAACTCTACGGGGGGCGCGATGTACTGGAGCGCGATCGCCAGCTCAAGCGGGTCGTGCCGGTCATGAGTCGCATGTTGCCGACTCACCTGCTCCGGGCGGTCGGGGATGCAGTTCAACTGCAGGCGGTCAGCCTGGAATTCGACCTGGCCATCGCCGATTGCCTGGATGACAGCCAGGCACTGAGCCAGCCGGTCTATGCGCATGCCTACCGCGCCCAGGGCGATTGGGACGGTCGCGAACACCAACTGGTGTTGATCCGCAAGCTCGGTGATCTGCTTGATGAAACCGTGCGTCGCCCGATGGTGCATCGGCTGATTCGCATGATGCACGGACCGGCGGTCATGGCCGGCTTCGGGGCGCTACAGGGGTTCTTGCGCCGCGGCCTGGATGCCTTTGCCCACATGCGCGGCGCCGATCATTTTCTCGACACCATCGAGCAGCGCGAACACAGCGCGCTGCAGGCCATGCGCGCGGGGAGTGACTGGCCGTTTTCGGAGTGGACAGGTAAGAATCCTTAGGGCTCGCGAAAGAAAAAAGTGATCTAGCTCATTGATTGAAAAAAATCTTTGAAACGCAAAGACGCAAAGATGCCAAGCAAAAAAATTCATAAAAGACTTTGCGTCTTCGCGTCTTCGCGTTTCAAGGTTCTTAATTTTTGCGCTCCGACAGCGAAGTCGAATTCTGAGTGGAATGGCACTAGAATTTTTCAGGTGACGGTTTGAATCCGGTCGAGTTTAAAGTCCAGCAGGCTGGTCAGGACCTGGTCGGCCGGTTCGAAGCCCGGGTCTGTGGGTTCGAAGACTGACGGGATGGCGACCACGTACATGCCGGCTCGATGGGCGGCGAGTACTCCGCTGGGGGCATCTTCGAAAACCACGCAGTGCTCCGGCGCAACGCCCAGTTTGCCGGCTGCGGTCAGAAAAACGGCCGGGTCAGGCTTGCCCTTTTTCTCGTGTGTTCCCGAGTGGGTTGAATCCAGGAAAGGGTGCAGATCGAGCTGGTCGACAACGCACTGGATCAACTCCGGCGGCGAGGAAGAGGCGATGGCCAGGCGAAGTCCCGCCTCGCGCAGCCGGTCCATGATGTCGTGAACGCCGGGCAGGGCCCGGCCCCGTTCCTGAATCAGGCGAGTGACCTCGGCAATGATGCGCTCGTGCATCTCGGCCGAATCGGGGCCATCCCACGCAAAGCGCTCGTACCAGATGCGCAACACCTCATCGAGGCGAAGTCCGGCCGTGGCGCGACACAGATCACGTGTGATCGGCACGCCGAGTGGGCGGAAGCAGTTGATTTCGGCTTCCTGCCACAACGGTTCGGAATCGATCAGCAGGCCATCCATGTCAAAGATGGCGGCGGAAAACGGTCTCATGTCGCAGGTATGCCGCGCAAGGCCTGACCGGGTCGGTCAGGACTTGCTTTACCGAGGCTGGAGGTCTTCAGGCGGCTTCGGCCGAACCCTGGTTGATCTCCTCGGAGGTGGCTTCGCGTACGCTCTTGATGGCGACCTTGAAGTTGAGCACCTTGCCGGCCAGCATGTGGTTGCCATCCACGGTGACCGTGTCATCACCGACTTCGCGCACGGTCACGGTCATCGGCCCGGCATTGGATTCGGCCTGAAAGGCCATGCCCGGTTCGACCTTGTCCATGCCGGCGAACGCGTCGCGGGGCACATCCTGGATCAGCTCTTCCCGATACGGGCCATAACCGTCTTCGGGCTGAACCGCCACATCCAGCTCGGCGCCGGCTTCCTGGCCCTCGATGGCCTTTTCCAGGCCCGGAATGATATTGCTGTGCCCGTGCAGGTAAACCAGCGGCTCGCGACCTTCGGAGGTGTCGATGACCTGGCCGTCATCGCCGGTGAGGGTATAGTCGATAGCGACGACGGTGTTTTCGGAAATTTGCATTGGATTCCTTCAGAAGTTCAGTGTGAACCGCTCAGAATAACACGAAGCATGGCATGGATTCTGCCCAACCATGAAGGTGTCGAGGATACTGATTCGCCAGCGCGGTGGCGGGCAACACATCACCATCGCAACAAAATGGCGCAATTTCCGAGATTTCACGTTGTTTGTAAATAGAATCAATGCATTCACCAAATTATTCCGAGGGATAGCGTCATGAAGAGAATTCGTCACTTTCTCAATACCCTTCAGACCAATTGGTCCGAGGATCCGGCCGCGCGCGGCGCCGCAAAAATGACCGCCGGGGCGGTCCTGGTGGCCGAGGGCCTGTTTGGCGTGGCGCGGGGGGCGGCCAATCGTGTTCGCGGTCGCCGCAAGAACGGCCCCGGAGGCTTGCTCGGCGGCATCATCAGTGTGTGCGTGGGCGTGGTGGTCATCGGAATCGGCTTGTTCATGGCCCCGGAGGACCTCCCGGACCAGGTAAACACCCAGGGCGAAATCGTCGACGTGGAGAGCCGCCGTAACAGTGAGGGACAGACTATGCACACCCCAGTCTACGCGTTCGAAGTCGATGGGCGCGAGTATCGGTTCTCGGCCATGGGAAGCAGCAGTGTCCGGCCCACAATCGGTCAGTCGGTGGATATCGCATATTCGGAGTCGGACCCGCGCAACGCCCGCCGGACCGATGGCATTGAAGGCGCGTTCCATTGGATTTTCATTGGTGTAGGCGCCCTTGTCGTAGTCACGGCATTATTCAGTCTGGCCATCAGTGTTGCCCTGATCGTGCTGGGCATCATGCTGTTTCGAAGTGGGCGGGCCGATCGCAAGGCGGCCGGTGAGACCGGCAGTTTCTTCTCGGACCTGATGTCGATCGCGAGCAAGGCCAGCAGCGGCGAGATCGATGTCGAGCAGACGGCCGTCGGTCAGCCCGGCAGTTCCCAGGGGAATCCGCAGTCCGCCTGAGGTAGATTGCCGGCGGATTTTCATCCGGTTCGAGTAATAGAGTGCCGCCTGGCGGCGGCACTCGTGGGATACTGGGCCGGTCATGAAGTGGAAGTTGTCATTCTCGCTGGTGATGATTGCAGCCATCGCGCTGCTGGGTTCGTGCAGCAACGACGCGCCATCGCCGATTGAACCCGTGACCCTTGAACCGGTCGGCGAGCCGGTGGATACGGTCCCGCTCGAAGACGTCGGGCCGTTGGAACACTTTCCCGGCAGTCTCCGCGAAGGCGAGCGCATCGAGGAGCTGATCGAGCGCCCGGCCATGGCCGAGGTTGTCGAACTGGACAGCGCGCGGGTCCGGGCATTGCTGGAGCGGCTTGACCCGTTGCCGACCGATGTTGACGACGTTCAGCCTTTTGCCCTGAGACCGGACAGCGATCCACCGCCGCGTACCGGCGTGACCGAGGTCGGGGAATTTCCGACTGAGGCGGAACGGCAACTGCCGGAGCATGAGGCGCCCGAGGACCCGCCGAATCTGCTGCGTCATGCACCCGAGGGCGAGGTGCCGATTGCCGGCCAGGTCAGCCTGACATTCGATCGGCCCATGGTGGCCGTGACCGCGCATGACGACCTTGTGGCCGAACAGCTCCCCATTCGCATCGAGCCGGATGTCCAGGGTGCGTGGCGCTGGATCGGAACCCGGACGCTGGTATTCGAGCCGGATGCGCCTCGATTGCCCATGGCCACGCGCTTTGATGTCCGGGTTGATCCCGAATTGAGCGCGGCTGATGGTCAGACCCTGGGCCGGGAATTCCGCTGGCAATTCCAGACCCCGGCACTCGAGCTTGTCAGCGCCTATCCGACCGGAACCGGGGTCAATCTTGAGCCGGTCATCCTGCTGTCGTTCAATCAGCGGGTCGAGCCGGAGTCGTTGTTGGAGTCGCTGAGCATTCTGGATGGCGAAGGTGACGATCTCGCCTATCGACTGGCTGACGATGACGAAATCGCCGCCGATGCCTCGGTCGCCCGCCAAGTCGAATCCATGAACCCGGGGACGTGGTTGGCGATCCGCCCACTTGAGCCTTTGCCCGGCAACACCCGCATCACCCTGGAGCTGGAGGCTGGAGCGGCTTCCGCGGAAGGTTGGTTGCTGACCACGGAAGCCCAGCGCCGAACGTTTCATACCTATGGGCCGTTGATTGTCCGCAGCATGAGATGCGGCGGGTGGCAGCGGGATTGTGCACCGACGGATGTTTTTGTTCTGGAGTTCAGCAATACACTGTCCAGTGAGCAGGACCTGGCTGAACTCATTCACATCGAACCCGAAATCCCTGGTGTGGACATCCGTTTTCATGACCATCTATTGACCATTTCCGGACTCAAGCGTGGTCAGACCACTTACACGGTTGAGCTCGACGAAGCCATTGTTGATCGCTTTGGCCAGAATCTGACCGGATTGCGGGAATTCCAATTCGATGTCGGCAGTTTCCCGGCTCGCCTGAGCAGATCAGCCGATGCGTTGACCACACTGGATCCGTACGGCCCTCCGAAATTCGATTTCTTCACCACCAACCTGGCCAATGTCGAGGTTCGCATTCATCGCGTCGACCCATCCCAATGGGGTGAATACATGGAGGTCATGCGTGGTCATCGGCCATGGAGCGAAAAAACCCCCGAACTTCCCGGTGAGCCGGTCTACAGCGATACGTTCGAGATCAGCGCCGAACGTGACGTGCTGCATCGCAGCGCGCTGGATCTGGAACCATGGCTCGATGGCGGGCATGGTCACCTGCTGGTTCTGCTGACAGCCGGGAAGCCCTTGGTGGATGTGCATGACGAGCAACGGACGCAAACTCAACTGACCTGGGTGCAGGCGACACCGATCGGCATTGATGCCATGGACGACCACGACACACTGCTGGTCTGGGCCAGCCAACTCACAGATGGTCGAGCGCTGGAAAATGCCGAAGTTCGTGTTGCCGGCATGGACGGGCAGTGGCAAACCGGGGTTGATGGTCTGGCTCTGATCGAGCTGGTCGATCGAAACGAAATGGAATCCGGACCCCACTGGGTGACTGTCCGGGTTGACGGCGAGACGGCCCTGTTGCCTGAATCCGGTCATGGATGGAGCCGTACAGGTTGGCATCGCCAATCCCGGACCGATCAACTGATCTGGCAGGTCTTTGATGACCGAAGAACGTATCGTCCCGGCGAGCAGGTCCATCTCAAGGGCTGGATTCGACATATGGAGCAGCACCCGGATGGCGGACTGGGTTTGCCGCGTGAAGGCGGCCAAGTGCGTTACCAGGTCATGGACGCACGCGGCAATGAATTCCACTCGGGTGAAGTGGAGGTCGGGCGACTGGGCGGATTCGACCTGGCTTTCGATGTGCCCGATGTGCCGAATCTGGGCACTGCCCGGGTGCAGTTCGAATACGCCGAGACTCGCGGCCTGGACAACACCCGTCACAGCCACTCGTTTTCAATCCAGGAGTTTCGCACCCCGGAATTCGAGGTCGACACCCGGGTGGGCGAGGGGCCTTTTTTCGGTGACCAGGCAGTAGAATTCGAGGTTGAAGCGGCCTACTACGCCGGTGGCGCGCTGCCTGGCGCGGACACCACCTGGCAGGTTCAGGCGCAACCCGGACGGTACTCACCCCCCGGGCGCGATGACTGGTCTTTCGGCATCCCGCCCGATGAATGGATTCCCCGGCCACGGATGGAGGGTGGAGTGCTTTTGTTTGAGGCGCTGGAGGGCATGACCGATAGCGCCGGCCGGCATACCGTTACCCTTCAACCGGATTTCGAGGCCCAGCCGCGACCATTGGTGTTTACGGCCCTGGCCACGGTCATGGATGTCAATCGTCAGGCCTGGACTGCATCCAGCAATGTGCTGGTTCATCCCGGCGAGGTCTATGTCGGGCTCAGGACCGATGCCTATTTCGTCGACCGGGGCGAACCGCTGGTGGTTGATGTGATCACCACCGACATTGACGGCGAGCCGGCAGGTGATAGTCCGGTCAAGGTCGAACTCACTCGACTCGGCCATCACTGGGGTATTGGCCGGAGCTCGCCAGCCGGCGAAGTCGTCAGTCGGTGTCAAATCGTGAGCGATGCAGACGGGACCGGACAATGCACCTTCACCCCCGAGCTCGGTGGCCAGTATCGGGTCATGGCCATGACCGAAGATGGCCGGGGACGGGCCAATGCCACGCGCATCCAGCGCTGGGTGGGTGGTGGCCGCATGGCGGCGTCCGAGCGGGTGGAAAGAGAACCGGTCAAGATGATTGCTGATCAGGATTACTACACGCCCGGCCAGACCGCACGGCTGCTCATCCAGGCTCCTTTCGAGGCTGGCGAGGGGCTCTTGACCCTTCGCCGTCATGGCCTGGCCGAGCAGCATCGGTTCAGTTTCAGTGAAGGCTCGACAACACTGGATATTGAACTGCGTGAAGAATGGCTGCCCAACGTGCATGCCCATGTGCTGCTGATCGGTGAAAGCGAGCGCGGCGATGTCGAAAATGTGGATCCACTGCCGTCCAGACCGGCCATTGCCACGGGCTCGCATGAACTGAACATATCAACTGCCGAGCGCTCGCTGGACATAGATCTTGCCCCGCAGGATCATGCGCTGGCCCCGGGGGAGTCGACCGAGATCGATATGCGCGTGCTTGACGCCGACGGGCAACCGGTCGCGGATACCGAAATCGCCCTGGTGGTGGTCGACGAGGCCATCCTGGCGCTGGGCAATTATCGTATTCCCGACCCATTGGAGATCTTCTACCGCAGCCGACCGGTCGAAGTTCGGGATCATCATCTCCGGCCCAGTATCCGCCTGCTGACAGCCGATGATCTGCTGACAATGGCCAAAAGCATGGATGCCATGATGGTCGATGAGGCAGTCAGGGAAGTGAGCGCTGACTATGCTCGACCTGCGGCCCCGGAGACTCTGGACGCCATCGATGTGCGCAAGGATTTCAACCCGCTGGCGGCCTTCGAACCGGCGCTGATCACCGATGGCGAGGGCCGGGTATCGGCCAGGATCGACCTGCCCGACAATCTGACTCGCTATCGCATCACCGCGGTGGCCGTATCCGGGGCCAGCCACTACGGCAAGTCCGAAACCACGTTGACGGCTCGCTTGCCGCTGATGGTTCGGCCCTCACCGCCGCGTTTTCTCAATTTTGGTGATCGCTTCGAGTTTCCGGTGGTCTTGCAAAACCAGACCGATCAGGACCAGTCCGTCGACGTGGCCATGGATGTCGCCAATCTTGACCTGACCGGCGCACAAGGCTATCGCCTGGACATTCCGGCCAATGACCGTGTCGAGGTTCGCTTTCCGGCCGAGACCCGGAAGTCCGGGACCGCGCGTTTCCAGATGGCGGTCGCCGGCAACGAGTTTTCCGATGCCGCGCGCGGCGAGCTTCCGGTCTGGACACCGGCTACCCGCGAGGCCTTTGCCACTTACGGTCAACTGGATGAAGGGGGCATTGTTCAGCCGGTCATCATGCCCGAGGCGGTCTGGCCGCAGTTCGGGCAGCTCGAAATCACCACCAGCTCGACGGCCGTGCAGTCATTGACCGATGCCTTCATTCACCTGCATGACTACCCGTACCGATCCAGCGAAGCCATGGCTTCGCGCATCCTGGCCATCGTGGCCTTGCGAGACATTCTCGAGGCTTTCGAGGCCGACGGGCTGCCTAAGGCTGAAGATGTCGATCAGACCATGGAAGATGACCTGCAGCAGTTGGCGTCGTTGCAGAACCCGGATGGTGGTTTCGGCCTGTGGCGCCGCGGCCAGGACTCATGGCCATATCCAAGCCTGCATGTGGCCCACGCGCTGGTCCGGGCTCGCCTGGAGCAATACACGGTTGATGACGGATTGTATGACCGGACCATGGATTATGTGCGCGATATCGAGCGGCACATTCCGACCCGCTACGGCCAGCGCACGCGCGATCACATCCTTGCCTATGCGCTCCACGTGCGCGCCCTGGAAGGCGATTCGGACCGCTCGCAAGCCCGCGCGCTGGTCAATCGAACCGAGTCACTGGAGTCGCTGTCATTTGAATCCCTTGGCTGGTTGCTGGGCATGCTGGGCGGCGACGAGAACTCGACCGATGAGCGTGATCGCCTGCGGCGTTTCCTGGCCAACCGGGTCACCGAGACGGCGGCCGGGGCCAGCTTTGCCAGCGCTTTTCAGGATGGGGATCACCTGATCATGCATTCCAGCCGCAGGGCCGACGGCATCATCCTGGAGGCATTGATGAGTGATGATCCGGATTCGGACCTGATCCCCAAGCTGGTCCATGACCTGCAGGCCCACCGGGTGCGCGGTCACTGGTCGAGCACCCAGGACAATGCCTTTGTGCTGCTGGCCCTCAAACGTTATTTTGAAACCTACGAGGCCGTGGAGCCGGATTTCGTTGCCAGAACCTGGCTGGGGCAGGAATTTGCCGGTGAGCATCCGTTCAAGGGACGCACCACCGAGCGCCATCACATCGATATCCCAATGCAATGGCTGGCCGATCGGGATGAACAGCAGGATCTGACCCTGGTCCGGGACGGGGCAGGGCGGATGTATTACCGCATCGGCCTGCGCTATGCGCCGAAGAGTCTCGACCTGGAGCCGGCCAGTCACGGTTTCGAGGTCAGTCGCGAGTATCGGCCGGTCGAGCGCGATGAAGATGTCGAGCTCAAGGATGACGGGACCTGGGAAATCCGGGCCGGCGCCCGGGTCAAGGTCGAGTTGACCCTGGTTGCTCCGGCGCGTCGCCACCATGTCGCCTTGGTCGATGCCATTCCAGCCGGTCTGGAGCCGCTCAATCCGGCCCTGGCCGTCAGCGATGTTCCGGACAATGGTTCACCCGATCGCCCGGTACCGCACGGACGAATGGTCTGGTGGGGTCCGTGGTATCAACACCAGAACTTGCGCGATGAACGTGTCGAGGCGTTTGCCGCGCTGTTGCCGGGCGGGGTTTACCAGTATCGCTATTACGCACGCGCCACCACGCCGGGCGAATTCATCGTGCCGCCGGCCCGGGCCGAGGAAATGTATCAACCCGAAACCTTCGGCCGCAGCGGCTCGACCCGGGTCGTCGTAGTGCCCTGAACCTGCCCGGATGCACGGAAAATCAAGCACGTTGGCCGATGGCTGATTTCGCCCCCGATCGAGCGGCGATTAAGGCATCATGCAATCAGTTTCTGCATGGGTATCTTTCATGAAAGCGCTTGTTGTCAGGGAATTCAGCGATCCGTCTACCATTGAGCCGTCGGACATCGACCCACCAGAACCACCGGGGCCGGGACAGGTTTGTGTTGACGTGGCCGGGGTCGGGATCGGCTATTTCGATGGATTGCTGATTCGTGGTGATTACCAGATTCGTCCGGATCTGCCGTTTGTTTCGGGCAGCTCGATGGCCGGGCGCGTTCGATCGGTGGGCGAGGGCGTGTCCCATCTCGAGCCGGGCGATCTGGTTGCGGCATTCATGCTGCATGGCGGCATGGCCGAGCAGGTTGTGTTGCCGGCTCAATCATGCGCGCCCCTGCCGTCGGGCATCGATCCATTGGCGGCGGCCAATTTCTTCATTGCCTGGGCAACCAGTCTGTATGGTCTGCGAGAGATCGGCGGACTCGCCGAAGGCGAAACCGTGCTCGTACTCGGGGCGGCCGGCACGACCGGCACCACGGCGATTCAGTGTGCCCGGGCAATGGGTGCGCGTGTCATTGCCTGTGCAAGCAGTGAGGACAAGCGTGCTCACTGTCTCGAGCAGGGCGCGGAAGCGGCCATTGACTACACGGCCGAGGACTGGCGCGATCAGGTCAAGCAAGCCAGTGGCGGCGGCGTGGATGTGGTTTACGATCCGGTCGGCGGCGATCTGGCCGAGTCGGCACTGCGCTTGCTCAAGCCGGGCGGGCGTTACCTGGTGGTCGGTTTCGTCGCCGGGATTGCCCGGATACCACTGAACCTGCCGCTACTCAAACGCTGCTCCATTCACGGCGTCAACTGGGGCGGCTCGGTTTGGGCCGATCCGTCCGTGGTCGCGCCGGTCATTCGCACGCTGGCGGAGTGGACCATGACCGGGCGCATCGATGCCCGACCCACGCAGGTGCATGATATCGAGCAGGCAGGAGAAGCGTTTGCAGCCTTGTTCGAGCGGCGATCCACTGGAAGTATCGTGGTGCGACTCTGAGGAGGGCGGCCGGACCGCGATTCGGTCCGGCCAGGCGTGTATCAGGCTGCCTTGCGTGCCTGATTGCCCCTGCCGCGTCCGCGTCCCCGCGCACGTGACTTGTGCTTCGGGCCGGAGGCGTTTCGGCCACCGCCGCCGCCGCGCCGTTGACCGCGTCCTCGCTGACCACTCTTGCCGGCCTCGCGTGAGCGGGGTTCGGTGGGTTCAAAGCCCTCGATGGACTCGGTCGGAATCTTGACCTTGACCAGTTTGCGGATGTCTTCGAACAGGCCGTGTTCGGCCCCGCAGACCAGCGAAATGGCAAGGCCCTCGCGCCCGGCGCGCCCGGTCCGACCGATGCGATGGACATAGTCTTCGGGCACGTTGGGAATCTCGTAGTTGACCACGTGTGGCAATTGATCAATGTCGAGTCCGCGAGCAGCGATATCGGTGGCGACCAGAACCCGGACCTTGTTTTTCTTGAACTCGTCGAGCGCCCGGGTGCGCGCGCCCTGGCTCTTGTTGCCGTGAATCGCGGCGGCCGGCAAACCATCGGACTCGAGTTGCCGGGCCAGGCGGTTGGCGCCATGCTTGGTGCGGGTGAATACCAGCACCTGGTGCCAGTTCTCCGAACCGATCATCCATGAAAGCACTTCACGCTTGTTCTTCTGATCGACCGTGATCGCCTTTTGGGCAATCGCATCGACCGTCGAGTTGGGCGCGGCCGTTTCGATCCGTACCGGATTCTTGAGGAAGCGCTGGGCCAGTGCGGTGATTTCTTTCGAAAAGGTCGCCGAGAACAGCAGGGTCTGACGTTTTTTCGGCAACACCTTGACGATGCGGTCGATGGCCGGACGAAAACCCATGTCGAGCATGCGATCGGCTTCATCGAGTACCAGGAAATCGATATCACGAAGATTGACCGTGCCACGCTCCATGTGATCGATCAGTCGTCCCGGCGTGGCGATGAGTACATCCACACCACGCCTGAGCTTGCTGATCTGCGGGTTGATGTTGACCCCGCCGAACACTTCCAGTGAGCGGACCTTGAGGTGGCGACCGTAGTCGCGCAGGTTGGCGTGAACCTGGGCGGCCAGTTCACGGGTTGGCGTCAGAATGAGCGCGCGCAGTTTTCTTTCGGGGCCCTGGCTGAGCTTGTGCAGCAGCGGCAGGGTAAAGGCGGCAGTTTTGCCGGTGCCGGTCTGGGCACTGGCCATGATGTCGTGTCCATCCAGCACCACGGGAATGGCTTTTTGCTGAACGGGCGTGGGTTGGGTATAGCCCTGCTCGCTGACCGCGCGCAGAAGCTCGGCACTCAGGCCGAGTGAATCGAATTGCATGTTGTTTCCTTTATCAAGGCGTTCCAAGGCATTCAATGGCTCGGTGGTTTCCGAACCGGGAACAAATCGGGGAAAGGCCTTGGTTGGAATGCAATCCGCGAGAGGGCATCCGGATGAGTCCGGTCATATCGACCGGCAGGACGCGGCGCGTAGTCTAGCACATGTCATGTCGGGGACGGGATTTTGTTCCGCCCTTGGCGCTATCCTTACTGCATCATGTTCGCACCGGGGCCGCATTCCATGATGCCCTCGGCCAGCATGCGCTGCTGGTCGTCGGTCAACGGCTCACTGGCCGCCATGGCATCCCAGTCGCCAGTGCTGGCCTGAAAGTACTGACGGGCGTGCTCGACACCCAGCGCATCGATCAATGCGTCCGCAAAACAATGAGCATCGTTCTGCTCGATGGCCCCGCGGCTTGATTCAACCATGTTGTCGGCGATTTCATCGCGCAATTCATCCCGCTCACTGCCGCCGCAGGCGGTCAGGCTCAGGGCCAGCAGCAAGGTCGCGACATGGATGACAATCGGTTTCATGGAGGTTCCTCGAGTTTCAGCGCCAGTGGCTGAACTATACCCCAACTTCGTCGCGGGCACGACGTTCCATGGCGTGAAACACCTCCCGGTGATTCAGAATGTCAGGGCTGATCGGAGCGGCGGCGCGTGCCCGGGAATGGACCACTGAGGGCGGAGAATCGACGGGTTCGCTCTACCGGTTCGGATTCGGGTTTCGAGGGCCTGTGATGCGGCCCGCGGTCGGGTCGGCGCGGCCCCGGTGCGTGGTAGGGCACATAGACGACCGGCGCTGCGGTCCTGCCGGCAGCCGCATGCGCGGGCGGGCCCGGCGGCTGATCTTCCCGTGCCCTGGCGGCGCGAGCCGCTTCGGCGCGCGCTTGACGAGCCTCGGCCTGGCGCTCGAGGCGCTGGGCAATGAATTCACGGTTGCGCTCGGCGGTCTTTTCCCGGTCAACCGGGGGCGAAATCACGCTGATTCCGGCCGAGCTGGTGTAGGGCTGGGCATCAGGCTGGCAAGCGGTGTCGGAAAACACGATGGTGCCGTCGATCTCACAACGAAACACCTCGGCGCTGGCGGGCAGCGCCACCATCATCAATATCAACACGACAATCGGCATCCGCATGGTTTCTCACCGATCAGTTCCAACCTGATCATCAGTTTACCAGTCCATCCTCAATAGAACCTGAACAAGAAAAAGATAGGAGAAGCAGCGGGTGGCATCCGACCGATCACGGCCTGACCGGGTGATCGGCGCCCTGCCAACGTAAACTCCATCCCAGCCGTGCCGAATCCGAAAATTTATTCAACACTGGGGTGAAGTCAAGACACCCGTAGCGATCCATTAGTCTGATTCGGGAAACAGCATTTGCGCCCACATATCGGGCTGGCCGTTATCCAGGTATTGCGAGTAAAAGTCCTGGGGAGTGTGGCTGAAATCAGCGCATCGTTGCAGTCTTTCTTCCGTCCAGTCCCCTCCGAACCGTGATCCAATGAGGTCCGGTTCATACGCCACGAAGGTCCCTATCAGGTTTCCCAGGGTGCTCCGCCTGATCATGTGATGGTCGATTTCGGCGGCGCCTTCGAAGAGCGCTTTCAGCATTTCACGGGAGCCCTTTTCTTCCTTGAAAGTAACGTCGAAATTCTTTCGAAAACCATAACCATGTTCTGATTGCACCTTGAGCAACAATCGCCCGCACAATTCATTGATGGTGGCAAAGGCTTCTTCATTGATTCCCCGGGCTTCGCGAGTTTGACCCGGAATTGAGATTGACCCGGTCCTGGCGGCGAAGTGCACCATTTCATGCTGGATAGTTCCCAGCTTGTCAAGCAGCGCAGTATGTGGGTCATCCGATGAGTTTGAACCGGGACTTGCGAGAAACAGAAACTCCGGCCGGCGCTGAAAGCGGGTGTGGTGTGAATGGTCAAGTCCGGCATTCGGCGGCGCGAAGCCGATTCTGAAGTGCGGCTCGAAGTTTTCAAGCCATCCGGTTTCATTCAGGATTCGGCTGTAGTGGTGCAGGTAGGTTTCAAACTCTGCCAGTTCCTCCTTGATTTCGTCGACCATCGACGCATCGGCTTCAATGGACCACTGAAAGGGCGTGCCTTCGCCGTGGAGACTGGCAACGGGCACGAGCTGGCCTTCAAAGAAAGGTCGCTCACCCCTGGCGAAACTCACGATTTTGACTGAATGCCAGAAGAGCCTGTTTTGATACCCGAATGCAGTTGCCCGACTCGCATATGGAGCGAGTTCCTCGGCTGTGGATGTGGTTTGCATCAGCGCGCATGAAGCCAGACTCAGGGCGACAATGATGCCCAGCAGGCTTTTTGTGACTCTTTCCATGAGTATTCCGAAAAAAGCGTCTGGCCCGAAGCTGGGTCAGGAAATGGGCTTCGTGAATTGGCGTAGACTTGCGAATACGCGTGGTTCAATACCCATCCGGCTTGTGGAACATCCGGCGGATGCGGCCGAACAGGTTGTCGGCGTTGACGACCACGATAAAGACCTTGCGCAGCCGGTCTTCCGGGCAGTTGAGGGTCTTGACGCCGTGCCAGGAATTGCCCTGGCGCTGGAACAGCAGCGAGCGATTGCCCATGGCGTCGGCGGTCCAGGAGCGGTCGAAATCCTCGAATTCGGGGGCGCTGGCGCGTGAGAAGCGGCCGCCATCGTCCAGCACCACGGTTTCTCCGCCCCATTCCCGGTCCCATTCGTCCGGCGTGTTGAAATAGAAGATATGCGAGCCGAGCTTGCGCTTGGCGTCGCAATGCGGTGAAACCGACGCGCCGCGCGGGGCGTAGTGCCAGTGATAGCTCAGGCGAAAGCGGCGGGTGGCGAACAGGCGGGCCAGCCAGTCCTGGTAAATCGGGCCGTTGAGCTCGGCCACGAACTGATGCCAGGCCGGGTGCACGTCAAGGTCTTCGCGGTATTCCAGGGCGTAGCGATCATGCGGTTTCTGGCCGTGGGCGCGCTTGCGACCGAAACTCGCCTTCATGATCTCCAGCGGTGGCATGTTGGTTCGCAGGGTATCGAATGCCGCCTGGGTCAGCACGCCCTCCGGATTCAGCCATGGATAGGGGTCGGCCTTGCGGAAGGTGTCGGTGGCGATCTGGTCCAGGGTGGACTGGTCAATGATTGGATTGTTCATGGGTGCTGCGGGATTGTGAAACGTTGGATTCGGGTTCCAGGCTTTCGACTTCGAGCAGTCGTGCGGCCTGGGCGACGGTCGTTTGCAGTTCATCGGTCTGCTTGAATGCCGTTGGCGTGGTTTCGCCAAACGGTGCGGCCAGCCCGCGGGTATAGAGTATCTCGTGCAAGGGCTCAAGCCGTCGCGGTGGCAGGATCCAGTTGCGCTCCAGCGCGCGGGCGCACAGGTAGGTCAGTCCCTGCTGCGGGCGAATGCTGCCACGTCGGTTGAAGCGCGGTCGCCGGGCCCGCTCGGCTGCCCAGGTCGAGAATCGGCGCCAGGGACCGGCGGCGCGTTCGGGCAAGGGCCAGATCAGAAAGCCGCGCCCACGGCTGGCGGCATCGGCCAGCATGGATTCACTCTCACCGGTCACGATCAGATCATGGGCCTGTTCCAGCGCCAATGCGTATGGGTTGTGAGGATCGTTGGCCTGCCAGGCATATAGCAGGTCTTGCTCGCCCAGTCCCTCGGCAAGGGCCTTGATGACCGGTTGTGTTCTGCGGCTGGCAACGACCAGCAAACGCGCATTGTTGGCGCCGGCCCAGGCCGAGATCTGCCGGGCCAGCAGGCCGGCCTGCTCCTTGCCGAGTCGATGAGAGCGCGATGAGCCGCCGACCAGCACGGCCGCACGTCTATTGGCATTGACCCATTCCTGCCACTGGACCGGATCGGCGGAGGTTTCGGATTGCCCGGCGTTGAGCGGCAGATCGGTCAACAGACGTCGCGGGTGGGGCGGCAGGCCGAAATGACGGCACTGAATGATGACGCCTCCATCATCGCGCGCCCGTCCGGCCTTGCGGCCGGCCAATACCAGCCGAAGATTCGGACGGCGCCGGGCAAGAATACCGGCGGTGCGCGAAGGCAGCCAGCCGCCGGCGACCACCACGGCGGTATCACTGTCCAAGGCGGGCAGGGGGGTCAGACCGACCAGTCCGCGCAGGACGAACGCCGCCTCGCTGAATTCGAGACGATATTCGCGTACCGTTCGGCCGGTTTGCCGGGCCAGTTCCGCGGCAATCGCGCGCGCCTGCTGATTGTGACCGGGCTTGCGATGCAGCAAGACTGCAATCGAACCCTCGGCGACCGGTCCGCCGTGCAGGATGCGACTACGGCCCATTGGCCTGGCATGATTGAGGATCCAGCGGGTGTGCGGATGGATGCGACCGGCCTGGCGGAATTGCTGAAGCCAGAACCAGCGGCTTCGACGATAACGTCCGCCGGAATGGAACCCGGGTTCGCGGATGCTGATTTCAAGCTGTTCAGTCGACCGGAACAAGCGCTCGAGCACCCAGGGTACGTCCTGGTCGGGCACCTGCTCCATCAGGCCTTCGATGACCAGGCGCTTGTGTTGATCGCCGGAGTCTCCGGCGGCCAGCACGTCCTGTAACAACTGACCATCGGGCCTGGCCGACAGGCTCATGTGAACCGCACCCCATTCACGCGAGGGCCGGGTCGCCGAGACCGGCAGGAAACCGGCCTGATTGGCCTCGCGCTCCATGGCCGGCCACAGATCGCCGGTGGGGTTATCGAAATACACGAACTGCTCGGGAAACGGCCGCCACGGCTGGGTGTGCAAAGTGGTGAAGTGGACCAGGTGAGACCGGCCCGGCCGGTATTCGCTGTCGCGGGCATTCCAGCCATCGTCCAGATCGCCCCACAGGCCGGCCTGGCGGGCACGTGCTTCCAGCGCCTTGCGGCTCAGTCTGCGGACATCGTGGGCATTCCAGGCTTCGGCCATGCGCTCGCAGTCAATCAGCATCACCGAGGTGTCGCGGTCATTGATCGACAGAAAACCGGCCTTGTCCATGGGGGTGTCGAACAGTTCGGCCGGATCGGTCAGATAGATCTGGTCGGCGTCGTTGTAAATCGCTCGCCCCTTGAAGCTGGCGAACTCGGGGATGGCAAACCGGTAATTGGTAAAGCCGGTCAGCCAGAACCCGCGCCGGAACCCCTTAAGATCGCGTAACAGGTAGATCTCGTAAATCCTTGACGGATCGCGATACTTTTCCACCGACCAGATGAAAATCCGTTCGGCGCGAAATTGTCCGCGCTCGGTGCCGAGAAAGATGCGTACCGGCGGTTTTTCCGACGGTCGATGCCCATCGCGCACGCCCAGCACGATGCGGTCGGGCGAGGTGCGCCGGGCCGGCGGGCGGTCGGCGCTGAAGCGGGCCGGGACCAGGCCGCGCACGATGCGTTGTGACAGTAGTGCCATGTCAGTATCCTGAAGCGTCAGTCGATACGTCTATCGGGAAAGCATAGCGCGACCAGCGGCGCTGATGCCATGTCCACCATTGTGGGTGTTTTTCGATATGCGATTGCATGATCGAGGTCAATTTCTCGACCGCCAGTTCGAGCGGTTGGTCACGATCAAGGGTTTCGGGTGGGCCCATGCGAAAGTGCCATGTCGGGTCCACGCCCTCGAGCAACGCGGGAACCACGGCTGCACCGGTGCGGCGGGCCAGTTCGGCCGGACCGGGAGGCATCTGCAGGGTCTTGCCCAGGAATTGCTGTTGCACACCGCCTTTCTTGGTCGCCTGGTCCATGAGTATGAACAGGATGCGGTTGTCCCTGAGCGCCTTGATCATCTGGCGCACACCCACCGATGCCGGGTCGGCGGGAATCGCCTGCAGGCCCAGCGAGCTGAGCCCATCGCGAAAGAAGTGTCGGGGAATCTTGTTCGATTCGCGGTAGATGACCGCCATGGGGTAACCACGCCGGGCCAGGTGAGCCGCCATCGCAACACCGTTGCCCATGTGCATGCCCAGCAGGATGACGCCCTTGCCGGCATTCAGCGCCTGGTCCAGGTGTTCGAGGTTGCTGGTGGTTACGGCCGCGCCGATATCATCCAGGCCGACGGCGCCGGAATACATGGCCAGGATTTCCAGGATGGCGCGATCGTTGATCCGGTAGGCCTCGGCCAGCCAGCCCGGAACCCGGTCATCGGCAGGATCAATGCCCAGTGCACGCTGCATTTGCCGATGCAATCGACGGCGTTGAAATGGAGCGAGTCTGTAGTGCCACTGGCCGATGACATGTCCGGCCTTGCGAAGACGCGCCATGCCGCCGCGTCCGAGCCAGCGCGCCAGGCCACGCAGGAGATGAAAACCCAGGCGTCGAGTCCGGCGACGAACGTTCATGAATCCGACGTCTGTGTTCGACGGCCTTCGCGCACGTGGATGACCTGATCGGCGGCACGCACCAGGCCTTCATCGTGACTGACCGCCAGCAGGGTCAGTTGTCCCTTGAGGTGTTCGACGGTTTCGATCACCGCGGCTTCGGATTCATCGTCGAGGTTGCTGGTGGCCTCGTCAAGAATGAGGAGGCGGGGCCCGTGAATCAACGCACGGGCAATGGCCAGGCGCTGCCGTTGACCGCCGGACAGCCGACCACCACGCTCTCCCAGCAAGGTGTGCAATCCCTCCGGCAGGGTCTCGACAAAGTCCAGGGCATCGGCCATGGCCAGGGCCTTGCGCGCCTGCGCCTCGCCCAGGTCCGGTTCGCCAAGCGTCAGGTTGGCCAGGACCGAATCGTTGATCAGCAGGGGATCCTGGGGTACGTAGCCGATCATTCGCCGCCACTTTTGATGGTCGATATCGTCGAGCGGCTGACCATCGACACTGATCCGGCCGCCGTCGGCATGCAGCAGACCGGCCACCAGGTCGATCAGGGTGGTCTTGCCGGAGCCGGACGGGCCGCTCAGTACCGTCAACTGTCCGGCCGGAATGATCATGGACAGTTGGTCGATGACCTGGCGATCGTCGTAGCCGAAGGTCACCCGGTCGAACTCGATGCCCTGATTGAGCGACGGTTGAAGGTGCCCGCGCGGCGGCTCGCGCTCGGCCTCGGCTTCTTCGATGGTCTGTCGCAGTGACCAGTACGCGCTTTCGCTGATCGCCATGTGTTGCAGCGAGCGCTGTCCCTTGGCCAGGTGATTGACCGAGCGGGCGATCAGGAAAATCATCACCATGACCGTGGCCATGGGCAGGTCCATGCGCACCAGGAAAAAGAAAAAGCCGATGCCGATCAGGATGGCCAGCAGCGGTTCCTGCAACGCGGTCAGTCCGGCCTTGGCGATGACCTGGTTTTTCAGGGCTTTTTTCAGATCACGGGTCTGGCTGGACATCAGGGTATCGACATGATCTTCGCGAGCCATCGCCTTGAGCGGCTTGACCGCACCGAGCTGGTCGGTCATCACCGATAGCAGTGATTTGAGCAAACCGGTCTGGTCGCGCCCGGCACGCCCGGCAATGCGCACCAGAAAATGCAGCAGGCCCAAAACGACCCCGCCGAAGGCCAGGGCAATCAGGCTGGCCTGCCAGGAAATCAGCAGGGCCAGCCCGGCATAGATCAGCGCACTGATGGTCTGGGTGGCCATGACCGCGCCATGAAAGAAACCTTCCGAGGCGCGGTGGGCCTCGGTGGCCACGGCATTCGAAAGCTTGCCGACCGGCTGGGCCAGGTAGTAGCGCCAGCGTGAACGGGTCACGGCCCGGATCAATCTGAGCCGCAAGTCCGTGGCGACATGGGCCACGGTATAGCCGACCTGGCGGTTGGCCAGCAGCACGATGATCGCCTTGAAGGCGATCATGGTCACGCCCAGCACCAGCAGTGAGACCGTGGTCGGCTCCATGCCCAGCCATTCAACCGCGTCCAGGGCGATCCGCTCGGGCATGGAAGGGTCTTCGGTGGCGCCGGTGGCCAGGTTGAGCATGGACAGCAGCAGGGACAGCCCCAGCCCGTCGAGCACGCCGGCAACGATCAGGGCGAGCAGGGCCAGCAGCGTGCGCCAGGGATAGGCGCGCGCAAAGGCCAGCATCATGGCCGCGGCGCCGCGCGATGTCGTGTCCGAATTGCTCACTTGAAGCCTCCCTTGCGCCACATGATCCAGGCCAGTTTCCAGGCGGCCAGGCGCGGGTATCTGCGCATCCGCTCAGTCGGCTCGACGCGCACTCCGCTGTGACGTTCCACTTTCCAGACGATGTAATCGATCCCGTTGGTGAAGGTTCCGGCGGCCTTGAAGAGCCGGGCCAGGTTGAACAGTTTGCCTGTGATCCGTCTCGCCTGCCAGGACAGCCGGGTGGCAAGACGCTTGACCGGGGCGTCGCTCCCGTTGACCTGGTTCGACTGCATGCGCACCGGTCTGCCGGGTTCCCCGGACAGTGCGGTGGTCAGATCGGGCCAGTAGTCCGGGTCGCTGAGAATCAGTTGTTCGGCGTTGCCGGCCGGTTCCGGGCGCAGTTCGCAGCGATAGGTCAGGGTCAGTGCGCGAACCCAGAAAGCCGCCGGGGTCATGGGCTGGTCGATCAGCGGCGTGACCCGCTTGGCAAAGTTGTGCGCGGCCAGTGCACGCGCCAGGGCCAGCCTGTCTCCGGCGCGGCCACGCTCGTAAGCCAGCCTGGCCGGCTGGCAGAAGCGGGCCCAGAAATAATGATCGCTGCGACTGGCGCAGCGGCGTTGAAACTGGTCAAGGCTGATGACCGCGTACTTGCAGCGCAGCACCGCGCTTTCCTCGCGCGTTTCCAGGTAGAAGACATTGGGTGGCAGCAGCCAGTTGAGTCCGGCCAGCAGTCCTGTTCCGAATGCCTTCCGGTAGCTGTCGACCACGACCAGCAGATCGACCAGTCCATCGGAAGCGTTGGTCTTGCGCCGGCACGAGCCGTACAACACCACGGCATGAATGGCGTTGTCGTAACGATCGTGCAATGCCGTGATCAGTCGCTCGATGCCGGTCGGCAAATCGCCGGCATCGAGGTCGGATCGCATGAATTCGACCAGGGCGCTCATGGATGCAGAAACTCGAAGTCGATGCCGGATTGGACATGAACCGGCAGTGCCGGATCGAAGTCGTGCTCCTGGCCGTCCAGGCTGATGTGTTCAAGACCTGACAGATCCACCCGTTGGGTTCGGCCGCTGAGATAACCCGTCTGTGGCGCCATGCCCTGGCTGTAGCGCCCCTTGACCAGGCGCAACAATCGCAGCCAGAAGCGCTGGGCTCGGCTGGAGACTGCGCTCAGGCGGACCGTCCCATTGCCCGAATCGGCATACGGGTCGACGAACTCCCTGCGATGATGCAGCGAGGTGATCAGTAGCAGCCTGACCGAGGTCTGCAGTTGACCCAGACCCTGGGCCTTGATGGTCATTTCCGGGGCCACGAAGCCCGATTTCCCGATCAGTCCCAGCATGGCAAGCCTGATGATGGTCAGGGCCGTGGACAGGTGGCCGGTGCGCAACGGGCCCGTGCCGAGGCTGCGGTGTCTGTGGCACTCGCGGATGATGAAATCAACCACGGCGCCGGCGATAAAAAAGCCATGCGCAGGCGCCAAACCCTGTTGCTCGATTCTCAGGGTCGTACGTGTAGTGCGCTTGAGGTTGGCTGGATCGGTCAGGGCGCGTTCCAGTGTGTCGATCAGGCGGTCATGCGTGCCGATGTCGCGTGCGGTGTAGTTGGTCCGCCCGCCCCCGAGCATCACGATTGCCGGCATTTCGGCATGGGTGAAAGATTCGGCCAGGTAAGTGACCACGGCTTGCAGCGTGCCGTCTCCGCCGATCACCACCAGTCGCCTGACCCGCTCCTGCATGGCCTGGTCGATCGCTGCGTGAATTTCGGTCGGGCCCGACACGACATGCAAGGGGACTTGATGCGCCGTGGCCATGTCGCCGACTCGGGTCAGGCGAGCCCGACTCGACATGCGGAAGCTGCGTGGATTGGCCAGAATCGCGACCCCGGCGACCGTTCCGGCCGACGAGGTTCGTTCCGGCCCTGGAGAACGAACATTCAAGATGCTTTCAGACTGGCTGCGCGGACACCGGGATCAGGTCTCTTTGGCGACCATTCCAGCGCGTGATTGACTCTGCCAGATGCTGATGGCTGAATCATTGGCCGGCGTCTGACGCGCTTGCCTGAACAGGCGGGCGACGACGGCAAAGTAATTGTCATGATTGGCCCTGGCATACGGAGAGTCGTTGCCGAAATGCGCCATCAACCGTTGATGCGCCTCGCCCATGCTGTGATACGGCAGGCCCGGAAACAGATGGTGCAGGGCATGATAGCGAAGCCCGACCGGGAACAGCCAGACGGTCAGCCAGGTCTGGCCGGTGATGTTGACCGAATCCTGGAGCTGGTCCAGGTGGCTCATGGCTTCACCACGGTTGGAATAACTGTGGGCGGCCAGGTTGCGAACCCAGTTCAGCCCCAATGTCCAGGCATGCAGCAACCAGGCCATCAGCCAGTGCACCCACTCGACCGGTCCGAACAGTGTCATCGCCAGCCAGAATCCGACCCAGCCCAGGCACAGGGTTTCAACAATGACCAGATGGCGGCGCTCCTTGCCTGGAAACGCCTTGTGATAGTACGGATTGGACACATAGGCCGTGCCGTTGCTGAGCAGCCAGCGACGCAGCGGCGGGATCAGCCATGACACCGGCCCGGCCAGGCCGAAGCGAGCCAGCGCCATGAGCGGCAGGACCGGGGTCTGGAGCAGGTACTTGACGGTTTCGCGTACGGGAGCCGCGGCCAGCGGAAGATACTCGCCATCGCGCGGGGTGCCGAAATGCGCACGACTGTGGTGCTCGACGTGGTTGCGATAGAGGATCCACGGCATCAGCAACGGAATGCCCACCAGCAGATTCCAGGCACGCTTGAACCACGTCATCTCTCCGCGACTCATGTGGATGATTTCGTGCATGAACGTCCCGGCCCGGTAAAAGGCGATTCCGGCCAGCAACAATCCGAGAATCTGCAGCAATGACCCGGCCGGCGCAGTGAAGTAGGTGACCGTTGCGACCCAGGCGACCAGGGCGCTGGCAAGAAGATCCAGCCAGTAGATGGACGCACGACGTTCGAACAGGTCGGAAACGACCGAGTGGGCCTGACGAATCCATTGGCGTTCCTGGTCGGGGGGTACGGCGCGGCTCATGGTCTGCATGCTGCTGAAAACAAACCTCGAATTATACCCCAGCGTTGCATAAATTTTCGGGCCGGAACTGCTTCACTGCCCGGTATAGCAGCGTTTCCGGGGTCTGTACTCGCGTTGCCAATCCTCACGTAGGGTGAAGCTACGCTCCGGTTGGCAACACTCCGTGCAGCCCCCGGAAACACTACTCTCCGGGCTTCCCGCTCCGAAAATTTATGCAACGCTGGGGTATCCCTGATTAGTGGGGTTTTCGATGTGCAGGCACTGCTTCGGTTAAAGTGGGAGCCCCGATTGTCTTCACAGGGGTGGGAAAATGCAGTAGGGTTGACCCACAGGGATCACTTCTCGAACCAGGGGAAATAATGACCAAGATTCTGATTGTCGAAGATCACGACCTCGTGCGCACTGGTCTTTACAACATTCTCAATCAAGCCGAGGGGCTCGAAATCGTGGGCGAGGCAGCCAGTGGAGAAGATGCTCTGCGGATGGCTCGGGAGCTCGAGCCGGATGTGATCCTCATGGACGTTGAACTGCCCGGGCTTTCCGGCCTGGAAACCACCGAACGCATCCTCAAGGTCCAGCCCGATATCCGGGTCGTGGTACTCACCGCCCACAGCGAGCCGCCGCTGCCAGCGCGCTTGCTCGACATTGGCGCGACCGGCTATCTGACCAAGGCCTGTGATGCCCGCGAATTGATCAGCGCGGTCAAGGCTGTGGCCCGCGGCGAGCGCTACATCGGTTCCGAAATCGCCCAGCAGCTGGCGCTGTCCATGCTGCCCGGGACACCGCAGTCGCCATTCCAGGATTTGACCGCGCGCGAGCTGGAGGTGGCCTTGATGCTGACCCAGGGCATGAAGGCGCCGATGATCGCTGAAGTCATCAACGTCAGCCCCAAGACCGTGGCAACCCACAAGTACAAGATCTACGAAAAGGTGGGGGTCAACAGCGAGGTCGAACTGCTCAGACTGGCCCTGCGCTACGGCCTGGTCAAACCCGAACCGCAGGGCTGACGAGAAGGCTCAAAAGCGTTTGACAGCCTCGAAACCCTGGGCTAGAATGCGCGGCTTGATGTGGGGCCATAGCTCAGCTGGGAGAGCGCTACAATGGCATTGTAGAGGTCG
>SL_3KL_010_SEDDRAFT_10000574_pt1 | contig 30595 bp, 26 predicted proteins | sample SodLakKL_010_SED_2_FD_10381 | JGI IMG/M metagenome (IMG submission 10381)
AACTCCTCTTCCAAATAAGATATTTTTGTTCTTAAGTAGGCATTTTCTTCTTCTGGAGTTCTCTTCTTTTTACGTGGTCTACCGCTTTCTTGTTTCCTTGTGACGTGCCCCCCGAAAATTGGTCCAACCTGAATGAGAGAAAGAGTGATATACTAAACTCAAATGAAGGATGGATGAACTATGAAAAAAACACGTCATACGGTTGAACAGATTATTGTCAAACTTAGAGAAGTTGAGATTCTCATAGCCCAAGGAAAAACGATTGGCGAAGCGGTTAGGCACATTGAAGTGAGTGAAGCGACTTATTATAAGTGGCGCAGTAAGTATGGCAATTTAACTGTTTCTGATGCTAAGCGGCTAAAGCAGTTGGAAAAAGAAAACGAAAGACTAAAGAAACTCGTTGCTGATTTGAGTTTAGATAATGCGATCTTAAAAGATGTTAACTCAGGAAAGTTCTAAGCTCGACAAGACAACGAGAGATTACACGACGTGTATCTGAAACCTATCAGATTTCAGAGCGCCGCGCGTGTCGAGCGTTGGGTTATGCGCGGAGTAAGGTGCGATATCAAACCATACAACGAGATGATGAAGATGTCATTACGAGTAGAATCATTGATCTCGCTTCAAAATATGGTCGCTATGGTTATCGTAGAATTACTGCGTTACTACAACGAGAAGGTTATGATATCAATCATAAACGTGTCGAACGGATTTGGCGCGAACAGGGATTAAAAGTTCCCTCTAAACAGCCCAAAAGAAAACGATTGTGGCCCAATGATGGAAGTTGTATTCGTTTAAGACCTTTGCACAAGAATCATGTCTGGAGTTATGATTTTGTCTATGATCAACTTGAAAACGGCAAACGTCTTAGATGGCTAAATCTGATTGACGAGTATACGAAACAGTGTGTCTATAGTTCGCCGAGGTATCAATGGAATCACAAAGACATCATTGAGGTGTTGGCGGACTGCTTTATCCAATATGGTACACCTGAATATATTCGAAGCGATAATGGCCCCGAGTTCATCGCTCAAGGATTAAGGACCTGGCTTGAAGGATTAGAGATTCAAACAACGTTTATTGAACCTGGAAGTCCATGGGAGAATGGATATTGTGAATCCTTCAACGGAAAGATGCGGGATGAGTTCTTAAACTTAGAATTATTTAGTACGCTTCAAGAAGCACGGGCTTTAACCAACTTATGGATTAAGCACTACAACCAATTTAGACCTCACAGCGCTTTAAAATATAAATCCCCAGCTCCTGAGAGCATAGTGATCAAAAGCACTTAAGACTCTCATTCAAACTGGACCAGTAAATGGGGGCAGGGCAGAGTCATGAGAATGAGCAAGTCATGAAACTATATGAAGACTTCCTGGATAAACCGGGATCGAAAAAAGCGCACGACCTTCTACATACCTCCTATAGTGTAAAAGCTAGGATATAGCATCAAGCATACCGTTCCTGTTTTAACGCCGGCAGGAATGGTATGTTTTTTTATGGTATAATGATTTCTGATACGAGGTGATGTGTATGGAACTCAAAAAACTGGGCTCAGGCAGAACCGCAGAAGTCTTCAACTGGAATGAAGGCACGGTCCTGAAACTCTTTTATCCCGATACCGACGAGGGGCTGGTCAACAATGAATATACCATTGTTAAAAACGTGGAAACACTGGCCATCAAAGCACCGAAAGCACACGGCATGACCAAAGTGGAACAACGTCTCGGCATTGTCTATGACCGTCTTGACGGCGAACTCATGATCGACACCATCGCCCTGAAACCCTATAAGATCGCTCATACGGCGAGGGAGATGGCGAAGACCCATCTGGTCATCCATGGTCAACACACTGAAAAGCTTCCCACATTCAAACGCAAGCTCCATCAGACGATCAGCGCGAGTGCTCTTGATAAGCCAAGCAAGGAAAAACTTCTTGCGTTGCTAGAAAATATTTCTGATGAGACCTGTGTCTGTCACGGTGATTTTCATCCTGGCAATCTGATCAAACAAGACGGTGCGTACCATACGTTTGATTGGGTGAATGCGGGCAAAGGGCATCCACTTCTGGATGTGGCACGAACGGAGATCATGCTTAAAATGGCCGTCTTGCCCGCAGAACTGGGTAAGATCCAGAAACTGATCATTGCCTTCATGCGTGCCCGGTTTTTAAGCGTATATCTGAAAACCTATTTCAGGAAAAGTCCCTACCACAAGAAAGAACTTGATAAGTTCAGGCCGGTGATGCTGGCGCAAAGGTTGACAGAGAACCTACCCGAACGCGAAAAAGAAAAGATCTCTAAAGTGTTGGCAGACGAACTAAAAGAGCTTTGAAGTTAAAACCTTTTTGAGAGATTGGGTCAAATGATGTTACAATGGTAATGATATTTTCTATGACAAGTGAGGTAAACAAATATGATAATCGAACCTAAAATCCGTTCCAACGTCTTTACAAACGCACATCCGGAAGGATGCAGATGCTTTGTGAAAAGTCAAATCGACGAAGTGATGACGAAATCATCCTTTGAAGGCCCCAAAAACGTGCTTATTATCGGCGGGTCGTCCGGTTATGGTCTTTCCTCAAGAATCGCTTTGGCTTTTGGAGCGAATGCCAATACGGTTAATGTGTCCTTTGAATCCGCTCCGAAGGGCAAAAGAACCGGTACAGCCGGTTGGTGGAACAACGTGGCTTTCCAGTCCTACGCAAAAAAAACCGGCAACACCCATAAAGATTTCATCGGCGATGCATTCAGCAAAGAGATGAAAGAAGATGTGGCCGCATACATCAAAAAGACTTTTGGGAAGATCGACCTTCTGATCTATTCCCTGGCCGCCGGTGCGCGTAAGGATGAAAAGACGGGTGAACTCATTCGTTCCAGCATCAAAACCGTCGATGAACCGGTAACGGGACAAACCATCGACATCGCCAAAAGAGAAGTCAAAACCTTGAGCGTTGAACCGGCCACAGACGATGAAATCGCCAATACCGTTTTTGTCATGGGTGGTGACGACTGGCAGAGCTGGATCGAACATTTGGGTGCGGCTTCCTTGCTGGATAAAGGTTTCAAGACGATCTCCTATACGTATGTCGGTGGTGAGACCACCGATAAGCTTTATCGCTCTGGTTCAATCGGCAAAGCCAAGGAGGACCTGGAAAAACGCGCCAGCCTCATGCATGAGCATTTGCAAGAGAAATACGAAGGTGAAGCTTTGATTTCATCCAGCAAGGCTGTCGTTACGAAAGCAAGCGTCTTCATTCCGCAAATGCCGATTTATGTTGCCTGTCTTTATGATGTCATGATGGAAGCCGGCGTGCATGAGACCATTCTCGAACACAAGTACCGGTTGTTCAAAGACATGGTTTACGGTTCGAAACGTGAGGTCGATGCAGCCGGTAGACTAAGACTCGATGCGTATGAAATGCGCAAGGACATCCAGGAAAAAGTCCAAAAGAAAATGGCGAACATTTCCGATGAAGAACTGTTTGCCCTCAAAGGGACCCAAGTGTTTTTGAAGGAATTCTATCAGATGAACGGTTTCGCCTTTGAACAGGTCGACTACAAGAGCCCTGTCAATTTGGAACAATTCTCAACATTGAAACCTGAATGACCATAGACCGGTTCGCACCGGTCTTTGTTATAAAACAGCCCTATTTTATTACTAATGATGGTTTGATACCACGGTTCGGTTTCATTCCAGCAAACATTACGGGTGAAATTGAGGACAACCGTTTTTAATGTTGCGGTTTTGTGATAAAATAAGGCAGAGAACGCACCCTGCGGAAAGAAGGAAACCTTATGAAGAAACTCCTGCTGATCGACGGCTCGAACCTGATGTTCAGAGCTTATTATGCCACGGCTTATTCAGGCAATCTCATGAAAAACTCCCAAGGTCAATACACCAATGCGGTGTACGGCCTTATTAATATGCTCAATGTGATATTAAAAGAAGAATTCACACACTGTCTTGTCGCCTTTGATATGGGTAAGGCGACATTCAGACACAAGGCTTATGAAGACTACAAGGCAAAAAGAACGCCGATGCCTGATGAATTCAGAGAACAGCTCGGCCTCATCAAAGCCGTACCCGAAAAACTCGGGATGCACGTCTATGAAACCGAAGACCTGGAAGCCGACGATATCATCGGTACGCTGGCCCATAAATATTATGATGCTTTCGACGAGATCGAGATTCTCTCGAACGACAAGGATCTGTTCCAATTGCTAAATCACAAGGTTTACATGCGCATGAGCAAACGTGGACTGGAACCTGAACGCGTCTATAAGGAAGAAGACCTGCAAGCGGACTATGACTTGAAACCGAATCAGATTCCCGATTTGAAAGGTCTGATGGGTGATGCCAGCGACAATCTTCCCGGTATTCCCGGTGTCGGTGAAAAAACCGCGTTGAAGCTGCTGCATGAATACGGTGACATCGAAACGTTGCTGAAAAACCTGAACGAACTCAAAGGCAAATTGAAAGAACGGGTCGAGCATCACGGCGAAGCGGCACTGAAATGGCGTGACCTTGCGACAGTGAAAATCGATGCCGATTTGGATATCAGTCTCGATGACCTTGCGTATGACGGTTATGACTATGAAACGCTCAAGACGTTTTATGAAAAACTGGAGTTCCACAGTTTCATCCGCAAGCTGAACAAAGCTGAAGAGACACCGAAAGAAAAACCGAAGAACGCAGACGTTCAAATCTTGAACGATGATGCGGCGATCAAACCTTATCTTAAAGGTGACGCTACTATCATCCTGGAATATTTCGGTGAGAACTATCATTTCGCCGAATTGCTCGGCCTGGCGATATCAAGCCGTGAAGGTGTCGGTTTCATCCCTTTCGATCACTTGCGCACCTCCGATCTGATGCGTTCATATCTAGAAGATGAAAACAGGAAAAAACATGTGTACGATGCAAAAGCCATGTACGTCTCACTGGCAAAAGAAGATATTTTTCTGGCAGGCGTCACCTTTGATTTGTTACTCGCGGCCTACGTATTGAATCCTTCCAACACCAAAGAGGACTTCAAAGTGATCGTCTCCAATTTCGACTATGAGGATGTTCCCTATCTAGAGGATGTCTACAACAAAGGTGCTAAGCGGAAAATTCCGGAACAGTCGGTCTATATCGACTATGCCGTCAAAAAAGCCATCGCAGTTGAAGAACTGAGAGAATCCATGCTCGAGAATCTTAAGAAGAACAAGCAACTCAGCCTCCTTGAAGACATCGAACAACCGCTTGCGATCATCCTGGGCGATATGGAACAAACCGGGGTGCGCATCGATCTTGAAGCATTGGATATGTTCGGTGAATCGTTGGATACCGAGATCGAGAAACTGGAGGCATCGATTCATGAGGATGCCGGCTTCTCATTCAACATCGGATCGCCCAAACAACTCGGGGAGGTCTTATTCGAAAAACTGAATCTGCCCGCTCTTAAAAAGACAAAAACGGGGTATTCTACCAGTGTCGATGTATTGAAAAGATTGCATGACAAGCACCCCATCATTCCGAAACTGATGCGTTACCGCACAATCACCAAACTGAAGAACGCCTACGTGAAAGGTCTTAAAGATGCGGTCCATGAAGACAATAAGATCCATACGATCTATAAACAGGCCTATACACAAACAGGACGCCTCTCCAGCATCGAACCGAACCTGCAGACCATTCCCATCCGTACGGAAATCGGGCGGGACCTGCGCAAAGTTTTCATTCCCGAACAAGACCATAAGCTTCTGGCTGCCGATTATTCGCAGATTGAACTGAGAATTCTCGCCCATATGGCCAAAGAGGAAACCTTGATCAAAGCGTTTGAAAACGATGAGGACATCCATACGACAACCGGAAAGGAAATTTTCGATAAAAAGGAGCTTACCGCGGATGAAAGACGGATTGCCAAAGCGGTCAATTTCGGCATCATCTACGGTCAAAGCGCTTGGGGTCTGAGCGAGGAACTAGGCATCAGCACCAAAGATGCCAAGACCTTCATCGAAGCCTATTATGAAAAGTTCCCCGGTATCGGGAAATTCATGGATACTGTCGTCGAAGAGGCTAAAACATCCGGTTTTGTGGAGACACTTTACCGAAGAAGACGGTATATCCCGGAACTGAACAGCAAAATCTACGCCCAAAGAGAACTTGGAAAAAGAACGGCCATGAACGCACCCTTACAAGGCAGCGCGGCCGATATCATCAAAATCGCCATGGTGGATATCAACCGGGCGATGCGAGAAAAACAACTGAAAAGCCGCATGATTCTCCAGATTCACGATGAACTTGTGTTCAATGTCCATCCGGAGGAAACGGATGTAATGACACGTCTGGTGAAAGAGACCATGGAAACCTGTGTGGTGTTGGATGTGCCGATGACAATCAGTCTGGCGGTAGGAGACAACCTCGATGAAGCAAAATAATCGTGCACGCGAAACGGTCATGATCAAGAGTTTTTTTGTCAATGTCTCCTTAATCGTGGTCAAGGTGTTTGGTGGGGTACTTTTCGGTAGTGCGGCTCTGATTGCCGATGCGCTCCACTCCTTCAGCGACTTTCTGAGTGATATTCTCGTCATTTTCGGCTTGCGGCATTCCAATAAACCACCGGACGCCGAACATCCGATCGGCCATGGTAAGATTGAATACGTCCTTTCGCTTTTCTTGGGTATGATGGTCCTTTTCATGGCTTATCAGGTCTTCTATAATCTATTTGCGAATATCGGTGAGACACCGGTCGTACCCAGCATATACGGGATGGGCATCGCCGGTGGGGTCATCATCGCCAAATTGTTCCTGGCCAGATATTTGCTTTTCAAGGCTGAAAACCTCGAATCCCAAGTGCTTAAGGCCAGTGGGCAGGAATCTTTCACCGATGTCCTGGGTTCGGTGGTCGTCATCATCGGAATCGCCCTTGCGCTCATCGGCGCGCGCATCAATAACGACTTGCTGCTTTATGGTGATTTGCTTGCCGCTTTCGTGATTGGTCTTTTCATCTTGCGTGTGGCCATCTTGATTATTGTGGATGCCGTACGGTCCATGATTGGAAAAAGTGCTCCTAAAACCACGTTGCAAAAGACGAAGGATATCGCTGAAAGCATCGAAGGTGTCATTCGTGTTGACAAATTGACGATGATTGTATATGGTCATTATTACCAGGTACTCGTGGATATTAGAGTCGATGGCACCATTTCCGTCAAAGAAGGCCACGATGTGGCCAACGAAGTTAAAAGAGCATTGTTGAGTGAAAAAAATATAGGACATGTCATTGTACATGTCAATCCGGAGGGATAAGATGAGTCTATGTCTAAAAAGAAAAAGTGTTCGTCGCTATGAGGACAAACCGGTAAAGGACGCACAAATCGAGAAAATGCTGATGAGTGCCATGCAGGCACCGAGTGCTGTCAATCAGCAACCCTGGAAATTTCTCATCATCAAAAACCGCAAACGACTGGAAGAACTCTCGGCGATTTCAAAAGGCGCCTGGCCTCTGAAGGAAGCGCCGCTGGGTATTTTGACACTCATCAAGAGCGATATCAAACGTGACATGATGGTACCCCAGGATATGGCTGCGGCCACCCAGAACATTCTTCTTGAAGCAACCAACCAAGGTCTTGGTGCCGTCTGGATCGGGGTTTTCCCCTTGGAAGATCGCATGCAAGCCGTCAAAGAAATTCTGGATTTAGATGATGATGTCCGTCCTTTTTCCTTGATTGCGGTGGGCCATCCCGGTGAAGACGCACACAAAATCGACTACCGTTATGATCCCAAACGCGTACAAGTCATAGAATAATGCCTGAACTCCCGGAAGTAGAGACGGTACGCAAGAGTCTGAAACGAAACATCACCGGAAAGACGATCAAACAGGTGGCCGTCCATTACCGCCCCATGGTAAAAACGACGCTAAAGCATTTCAATGACACCTTGAAAGACCGCACCGTCATCGATATCAAACGGTTCGGCAAATTCCTCGTCATCGATTTGGACGGGATATATCTCGTGAGTCATTTGCGAATGGAAGGCAAATATTTCATGAAACCGGAAAATGACCCGAAAGAAAAACATGAGCATCTGATCATCACGTTTGAAGATGGGCTGACGCTCCGGTATCATGATGTCCGCAAGTTCGGAACCTTCCACATCAAAACACCGAAGACGCTTCATACGACCCCGCCCCTGATAAAACTCGGGGTTGAATACGACGCACCCGCTTTTAACGTCGCTTATCTCAAAGAACGTTTTGAAAACAGGATCCGTCCGCTCAAACCCGCTTTGCTCGATCAAAGCCATGTGACGGGCATCGGCAACATCTATGCCGATGAGATCTGTTTTTGCCTCGGATTTCATCCGGCTACACCGGTTGGTACTTTGGATGATACCGCGCTTGAACGTTTGATAACCTGCACGAAAAAGGTTCTGGATAAAGCGGTGCGACTCGGTGGCGCATCCATTCGATCATATAAAGACGGTCTTGGCATCACCGGCCGCTTTCAAAACGAACTCAACGTGCACTTGCAAGCGGGTAAATCCTGCGTGCAGTGCGGCGAGAAAATCATAAAAATAAAACTCGGAGGCAGAGGTACCTATCTTTGTCCCGAATGTCAACGACTGAAGTAGAAAGAAGGATGACCATGACATTAGTCGTAGGTTTGACTGGCGGCATCGCCAGCGGAAAATCAACGGTATCCAAACTTTTCAAGGACGCCGGTATTCCTGTTATCGACACCGACGCCATCGCCAGACGATTGCTCGAGAAGGATAAGGAGATTTATCAGGATATTCTCGATTTTTTCGGCGAGGACGTCCTAACCCCGGCAAAAGAGATAAACCGCAACAAAATCGCGCAGATCATTTTCTATGATGAAGAGAAAAGACTAAAACTCAACAAGATCGTCCACCCGAAAGTCAAGGACACTGTTTTTCTGAAAATAGACAACCTCAAAGCCGAGGGACATACGTTGATTGTTGTGGATGTACCCTTGTTGTTCGAGGCGAAGTTCGATGCATTCATGGATAAGACCATTGTTGTCTACGCCAGAAAAAAAGACCAGATATCCCGTCTTGTTTCACGTGAAGGCATTGATGAAGATTACGCCAAGGCAAAAATCAAAGCACAGATTCCTTTATCACAAAAAAAAGAAAAAGCCGATTTCGTGATCGACAATTCCAAAAACATTCTGGAAACAAGAAAAGCGTTCGACAAGCTCCTTAGAACATTGAAAGACTTAAGCGACAGCTAGGAGGCGCCCTTATGGCAGAGATTCATCCAAAAAGCGAATTGAGGATTGTGGCGAAAGCCCCACTTTCGCATACGCATATGCATGCACTCAGTCTGCTTTACCAACCGATCATCGGCCAGGATGCTTTTGGCCTCTATACGGCGCTGCATGCCTTGATCGACAAATCGAACCTCAAGACGCCTGCCTATCCGCATGCTTTCTTTTTCGACATGCTGAAACTGACACCGAACCAGTTTCTCGCTGCACGCCAGAAACTTGAAGCTGTCGGTTTGATCGAGACTTATAAAACCAATGACGGTTTCACCATCGAGCTGTATCTACCCTTTTCAGCCGAAGGCTTCATCAAGGATTCCCCGTTTGGTATCTATCTGAAAAACCAGATCGGTCCTGAACGCTTTGATGACCTCGTGGCTCACTTCAAGATCAGCCGTCGCATACACAAAACGGACAAAAATGTTTCTGTACGGTTTGATGAAGTGTTCCAACCGGTCTACCAACGTATCGAAAGCCGTGCGCAGTTCACAGAAGACGAAAGCAAGAAAGCGGCTTTCACAGAAAAGATCGATCTCGAAATCGTCTTGGGTACACTGCCTGATAACATGACCGGTCCGAAATTGAAAACCAAGAAAACAAAAGAGAAACTCGAAGAAATCGCCTATATCTATCAGCTTCAGGAAGCCGACATGCAAACGATGCTGAAACAGTCGATCAAACAGGATAAGACCATCGATTTCGATGTTTTGATCAAACACGCACAAAACCATTATCAAAAACAGACCCCGCGCAAAATCCGGCGGAAAAACGATCCATATAACCTGACGTATTTCCAAAGCGTCCATCCAAAAACGCTTCTAGAAGAAGCCACCGGCTCGAAAGCCGCTGCGGTCGAACTCAGAACGCTGGAGCGTCTGATAACCGAAAGCGGTCTGAAACATGAAGTCATCAACGTCCTGATCGCTTACGTGCTCAAGGAGCTCGACAACGATTTTCCCAGTTACAACTACTTCGACAAAGTCGCAGCAACCTGGAAACGAAACGGTGTCAAGACCGCCGAAGATGCGATAGAACAAATCAAGGCCAGACGCAACAAGGCTAAAACCACCAAATACCAGACGGGAAGAAGAGGTCGGGAGAAACCCATCGACACCAATGTCGACTGGTTTGACGACTATCTGAAAAAACAAGGGGGCTCATCATGAAAAAACTCAATTTCAAAGAAAACCCGAATCTAATCGATGAAATCACCGAATCGCTTGCCCAAGACAGCGAGTTAGAAGCTTTTTTCATCAAACATGATATCGGCACACAAACCATCGAGGAATCCTTGAGCGAACTTTTGATCTATAAAAAGGAAAATGCCCGTTGCGTACCTTGCAAGGGATTGGATCAGTGTACCCAGGAAACCCGAGGCATGCGACCTGTCTTGAGATATCGCCGCGAAAAAATTACCCTTGAATACAAACCGTGCGAATATGCGATCGCCCATGAAAAACGCAGAGAAAGCAAAGACAGGATCAATGCGCTTTACCTGCCGAAAATGATTTTCGAAGCCACGTTACAGGATTTCCATATGGACACCGAGGCCAGAAAACGGCTTTACCAGAAAATCATGGGTCTATCTAACCAGTACGCCAAAGGTGAAACCATCAAGGGCCTTTATATCCATGGCCGTTATCAGATCGGGAAAACCTATACGCTCGCAGCCATCGCCAACCGTTTCAGCGAACTGGGCTATGAAGTTTTAATCGCCTATTACCCCGACCTTGTCCGTGAAATAAAAAGTGCCATCTCCAAAGGAAACCTGGAAGAACGGATCAACGCGCTTAAAACCGTGGACATCCTCTGTCTCGATGACATCGGCGGCGAAGCCTTTTCCGAATGGATCCGCGATGAAGTGCTGGGTCCGGTGCTTCAGTACCGGCTTTTGGATCAAAAACCGACATTTTTCTCCTCAAACGTCCCCACAGAGGAACTGGCCAGCAATTTCATCAGCACCGACCAACAGACCGAGAAAATCAAGGGCTACCGCATCATCGAAAGGATTCGCGCCCTTAGTGAAACCATCAACATGAAATGATTGACAAAACCCGCTTTTCTTTGTACCATACTATTAACAACGATGCAGAGGCCACGGATGTTTTGACCAACCAGCGAGGCGGGCCGGTGAAAGCCGCCAACCAAAAACATTCACTCCCTCGAAGTTGACACCGAAAGGCTGTCCGTCTCCCGCGTTAAGGGTTTGAGTGCTTTATAGAACTAAGGTGGTACCGCGGAAGCAATTTCGTCCTTAACATGGGTTAAGGACGTTTTTTTATCATTAGGAGTTGATACCGATGCTTAAAAAAGATCTGACCATCAAACAACTGCAAGCCCACATCAAGACAATCGATTATGCCCCGGACAAACAGTATGAGGTTGTCCTGAAACTGTTCGAGGAAGTCGGGGAACTTTCCGAAGAGATGCGCAAAGCGCATCAAAAAGGGCTTGATCAGAACCGCAAAGACAAGATCAAATATGAGCTTTATGACGTGTTGCACTATGTTACGCACATTGCCAACATCTATGAGATTGATTTGGAAGACGCCATCATTGAAAAAGACAAGATCAATGAGGCGCGCTATGACGACAGGAGGAAAAACCATGATTGAAATCACATTCAAAGACGGCAACCAAAAACCTTTCGAGCCGGGCATCACCCCCGAAGAAATTGCCGGATCGATTGCGCCGGGATTGAAAAAGAAGACAGTCGCAGCATTCGTCAATGAAGATCTATACGATCTGAACCGTCCCATCTATGAAGATGCGAAGGTGGATTTGATTACGAAAGACAACGAAATAGCACTCGAAGTATTGAACCACTCGACGGCCCATTTGATGGCCCAAGCGGTAAAAAGACTGTATCCGGATGCCAAGTTCGGTGTCGGCCCGGCAATCAAGGACGGTTTTTATTATGACATCGCCACCGAACATACGATCAAGGAAGAGGATTTGCCGAAGATCGAACAGATGATGCGCCGCATCGTCAAGGAACAAGAATCGATGACCCGCGAGGAAATCACCAAGGAAGAAGCCTTGAAGCGTTTCAAGGACGATCCCTATAAACAAGAACTCATCGGCGATCTGGAAGAAGGCGAAATCATCTCCGTCTATACCCAAGGTGAATTCGTCGACTTATGCCGCGGCGGTCACGTGGGCAATACCCGTCATATCAAACATTTCAAGCTACTAAGCGTGGCCGGTGCCTACTGGCGTGGCGACTCGGATCGGGAGATGCTGCAACGGATCTATGGCACCAGCTGGTTCACAGAAGAAGAACTCAAAAAACACCTGGCTGTGCTTGAGGACCGCAAGGAACGCGACCACCGCAAGCTCGGCAAGGAGCTCAAAATCTTCATGCTTGACAAGAAGGCCGGTCAGGGTCTTCCGATCTGGCTACCCAACGGCTATACCGTCAGACGCACACTGGAGGACTATGTCTACAAACTTGAACGTAAACATGGCTATAAACATCTATCCACCCCCGTGCTCGGTACCAAGGAGCTCTACGAGACCAGCGGCCATTTCGATCACTATCAGGATGACATGTTCCCGCTGATGAAAGACGGTGATGAGACCTTTGTCCTAAGACCGATGAGCTGTCCTCACCACATGATCGTCTATAACAGTGAGCTGAGAAGCTACCGCGATCTGCCTTTAAGATACGCCGAAATCGTCATCCAGCACCGCTATGAGGCTTCCGGCGGTCTATCGGGCCTGGAGCGTGTTAGGGCGATGACCCTCACCGACTCGCACATCTTCGCCCGTAAGGACCAGATCAAACAAGAAGTACTTTCGGCCTATAACCTCATCAACAAGGTCATTACCGACCTCGACTTGGAAATCGACTATCTCGAACTCGCTTTAAGGGATACGACCAAGGGCAAGTTCCACGATGACGACCAGTTATGGGATGAAGCCGAAGCCACACTCAAGCAATTGCTTGATGAGGAAAAAATCGCATACCGTGAAGTCAAGGGTGAAGCCGCCTTTTACGGTCCTAAAATCGATGTCCAGGTCCGCACGGCCATGGACCACGTCATCACGATGAGCACCGTACAACTGGACTTCCTTTTACCGGAACGGTTCGATCTCACCTATATCGGTGATGACGGTGCCAAGCACCGTCCCGTGGTCATCCACCGCGGTCTCATCTCTACCTGGGAACGCCTGATGAGTATCCTTTTAGAACAATATAAAGGTGCTTTCCCCACCTGGTTAGCGCCCGTGCAGCTGAAAGTGATTCCAGTCAGTCTTGATGCGCATCAAGACTATGCCGAAGCATTGCATGAGACCTTCACCGATCTCGAACTCAGAAGCGAGATTGATCTTAGAAACGAAAAACTCGGCTACAAGATCCGTGAAGCCCAACAGGCAAAAATACCTTATCAGCTTGTTGTCGGAGACAAAGAAGTCGAAGACGGTAGCATCACCTACAGAAGATACGGAGAAAAAGAACAAGTCACCGTATCCAAGGCAACCTTCATCGAGATGGTACAACAGGAAATCAAAAATAAAACCCGATAAAAAAGCGTGCTCGCTTGAAGAGCACGCTTTTCTTAGGAAATATTTCTACGTAGTTCGATGAACAACAGGGTATGGACCATGCGGTACCACGGCATGATCAAAAGGACATGAAGCGGTCCCGATAGAAGCCACAACACGACGAAAATGCCGCCACCGGTCGGTTCGAGCATCGTGTTGACAATCAACCAGATGCCAGTGAACACGCTCCCACCGATCAACCAAAGATACCACAGGATGAAAGGGATCCGGTAAGCAAGCAGGCGGATATAATGTCCCTTTAGCATCTTGAAACTTGTGATGAGGGGGTTTTGTACCGTCTGATTGAACTTCGGATCGGCCAGGAGATAAGGGACCATCGCCAGAATCATCGAGAAGATGAAGGCCGGTAAAAAGATGACGGTGAATAGCAGCATGACCCAGTAAAGTGGGGGACCTTGTAAGGATTCAAAATCGATCTCACGGAGTAAATGCAAAAAGAGCCTGCCGCCGACCACGAAGGTGATACCATAGGTTAAGAGCTGTTGTACAAGAAGATAGAGGATGTTCTTTCCGAGGAAGCCTTCTTCATAGCCGATGAAGAGCGGTGCACTTTTTAGCGGCTGTTCGCTCAAGGCGACGTATGTCGTTGTGTAAGCCATGCCAACAAGGACCGGCAGGGCCAGGACAGTGCCGATAAACGGTATGGTATTAATGAGGAAGTACAGGATGAATCCAAGAAAGAGGTAGGGCATGATTTTAAAGTAGTGCTTGAGTGTAAGACGTAATGCGTTGAATAGAAACAGCATGTTTTTCCTCCAAGTAATTAATATCTATTTGGGTTGTTTCAAGGTTTTGATGAACGTTTCATCAGGGTCGATGTAGATTGTTTTTTGCTTGGTATAGGTCACGAAACATGGTTTTTGCCCCGGAATCTTCTTGATGTTGCGGATTTCGGTATAATCGACGGCGACACTGGAGGAGTGCCGCATCTTGGAAAAGTAGGCCGCCAGGTGGGCTGCGGTTCTGATGGTGGTTTCTGTCAAGTTGTTCCAGGTTGTCTTGACGATGACGTGTGATCCTTGAAAGCTCTGCACATGAAACCAGACATGGTTGTAATCGGCGACTTTGTGTGTAAGCTCACCGTTTTGCTTGTTGTTTTTACCGACGAGGATTTCCACACCGTTATCATCGATGAACCGGAGCGGTTTCGCTTTCCGGGAGGCTTGTTTCTTCTTGCCGGTTCTTTTTTTTAGATAGCCGTAGTTCTGCAGTTCTTCCTTGATTTCTTCAAGATCGTTCAGATCGGCATGCGCCAGTTGGCTTTCAAGCAGATTGAAATACGTGCGTTCATTTTTTGATTTGACAATCTGTCTTTTAAGGTGGGGAAGGCTCTTCTTTTGCTTCTTGTAGGCGTGAAAATACCTGTTGGCGTTTTCAACCGGGGATTTGGTGGGTTCAAGCGTTATGTTCACATCTTTTTGATGTTCATAATCATGTAAGGTGACACTGCGGTCACCCTTTTTGATTTTATGTTGGTTGGAGAGAATCAAGTCGCCTTTGATGCGGTTCTCATCTGCTTGCATGTTCGCATTCAGGTCCTTGTTGAGATTCTCTATTTTTCTGGTCTGTTTTTTTATCTGGCGGTCGATGAATTGTTTGAGTGTCTTGTATTCCTGATTGTAGCGGTTTTTATCCATCATGTCGGTAAAGACGTGGTCGATGAGTTCAGAAGGAGAGGTAAAAGTTGTCTTCTCGCCTCGATAATGCGTAAGGTCGATGTTTGCGAACACGATTTTCTTTCCCTTTGCCATGGTGTAGTTTTTTTCTTCGAGCATGGCCATCAAGGTTTCATGTCCGTCATCTTTTCTTCGTTGATACCACTCGGTTGCGAACAAGGGTCCGATGCCCTGGAAATGTTCGACTAGGGCTTTGGGTGCATCAATCCGCTGTGTAGCGAGCAAGGTTTTGGATTTCTCCCGGTCAAAAGGGTTGATGCGATCATCTTCGGGATAGTGGTATTTCGCGCCGGGAATCATGGTACGGCGGTCTTCTAGGGGGTGAGTGTGATTCAGGCAATCGAGGATTGTATCGCTATCATCGACAAGGATGAGATTGCCGTCTTTGCCGAGCGCTTCATAGATTAGGGTGCGGTTGACGCTATCACCGAGTTCGTTGGTTGTGTTCAGGGTGAATAAGGCGATGCGGTCGTTGTTGTGTTGCGTGATTTTTTCGATGCGCGCGCCTTCGATGTGTTTTCTTAAGAACATGCAAAAAAGTGGCGGCTGCATCGGCTTGTCGTATTGACCTTTCGTGAGATGCATCCGCGTATTGTGTGGTGAAGGGCTGATCAGCAAGTGTTTGGTCTTTTCGCGTCTGATGTGGAAAAGAAAGGAAAAATCGTGAAGCTGGTAGATTTTGCTGATGCGTCCCGCACGTAAGGTTTCATGCAGTTCTTGAATCACGTGATGCATTAAAACACCGTCAAAACTCATGGTAATCACCCCCATCATTGTATCATGAACGCGCTAATTTGAAAAAAGTATTTCTTTAGGCTTACAATTGTCTGGTAAAAATGTTATCATATTTAGTAATCAAACAAAGAGATGGAGGGACGTGGATGAAACTAAATGAACGTGGCTTGTTAGTCGTACTAAGCGGTCCCTCTGGTGTAGGAAAGGGAACAGTGCGCAAGGCGCTTTTCGATCTGGAAGGCCACGATCTCGTTTATTCGACATCCATGACCACACGTCCGCCGCGAGCCGGTGAAGTCGATGGTGAAGATTACTATTTCGTGACCAAGACCGAGTTCGAAGAACGCATCAAGAACGATGCTTTTCTGGAATGGGCGGAATTTGTCGGCAATTACTACGGCACCCCGCGGGATAAAGTCGAAGAACATCTGAAAGCCGGTAAAGAGGTTGTCCTGGAAATAGAAGTGCAAGGTGCGCTTCAAGTCAGGGAAAAAGCACCGGACGGTGTCTTTGTGTTTATCGCACCGCCGAACAAGGAAGCCCTTTATCGTCGATTGTTGCGACGGGGTACGGAATCGGCCGAAACCATTCAAAAACGGATGGACAAGGCCGAACGCGAGTTTCCCCTCGCACACAAATACGACTACATCGTCGTCAACGATGAAGTGACAAATGCTGCAGATAGAGTACTAGCGATTATCAGGGCCGAACATGCGAAAACAGAACGGTCCATCCATAAATACAACGAACTGATGGAGGTAGGAAAAAATGAGTGAAAACAAAGACGGTTTACGATATCCGTCAATCGATGAATTGCTTAAGAATATCGATTCCAAGTATAAACTTTCATATGCCGCAGCCATGCGTGCGAAAATCATCCGGGAAAAGGATGATTCCGTGATCGATGCAAAAAGCAGTAAACCGGTCGGCGTAGCCTTAGAGGAAATCATGGCCGGAAAAGTAGACATTGAATTCGAGAAATAAAAGTAGATGACCTCTACTTTTTTTTTCGTCTTGTGTGCTATAATTGAGAGTAGATTTGGAGTGTTCAACTATGGAAAATGCCTTTGACACATTACTGAATATCCTCGATTTGAAAGATCTGAAAAACCAGATGGACGGCAAGCTCATCGAACTTGAAGTCGATGAGGACACCGGCGTCTGGCACTTCAATATCGAGTTTGAAGAACCTCTAGAAATAGGGGTTTTTAAGCGTTTTATGAACCGACTTGAATCGTTGCCGATTGTTTTGGATGCCTGCAATGGCGTTGAATATAAAATTGATTATGCCGAAGTCAACGACACTTATCTTCTCGATTATTACCAGGTCGTGTTGCAACAGCTGATTGAAAAAAAACCCCGTTATCATGCATTGAGCGGCATGGAAGTAAAACAGGAAGACACCACGCTTTTTGTCGTTTGTCCCAGGGACAGCGTCTATGTGGAAGAACTGTTGCATGAGGTTGAGGGTCTATTGCTCGTTTTCGGTTTCGAAGTAGATCTGAAAGTACGCTACTGCGAAGAGGCACCGACAATCACCGAACGCATCGAGGCGCAAAGTCAGGAAGCCGAAGAAAAAGAAGAACAAGAAGTTCAGGAGCGCCAGCAGACCCCGAGCTATCTCAGCTATAGGGATCAGACCGTTCCCGGCATTAAACACAAGCTAAGAGATGTGCCAAATACCGAAGACGAACTCAACGAATACAAAAGCGCGCACAATCAAGCGAACTTCGCTGTAGAAGGTTTGATAGAGACCTTCGAGAAGCGCGCTATCAAAAAACAGACCACACTTTATACTTTCGTCTTGAGCGATGGCGATGATGCCATCTATGTCAAGAAGTTCGTCCGTGACAAAGAAGAAATGACTTTCCTTGATCAATGTGAGGAAAACATGAAAATGAAAGTCCGGGCTTACGCACAGTACGACCATTTCAACGATGAGGTCGTGTTGATCGCCGACAACATCGAGCGAACCAACATTCCGGTGCCGATCGAAACCCGCACGGATGATAGCGAGACACCGCGTGTGGAGCTGCATCTGCATTCGAAAATGAGCACTCTTGATGGCATCGATGCCATCGAAGCTTACGTCAAGACCGCAAAACAGTGGAACCATGACGCGATTGCCTTGACAGACCACGATACCGTCCAAGCTTTCCCGGAGTTCGAGAAAGCTTCAAAAAAACACGGCATCAAACCGATATACGGTGCCGAGATTTCCGTTGTCGATGAAGCCAACACTTTGATGGCTTCAGGCGAAGCGGACCTTAACTTAAGAGAAGCGACCTACACGGTTTTCGACATCGAAACCACGGGTCTGTCGACGAACTTCGACAAGATCATCGAAATCTCGGCTGTAAAAATAAAAGACCACCAGGTGATCGACGCTTACAACGCATTTATCAACCCTGAACAGAAGTTGAGCGAGTTCACCAAGAAATTGACCGGTATCCAGGACAGCGATGTCGCAAACGCCAAGAAAATCGATACGGTCCTGCCTGAGTTCAAGACGTTTTTTTCCGGTACGATCATGGTCGCCCATAACGCCACTTTCGATATGGCGCATGTCTATGAAAACCTGAGAAGACTTGATCTCTATGAAGGGGCGTATCCGGCAATCGACACCTTGCAGATCGCCCGCCAGTTATATGGCGACAAACTGAAACGCTTCAATCTCAAGGCAGTCGCAAGATACTTCAACGTCGAATTGCAAAGACACCACCGCGCCGAGTTCGATACCAGGGCGACAGCCGATGTCTTTTTGCACATGCTCAGCGATTTCGAGAAAAACAAGATCCATACATTCAACGATCTGAAACACCCCGAAAAAGTCATCGCCGGTCATAACCGCTATAAGAATGCCAGAACCGACCATTTGAGTGTTCTTGTCAAAAACAAGCAGGGCCTGAAAAATCTCTATAAATTGATTTCCCTGGGGAACACGAAGTATTATCAGAAGGGTCCCGCACTACCGCGGAAAATTCTGGAAAAACATCGCGAAGGGCTTTTGATCGGTTCAGGATGCATGAACAGTGCCTTCTTTGAAATTGCCCTAAACAGAGGACTGGACACGTTGAAAGATGCGGTCGGTTTCTACGATTACGTCGAACTTCAGCCCCTTGAGGATTATCGACACTTGTCGCAAGACATGGAAAACGTGGAAACACGCATCAAAGCGACACACCAGCGTATGCTCGAAGTCGCGAAGGCAGCGCACGTGCCGGTGGTGGCCACAAGCGATGCCCACCACATCGACCCCGATGGGGTGCTTTACCGTGATATCTATATCCAAACCCCGATTGTCGGCGGCGGCTATCATCGTTTGAGCCGGTATGACAAAATCCCCTCACAATATTTTAGGACCACACCCGAAATGCTCGAAGCCTTTTCCCATCTTGATGAAGCTTCAAGAGAAGAAATCGTCATCGATAACAGTCGCCTGATTGCTGATAAGATCGAGACATTCCCGGTTTTCACCGAACAACTCTATGCACCGACAGACGATTTCCTCGCACTGAAGGGCATTCCCTCAGTAGAAACGAAAATGGTCGACATGGTGAAGAAAAACGCATTCAAGTTATACGGCAACCCTTTACCGCCTTATGTCAAGGACCGTCTCGACAAAGAGATGAAAAGCATCATCGACAATAAATTCTCCGGTATCTATTACATCTCCCATCTGCTTGTCAAGAAAAGTCTTGACGAAGGCTATCTTGTTGGTTCACGGGGAAGTGTCGGTTCGAGTTTCGTCGCCACGTTGATGGACATTACCGAAGTCAATCCGTTGAGTCCCCACTATGTATGTCCCAAGTGTCATTTCACCAGTTTCAAATTGGCACCGGAGGATAAAGAGAAGTATGATATCAAGCCTGAAGAACAAGGATTGCAAACTGTCCTTGAAACCGTTGACAGCGGCTTCGACCTACCGAAGATGCCGTGTCCGAAATGTGATCATGAACTTAAGAAGGACGGCCATGACATCCCCTTTGAAACCTTCCTCGGCTTTAAAGGTGACAAGGTTCCGGATATCGATTTGAATTTCTCCGGGGACTATCAGGGTGTGGTGCATGAATACATCCGTGAAATCTTCGGCAAGGAACGCGCTTTCAGGGCGGGTACCATCTCCACGGTCGCCTCGAAGACCGCTTTCGGCTACGTCAAAGGCTACGCCGAGAAGAAGAATCTGAATCTGCGCAAGGCTGAAATCGAACGCCGGGCAAAGGTAATCGCCGGCGTAAAGCGCTCGACCGGGCAGCATCCAGGCGGCATCGTGGTCGTACCGGATTATAAAGAAATCTATGATGTCACGCCGGTGCAGTTCCCGGCCGATGACACGACGTCGAACTGGCGGACTACGCACTTCGATTATCACGCCTTTGAAGACAATCTCTTTAAACTCGATGTGCTGGGTCATGATGATCCGACAATGATCCGCTACTTGATGGACTTCGTGCAAAAAGACCCCATCAATTTCCCTTTCCGTGACGCCAGGGATATTCCGCTTGACGATTCGCAGGTCTATAAAATGTTGTCGGGCACGGAAGTGCTCGGTCTTAAGAAATCCGATATCCGTAGCGACGTGGCTTCCTATGGCGTGCCCGAGATGGGGACACAGTTCGTCCGGGGCATGTTGCGGGATTCGCGACCCAAGACCTTTGCGGACATCGTAAAAGTCTCAGGCCTGTCGCACGGGACCGATGTATGGCTCAACAATGCGGAAATGCTTGTCATGGGCAAGACGCAATACGGTGAGATTCCCTTTAAGGATGTCATCGGGTGTCGTGATGATATCATGGTCTATCTCATTCAAAACGGCATGCCCTCTGACAAGGCTTTCGAGATTTCCGAGTTCATCCGCAAGGGCAAAGCGCAGTTCAATCCGGAAAAATGGGAACAGTACAAGATCATCATGCGTGAATACAACATTCCCGAATGGTATATCTGGTCGTCTGGACAAATCAAATACATGTTCCCGAAAGCGCATGCGACCGCCTATGTCATGATGGCGCTCAGAATCGCCTGGTTCAAGTTGTACCGGCCGATATACTTCTATGCCGCCTACTTCTCCAAACGGGCACAAGCCTTCGATCTGATCGCGATGCAAGGCGGCGAGTTCGCCATTGAACAACGCATGGATGAAATCCATCAAAAAGGCAACAAGGCGAGTGATCCCGAGAAGAAACTCTACACGGTGTTGGAAGTGTCTCTTGAAATGGTGAAGCGTGGTTACCGCTTCAAACCCGTCAGCATTCTCGAATCCGATGCCTGTGATTTCAAAATATCGGAAAACGATGCCTTGCGCTTACCGTTTCTGGCGTTGGATGGTCTAGGTCAGAAAGTCGCCGAATCGATTGTGAAGGCACGTGAAGAGAAAATGTTCACTTCAAGAGAAGACGTCAAAGAACGGACATTGCTGTCTTCGACACTTTTTAAGAAATTAGAAGCGCTTGATGCGTTCGGCGACCTGCCGGATACATCTCAGATGAACTTGTTCGATATTTAGTTTTCAGGACTTCAAATTTGAAAAAAATCGTGTATAATACTTTATTGAGAGGTGAGAATCATGAGATATAGAACAACCAATCCCGTTATGCGACACATGCAAAAAGAGGCGTCCATCGCCACATCGAACACGGCTACGTATGCCGGAGTGGTCTCCAAGACAAGTTTGATGCTGCTGATCATGCTTGTGGTGGGTACGTTTACCGCCGGAGCCCTGATTCAGCAAGGCGAGGTTTTCGGGGGCATGCCCCTACTGATCGGCGCACCGATTGTAGCGATCATCTGTGTGTTCATCGCGATGAGCAAACCTGATCTGGCACCGCTGTTTTCTATCATATATGCCTTGATGCAAGGCGCTTTTCTCGGCGTGATTTCCGGGATATACACCCTGGTGTTCGGCGATCACATCGTGACGACGGCCTTGTTGGCTACCGGTGGTGTTTTTGCGGCGATGCTGTTTTTGTACCGTAGCGGCATCATCCGTGTCGGCTCGACCTTCAGAAAAATCATGATGTCCATTCTTTTCGGTTTGTTGCTTGCGAACCTGTTCTTGTTTGTAGCATCGATTTTCGGTGCCGATATCTATGGCAACATGTTCGGCTTTTATGTCTTGGTTGTCGTCATCGGCGTTGTAGCGGCTTCAATCTTCTTGCTGCTTGACTTCGACAACATCACCCAGCTGGTGGAAGCCGGCGCCGATAAGAAATATGAGTGGAGCCTGGGCTTGTCCCTTGTTGTGACGATTGTCTGGCTGTTTGTCGAAATGTTACGTCTACTGGCGATCATCGCCATGAGTAGACGCTGATAAGGATCCCTTCAAACCCATTTTTCCGGGTATTTTGAAGGGATTTACTTTTATGAAGATATGAGGAGGCAACACATGAAAACCTGGAATTTGGATGCACTATTTCCCAGTTATGAATCCCAAGCGTTCAACAATACCATCGAACGTATTCAAACACTGATCGGTGAAGCGAACGATTATGTGGAGACATTGCAGGAACCCGGTGATGAACTCGATAAGATCAAGCGCCACATCGAAATCGCCGGCGCTTTAAGGCAAAACCTCATCCGTGCGTTCGGCTTTGTCAATTTGTCTTTATCCACCGACGCCGAGGATGAAAAATCGAATGCCTGGATGAACCGCATGCAACAACTTTCATCCAAGACCACACCGTTCAACACAGCCTTTGCAAAATGGTTGCCGAAGGTTTCCAATCTCGATGAACTGATTGAAAGCGACCCGCTTTTGAAAGAACATGCCTATTACCTGAACGCGATAGTCGATCGCGCACAATATGTCCTCAGTGAAGCCGAGGAGAACCTGATCGCCAAATTGACGCAGACAGGGTCATCAGCCTGGAGTCAACTGCAAGGATTGCTTACCAGTGTGCTTAAAGTCGAGTTCGACGACAAAGAGGTAACCTTGAGTGACATCCGCAACAAGGCGCATGCACAAGACCCCGCAGTACGAAAGCAAGCCTACGAGGCCGAACTGGCCGCTTATCCCAAAATTGAACAATCCGTGGCATCCGCACTGAACAGCATCAAGGGTGAAGTGAACGAGATCACTGAAATGCGTGGTTTTGGCAGTGCTCTTGATGAAGCGGTCTATGATTCACGCATGGAAAGAAAAACTTTGGATGCGCTTCTGGTTTCCATGCGGGATCACTTGCCGATGTTCAGACGCTATCTGAAACGAAAAGCGCAACTGCTGGGACACGAAAACGGTCTACCCTGGTATGATTTATTCGCGCCGATCGGGAAAAGCGAACGATCATTCTCGATTGAAGCGGCGATGAACTATGTCATCAAGAACTTCAAATCATTCGGCGATGATCTGGCTGACCTCGCCCAACGCGCCTACGATGAAGAATGGATCGATTTCACACCAAGAAGCGGCAAACGTGGTGGCGCGTTCTGTTTCAACATCCATCCGATCAAGGAAAGCCGGATCTTAACGAATTTCGATGGCTCGTTTTCCAATGTCATCACCTTGGCACATGAACTCGGACATGCCTATCATGGTGATCGGATCTTCAATGAAAGCATCCTCAATGCGTCTTATACGATGCCGGTGGCCGAAACGGCTTCGACCTTGTGTGAAACCATCGTTAAAAAAGCCGCGCTTAATGATTCGGAAGGTGATGAGAAACTTTTCATTCTCGAACAATCCCTGATGGGTACCACACAGGTGATCGTTGATATCCTTTCGCGTTTCATTTTCGAGAAGAACGTCTTCGAGCAACGCAAGAACACCCCTTTGAGCGCCAAGAGACTAAAAGAGATGATGATCGAGGCCCAAAAGGAAGCCTACGGGGATGGTCTGGATCCGAATCATCTGCACCCCTACATGTGGGTTAACAAAGGCCATTATTACCGTGGTAGCCTCAGCTTCTATAATTTCCCCTACGCATTTGGCTTGTTGTTCGCCAAGGGCATCTACGCACTTTATCAGGAAAAAGGTGCGCCGTTTGTCAAGGACATTGATGCCTTGCTGCAAAAAACGGGTAAAGCCTCCGTCGAGGATGTGGCCGCATCCATCGGCATCGATGTGACCGACCGTGCCTTTTGGGATAAATCCCTTGCGGTTGTAAAAGAAGAGATCGATATGTTCCTATCCTTAAGTGAATAAGTGAAGCGTGCCGCCTTGGTGGCACGCTTTTTTCATCCTTGTTTTTTAGGGTTGAATTAAGCATGTTTCTAAAGTATAATGAACGTAACACAGTGCGAAAGGATACAAGCGCCAGGTGTGATTTGCCCAAGAGAGAGACGGTTGCTGGAAACGTCTTGCAGATCCCGGGATGCTTTTCACCTTTCAAGTGGCGTTAATCGCGTCCGTTTGGCTTGCGTTAAAGGCTTTTGAGTGCTTGAATGAACTAAGGTGGTACCGCGGCCATGTCGTCCTTATCCTGTGAGGACTTTTTTTATTTGTTAGGAGTGATTCATGTGAATGTAAAAGAAAAAATCAACACATTGGAAAAAAAATTGAAAGCTGCGCTCGCATCGGTTGAAAACCAGGCGCAACTGCAGGAGATCAAAGCTGAATTCCTCGGGAAAAAAGCTGAGATTTCGCAATTCATGAAACATATGAAAGATTTACCGGACGAAGAAAGACCGGCATTCGGACAGATGGTCAACGAGGCGAAGAAGCGTTTTTCCGATCTGATCGAGGCACAAAGAGAAGCCATCAAGAAGGCTGAACTCGATGCGCTTTTACGTAAAGAGACCGTCGATGTGACGTTGGATGCTCCGGATTATACCTTGGGTAGCACCCACATTCTGAACCAGATCATCGAAGAAATCGAGGATCTGTTCATCGGCATGGGCTATCTCATCAAAGAGGGTCCGGAAATCGAAACCGATGAGCTCAACTTCGAGAAACTGAACTTGCCGAAAGACCATCCGGCTCGGGACATGCAGGATTCCCTTTATATCGGGAATGAAACGTTGCTCAGGACACATACATCCCCAGTGCAGGTCAGGACGATGCTGGCCTACGGCGGCGAAAAACCGGTCAAGATCATCTGCCCGGGAAAAGTGTATCGGCGTGATGATGACGATGCGACCCATTCGCATCAGTTCACCCAGATCGAAGGGCTTGTGGTTGATAAGGATACGACCATGAGCGATATGAAAGGTACCTTGCTAGCTGTAGCGCGTCATTTATTCGGACCGGATCGTGAAATCCGCTTCAGACCGGACTATTTTCCGTTCACCGAACCGTCCGTGGAAGTGGATGTCACATGTGCGAATTGTGATGGTAAGGGATGCAATATCTGTAAACAAACCGGTTATATCGAAATTCTCGGTGCCGGCATGGTAAACGACAAAGTTTTGAAGATGAGTGGTTATGATCCGAAAATATATCAAGGGTTCGCGTTCGGTATCGGGGTTGAACGTCTGGCGATGCTTAAATACGGCATCGAGGATATCAGACATTTCTACACCAACGATTTAAGATTCAACAAGCAGTTTAAACGATGAAGGATACCCTATGTGTCATCATCAATGGTGCCGGTACGACCGGTGCTGAATTATCGGGCCTGTTCAAATATCTGAAAAAACACAACCAAAACTACTTTGTCCATTATCCTTACAATCTTCCCGCCTCATTCGTGGGAGACTACTTCCCCAAGGCACGTGTCAAGGATTTCAACCGTTTCATCGATGAAACGGTCGATATGATGCGTAAACCGTTCGAGAAAGTCCACGTCATCGGCTATTCACTCGGTGCCGCCACGGCAAGTGTGATCGCCTCTCGGTCCGATCGCGTCGATAAATTGGTGCTGATTGCACCGATCGTCAAGAATCCGAGCTTCAGGAAGTTTTTCCGTGGCTTTTTATCCAATTTCGCCAAGAAGGAAAACCTTACCAAAGTCCAGAAATTGTTCTTCCGTGAATTCATCAGACGATTCCAATACGTCCCAAAAACAAATATCTGGACCTTGCAACGGTATTTCTGGTATACCAAACGTTTTGTGAAAAGAATCGACAACACCGATATCCTGATTGTCGAAACAACGAAAGATGAAATTGTCAAAACATCATCGATTGACTGGTTGATAAGAAAACTGGGGGATTTGCACGTTACCAGATTCGCTGTGCCATCTTCTCATTTCCTCTTTTTCGACCGTACGATCCGTAAACAAGTCTATGAAAAAATCGATGATTTCTTAAAGGAGGATTAACATGAAAGTTTCCCTGAACTGGTTAAGCGACTATATCGATCTGAGCGACATCACACCCGAACAGCTTAAACATCGCTTCACCATCCAATCACAGGAAGTAGAGGCCTTATACCCGCTTACGACAGCGAAAAACCTGGTCGTCGGACATGTGGTCACCCTCGAAGCCCATCCCGATGCCGATAAGCTGAAGATCTGCAGTGTGGATGTCGGCCGTGAAACCTTGCAGATTATCTGTGGTGCGCCGAATGTCGCAGCGGACCAGAGAGTCGTCGTCGCGCTTCCCGGCGCTGTCTTACCCGGGGGATTCAAAATCGAGAATACAAAGATCCGCGGCGTTGAATCCAGCGGTATGATCTGTAGCCTCAAAGAACTCGGCATCGATGAGAAATACCATGCCGAAACGGGCATCCATGTCCTGCCTGAGACCGCGAAAGTCGGTGAGGACGCGATTACGGTGCTTGGTTTCGATGATATCATTCTGGATGTCGATACCAAACCGGACAGACCCGAACTCTTATCGATGGCGGGTTTCGCTTATGATATCGCCGCACTGTTCGACCTTGGTATCAACATTGATGCAGCGGACTATCAAGGGGATGATATCGAGAATCCTTTCAAGATAAAAACCGAAACCGAGGCCTGTCCATCCTATTATGGCGCCTATATGGAAAACATCACCATTAAACCTTCGCCCTTGTGGCTGAAAGCGCGCCTGATCGCTGCAGGTATCCGCCCCATCAACAATGTCGTTGACATCACCAACTATGTGATGCTTGAGACCGGGCAACCGTTACACGCGTTTGACTATGACAAGCTCGGCTCCAATGAGATTGTCGTACGATTGGCCGAAGCCGGGGAACGGTTCATCACGCTTGATGAAAAGAAGCGGACACTGAACAAGGATGACATCCTGATCACCAACGGTGAGAGTCCGGTTGCCCTCGGCGGTGTCATGGGCGGTTTGGATTCCGAGGTCACCACCGACACCAAGCGCATTTTGCTTGAAAGCGCGACATTCAAGCCACGCAATATTCGCCGCACATCACAACGGCTCGATTTGAAAAGCGAATCCTCAACCCGTTTTGAAAAAGGTCTCAACACGGAGGGAACGCTCAATGCCTTGAAACGTGCCTGTGAACTTCTCATCAAATATGCCGGCGCCAAAGTGTCCAAGGATATTGCGTCATTCGATCATCACAAGCACGAGAAACGGACCATTGAACTCTCACTTTCAAAACTGAACGGCGTGCTTGGTTCGGCTCTGGACCTTGCGGAAACAAAGGATATTTTACGCCGCCTGCGTTTCCCTTATACCGTCGATAAGGAAATCTTCACAGTTGAAGCGCCAGCCCGCAGACCGGATTTGATCACCTACCAGGACCTGATTGAAGAAATCGGTCGTATCTACGACTACAATAACTTGCCCGATACGCTACCGAAGACGGTATCCCGCGGTGGTTTGACACCGTATCAGCTTTTCAAACGTCAGATCCGCCATGCACTGAACGGTCTCGGCCTCAACGAAACGATCACCTATTCCTTGATTGATAAGCAGCATGTCCATGATCTATCCCGAATCAAAGATATAGACCCCGTGACACTCGCCAACCCGTTATCGGAAATTCACAGCACGTTGATTGTAACGCCGTTGAACGGTCTTATCGAAGTGGCGGCCTACAACGTCAACCGCCGGATGGATCACGTACATGTCTATGAGCTCTCGAAACGTTATACCGTAGATAAGGAAACCGAACTGCTCGGTATGCTGATGAAAGGGCCATACCACAATCATTACTGGCAGGAAAACGCCCCGACGAACTTCTTCACCATCAAAGGGATCATCGAAGCTTTGCGGGAACGGTTCATGCTGCCGAAGTTCAGCTATGAGAATGTCACGCTGGATAACTACCATCCGCATCAGACCGCAGTGATAAAAATCGACGGAACCATCCTGGGCCACGTCGGGAAACTGCATCCTACTTACGCCGCCGATCATGATTTGGAAGACGTTTTCATAGCCGAGCTCGATCTAGAAGCGTTTTACGCCTACGCCGCAAAGGACAACACCTACGAGACGGTCTTGAGATTCCCGAGTGTATCCCGCGATATCGCGCTTGTACTGGATGAGAATATCACTGCCGGTACCATCCTCGAAAGCATCCATGAATATTCCACAACCATCTTGAAAGATGCACATGTTTTCGATGTCTATCAAGGTGAGCACATCGAGACAGGCAAGAAATCATTGGCGATTCGCTTGCGCTTCGAAGACAAGACCGGAACCCTGAAGACCAAGACGATCGATGAGATGGTCAAGAACATTCTAGAAGCACTCAAAAAAGAACATGACGCTGTATTAAGATGAAAAAAATGCCGTGAAACCGGCATTTTTTTTACCGGGAAAACCTGTATTATAAAAACCCTTACATTTTTAATGAAAACGGTTGTATCGAGCGCTTTTCTTTGGTACAATTAAATCGTATTTCAATATCTCGTAGGGAGGTTTCATATGAAAATCGGTGTACCGAAAGAAATAAAAAACAATGAGAACCGTGTGGGCATTACCCCTGCAGGGGTCAGTCTTCTGGTTAAAAACGACCACAAGGTTTTCGTTGAAACAACGGCCGGTCTAGGTTCCGGCATCAGTGATGAGGAATTTATCAAGGCGGGGGCGACCATTGTCAAATCCGCAAAAGAAGCATGGTCTCAAGAAATGGTCATCAAGGTTAAAGAACCCTTACCACCGGAATACGGATTTTTCCGTGAGGATTTGGTCATATTCACGTATCTACATCTGGCAGCGGAAGAGGAACTGACGCAAAAGTTGATCGATTCCAAATGCAAGGCCATTGCCTATGAAACAGTCCAAGTCGGGCGCGAACTGCCTTTGCTGCGTCCGATGAGTGAAGTTGCAGGCCGTCGTGGTACCATTGTGGCCGCAACGCAACTCGAAAAGCATCGTGGTGGCCGCGGGATCCTCTTGAGCGGTGTACCGGGTGTGAACAGGGGCAATGTCGTCGTTATCGGCGGTGGCACCGCCGGCATCAGTGCGGCGAAAATGGCCATAGGACTCGGCGCCAATACAACAATCATCGAGTTGGATGAAGATAGAATGCGTTATCTCGATCATATCTTCGATAAGGAAGTAACGATACTCAAATCCAATCCGCTCAATATCGCCAACGCTTTGAAGCATGCCGACGCGGTTGTTTCGACGATTCTCATCCCTGGCGCAAAAGCTGCGAAAATCGTCTCCGAAGAAATGGTTAAATCGATGCCTGATGGTTCTATCATCGTCGATATCTCCATTGACCAAGGTGGCAGTGTTGAAACCATCGATAGGATCACTACCCATGATAATCCCGTATTCGAAAAACATGGTGTGATGCATTATAGTGTCGCGAACATGCCTGGGGCTGTTCCGAGAACTTCGACTTTCGCTTTGACGAACGCCACGATTCCTTATGCGGTTCAAATCGCGAACAAGGGTTATAAACAAGCTTGTCTCGACAATCCGGCTTTGAAACTCGGCTTGAATGTCCTAAACGGAAAAGTTGTCTACAAAGCGGTTGCGGATGCATTCGGTCATGAATCCTTCGATGTGGATGATGTACTCAAAACCTGTTAGCATGAATCTTTCAAGATGCCGGATATCCGGCATCTTTTTTTAACCGGTATCGGTACCAATTTCCACTGATTTATAGTAAAATGTTATCAAGTGGAGGTGCTTGTATGTTCAAGCGGAAAACCTATGAAATGCTCACCGAATTATCCCGCCCTTTCTTCTACTCCCCCTTCTATATCGCCTTGATGACGTTGGCGGGTATTTTCGGGTTCGTTTTCTCGCGTGAACTGGAAGCGATTTTTTTTATTGCCTTCTTTTTGATTTTGAACATGATCATTCAACGTGATGTCTTGCCTTCTTTCATAAATTTCGTGATCATCGGCATGATTCCCTTGGCCCGGTATGGCGATGTGGATTATTTTGTTCCGGTCTTTTGGATGTTCGCTGGCTATAACGAAACTCTCAAAAGCATTGTGGCCCAGCACGATGGTGCGCTGTGGTTCAACCTCATCGGCGGGCTTGTCATCACGATGATTTTCGTCAGCTTCTTTTTGCATATGCTGATCTATCCGGTCAAGTTCAAGC
>SL_3KL_010_SEDDRAFT_10000575_pt1 | contig 30583 bp, 27 predicted proteins | sample SodLakKL_010_SED_2_FD_10381 | JGI IMG/M metagenome (IMG submission 10381)
CGGCTGGTCCGGACCGGGCAGGTCAGGGTCAATGGTGGCCGGGCCAAGCCGATGAAGAAGCTCAAGGCCGGTGACGAGGTGCGCATTCCCCCGGTGGGCACTCAGCCGCGCAGGAAGGTGAAGGTGCCGTCCGATCTGGTCGAGGAGATCAGGAGCAGGGTGATACATCACGACAACGACATCCTGGTCGTTGACAAGCCGGCCGGCCTGGCCCTGCACGCCGGCAGCGGGCTGAGTTTCGGCCTGGTTGACGTGTTGGGAGAGTTGCACGAGGGACTCAAACCCGTCCACCGGCTTGATCGCCCGACCAGTGGGCTGGTTGTATTTGCCTGCCATCGCCAGGCGTCGGTGGAACTGCAGCGGGCCTTCTCGGGTCGGAGAGTCGACAAACGCTACCTCGCGCTGTTGGCCGGGGAATTGCCCCAGGACCGAGTGCGTATCGACCAACCGCTGAAAAAGATCCGGGACGGCAGTGGTCAGCATCGCGTGATCGTGGCCGAGGACGGACAGCCGGCACAAACGACCTTCCATTGCCTGGAACGGTTCGCGGGTTACAGTTACGTTGAAGCCAGCATCGAAACCGGGCGCACCCACCAGATTCGGGCCCATGCCGCACATATCGGCCACCCGCTTGCCGGCGACGACCGGTACAATCCGGGTCCGGTGCCGGCAGACCTCAAACGATTGTTTCTGCATGCGCACTATCTGAAACTGCCGTGGCCGGAAGAGCTGGTGTTCAATGCACCTCTGCCTGAAGAGCTCGGCGATGTCATCGAGCGTTTGCGCCACAGCCAGGAGAACTGAGCGCCCATGTACCAGCCCCTGACCATTTTTGTTGGTCTGCGCTACCTGCGAGCCAAGCGTCGCAACCACTTTATTTCCTTCATCTCCCTGATTTCCATGGCCGGGATTGCAGTGGGGGTGATGACGCTGATCACGGTGCTGAGCGTGATGAACGGTTTCGAGCGGGAGTTGCGCGAGCGCATTCTCGGCATGGTTTCGCATGCCACCATTCAGGGCTATGACGGCGAGTTTGCCGACTGGCAGGATGTGCTGGACAGGGCGAATGCGCATCCGGAAGTGGTGGGAGCAGCACCCTACGTCGAACAGGAAACCATGCTGCGCGGCCGTCGCACCGCCGGCGCGCTGGTGCGCGGTATCGATCCGGCGCTCGAGCCCAGCGTGTCGGAGGTGCACGAGATGATGCGGATCGGCAATATCGAGGACCTGCAGCCCGGCGAGTGGCGGGTGATGCTCGGTTCCGGCCTGGCCAGTCGTCTGGGCGTCGGTCCCGGTGATCCGGTCACCATCTTCGCGCCCGAGATCCGCACCACACCTGGAGGTGTGATGCCGCAGGTGCGAAGGTTCACCGTTTCCGGCATCTTCGAAGCCGGTGTTCACGAGTACGACACGGCGCTGGCCGTGATTCACTACCAGGACGGCCAGCGCCTGTTTCGCCTGGGCGAGAACATCGGCGGCGTTCGTCTGAAGCTTGACGACATGATGCGTGCCCGCTGGGTCGCGCTGGAATTGTCCGACCAGTTGCCGGGGATCTACCAGGTGCGTGACTGGACTCAGCAGCACGCCAATTTCTTCCGCGCCGTACAGATGGAGAAGACGGTGATGTTCATCATCCTGTCGCTGATTATTGCCGTGGCCGCGTTCAATATCATCTCCACGCTGGTGATGGTGGTCACCGACAAGCAGGGGGATATCGCCATTCTCAAGACCATGGGCATGGGGCCGAGAGGCATCATGGGCATCTTCATGGTGCAGGGCTCGCTGATCGGCATCATCGGCACGCTGGTCGGGGTCGTGCTCGGCATCATCCTGGCGCTCAATGTCGAATCGGTCGTGGCCGGCCTGGAGGCACTGTTGAGCATCGAATTCCTGTCGGCCGAGATTTACTACATCAGCGATCTGCCGTCGGAGTTGCGCATGAGCGACGTGGTGCGCTTCGGTGCACTGGCACTGTTGCTGTCTTTCCTGTCGACCATTTACCCGGCGTGGAGTGCTTCGCGCACGGAGCCGGTGGAGGCCCTGCGCCATGAATGATGCCGTGATCCAGGCGCGTGGAGTGACCCGTGTCTACCGCCAGGGCGATGCCGAATTGCACGTGTTGCGCGGCATTGACCTCGATATCGCGCCCGGTGAGCGGGTTGCCATTCTGGGTGCTTCCGGCGTTGGCAAGAGCACCTTGCTGCACCTGCTCGGCGGCCTGGACAAGCCCACCGCCGGCAAGGTTTTCGTTGCCGGTGCCGATATGGCGGCCGGTGACGAGGGCTCACGGGCCCGAATTCGCAATCGTCACCTCGGCTTCGTCTACCAGTTTCATCACCTGCTGCCCGAGTTCTCGGCACTGGAAAATGTCGCCATGCCCCTGCTGATCGGGGGTGCTTCCGCGGCCAGGGCGAGTGAGGCGGCCAGCGACCTGCTCGGGCGCGTCGGCCTGGCTGAGAGGCTGCACCACAAGCCCGGTGAGCTGTCCGGTGGCGAACGCCAGCGCGCGGCCGTTGCACGGGCGCTGATCAACCGTCCGGCCTGTATCCTGGGCGATGAGCCAACCGGCAACCTCGACGAGCGCAATGCCGCCCAGGTTTACGACCTGATCCTGGAGCTCAACCAGGAGTTTCGGACCAGCGTCGTGCTGGTCACCCACGACCCCCAGCTGGCCAGTCGAATGGACCGGCGCCTGGAGATGACCGGGGGGCTGCTCCAGTCGATTGACTAGCCGGCGGCCATGGGCGGGGGCTGGCGCTACCTTCTGTTGTTCGCTGCCGGCTCGGTGCTGGCGGCCGCGACCCCGCTGCTGCCGGGGTGGTGGGGCATCGGAACCCTGTTTCTGCTGGCGCTCGTTGCCATCGCCGGGCGTCGGACACGTCCGGTTGCGATATTTCTGATCGGTGCGCTCTGGTTTCTCGTCCACGCACAGTGGCAAATGGATCGGGAGTGGCCCTCGCAGCGAGCAGGAGAGACTCTTTCGATCAGCGGTACGGCGGTCGGCCTGATCGAGCAGCGCGAACAGGGCATCCGCTTCGAGTTTCGCCCGGATCGAACCGAAACCGACGGGGATCTTCCTCCAAGGGTGTTGGTCAACTGGTTCCGGCCATCGGTGCATGTCGAACCCGGCTCGCGCTGGCACCTGGAGCTGCAACTGCGTCCGATTGATGGTCGGGACAATCCGGCCGGCTTCGACTTTCACCGCTATCTGTTTTCGCGCCGCATCGGCGCCACGGCGACGGTGCGGGGCGATTTCGAAGCGCTGGAACAGGAACGGGGAGGGCAGGTCAACCGGCTGCGACAGCGGCTGGCGACCGTGCTGCAGGCCGAGACCACCAGCCTGGACGCCGCCTCTCTCAAACGTGCACTGGGCCTGGCCGACCGTTCTGCCATGAGGCCGGAGTTATCCGATCTGCTCAGGCGCACGGGAACAGCCCACCTGCTTGCCATTTCCGGGTTGCACGTGGGCATGGTTGCTGCAATCGGTGCATTGCTCTGTAGCGTACTCCTTGCGCCGCTGGTGCTCGTTCAACGGCGCTTTGACCGGCGCCGTCTGGCCCTGGCCGGCGGATTGGCCGCCGCGACGGCCTACGCCATGCTGGCCGGCTTTACCCTGCCAACTCAACGCGCACTGATCATGCTGGCTGTCGTGGCGATGGCTTTTTTCCTGCGGCGTGCGATCGCGCCGGCGCATGCACTGGTGCTCGCGCTGGTGGCCGTGCTGCTGTTCGATCCGCTGGCCCCGCTGGCGACCGGGTTCTGGCTTTCCTTTGCCGCAGTGGCCGTGCTGATCTGGGCCTTTGCCTGGCGGCCGGCAGATGGCCAATCACGCGCTCAGTGGTTTACGGGTCTGCTGCGAGCTCAACTCGTCATTGCCGTGGGGCTGTTGCCGCTCAACATCGGCGTGTTCCAGCAACTCGTCCCGGCTGCATTCCTCGCTAACCTGGTGGCCATTCCGCTGGTTGGGCTCTGGATCTTGCCGGCGCTACTGCTCGAGATGGCCGGCATCGCTCTTGACTTGCCTACAGCGGTCGTTGCCCGCGTCGGTGAACATGGGCTGGTCTGGCTGATTGGCTTTCTGGTCTGGATCGACGGATTCGAGGTTTCGCATGCCCATGTTGCGGGCGGGACGTGGAAGTCGGTATTTCCCGCGGTGATCGGTGCCCTCTGGCTGCTGGCGCCCAAAGGCTGGCCCGCTCGCTGGCTCGGTGCGCCCTTGCTGCTGCCGCTGGTTCTGGCCAGGCCCGATGCTCTCCGCGACGGCGAGCTGGAACTGTGGCTTCTCGATGCCGGTGACGGCNTGGCCGCCATAGTGCGCAGCGATGCCGAAGTGTTGTTGTACGACACCGGGCCCGGNGACGGACAGGGCAGTGACATGATCGGCCGCGAACTCGACGGGCTGCTGGCGCGACTGGACATGATGTCCATCGCCCGTCTGGTGGTTTCCCACGCACATCATGGTCATTCCGGTGGCTTGGGGTCGGTGGAGCATCGACTGCCCCCGGATCGAATCTACAGCAGTATCAAGGGTGTCGGTCAACGCTGCACTGCCGGCCAGGAGTGGAGCGCGGGGGAGTACCGCTTCAGGATGCTGCACCCCAGCGCCGGCCTGCCTGACCTGGGCGCCAATTCCTCGTGCGTACTGCATGTCAACGGACCGGGCGGTGGTGTGCTGTTGACCGGCGGAATCGATGCCAGTGTCGAGGCCCGGCTGGTTCAGCAGTTCGACGGTCCGCCGGCGGATGTGCTGGTGCTTTCGGCCGGCGGCCACCGCCGTGCCTCCAGCGAGCCATTTCTCCAGGCTGTATCACCGCAACTCGCCCTCGCCTCGACACGTCGCCATGACCGTTTCGGACGACCGCATCCGGAAGCGGTATCGAGTGCAGCGGATGCCGGAGCACGCCTGGTGAGCACCGGCCATTGCGGTGCGCTGCGAATCCGGTTGCGCGAGGGGCAGCCGGCACAGATTCGTTCCATGGCCACGTTGAACCTGCGCTTCTGGAAACCTCGCGCCGAGTGCCCGTAAACCAGCTTGCCGGGAACGCGGTGCGGGCGAGAACGGGTCAAACCCGTTATCATGCGCGCTGGAGCCCAACTCGGTACGGAATAGTCCCGGATCATGCTTGAAATCGTAATTGCCGGCGGATGGCTGATGGTGCCCATCCTGCTGTGTTCGATCATCGCGGTTGCCATCATCATCGAGCGCTTTGTCTCGCTTCGCGGCAAGCGGGTGCTGCCGACAGGAGTACTCGGCCAGGTTCGTCACTGGGCCAACCAGCGAGAACTGGACAGCCAGCACATCGAGCAGCTGAGGCGCAGCTCCCCGCTGGGACAGGTGCTGGCCGCAGCCCTGGTCAATCGTCACCGCGGGCGCGAGGTGATCAAGGACGCGGTTGAAGACACCGGCCGTCACGTGGTTCATGATCTCGAACGATTTCTCAATACGCTGGGCACGATTGCCGGCATCACGCCGCTGCTGGGTCTGCTTGGTACGGTGATCGGCATGATCAAGGTTTTCAGTGCCATCATGATGCACGGCGTTGGCGACCCGACCCAACTGGCCGGCGGCATCTCCGAGGCGCTGATCACGACGGCGGCGGGACTGACGGTGGCGATTCCCACGTTCTTCTTCTATCGCTACTTCCGTGGCCTGGTCCGGAGTTACGTGGTGCAGATGGAGCAACAGGCCATCGACCTGCTGCACGCCATCGAGCATCGCAATCGTCCGCGTGGTCAGTGAGGCCCGGTACTGGGTGAGATGACATGAAACTACTGGACGAAGAACGCGAAGAGCCGGAAATCAACCTCACGTCATTGATCGATGTCGTGTTCCTGCTGCTGATTTTCTTCATGGTTTCGACCACGTTCGAGCAGCACGCGTTGCTGCAACTCGACCTGCCTGAAGCGGCTACGGCCGAGAGCGAGGCAGTGCCGGATGTGGTCGAGCTGATCATTACCGAGGACGGCCTGGTCTACATCGGTGATGAACAACTGGTGGATGACCGACGCGCCACCATGCAGGCGGCGATTGCCGGCAAGTTCGAGGAAAGACCTGATGCCGTGCTGGTGGTCCGGGCGGATGCCGAAGCACCTCACCGACTGGTGGTTCGTGCCCTGGATGCGGCAGCCGCAGAGGGTATTCGCCGTGTCAGCATCGCGACCGTGGAAGAGGGTGGCCCGGATCGATGAACAACGGCGAACGCATGACCGGCCGCCAGGTCTATGCTCGGCTGCTTTCCCACGTCCTTCGCCAGCGCGCAATATTTGCACTTGCATTGTTTGCCGTTGCGCTGGACGCGGCCGGGCAGGGGCTGTTCTTCTACCTGCTGCGCCCCTTGATCGACGAGACTATCGCGGCACCTGATCCGACCTTCAACTTCACCTTGCCGGCGCTGGTGTTCGGCGCGGTGTTCTTGCGCATCGTCGGCAATTTCGGCGGGGAGTTCGGCATGCAGTGGGTCGGACGTCGTCTGATTGCCGACTTGCGCGGAGAACTCTTCTACCGTTATCTCGAGCTGCCGGCTGAATATTTCGATCGCGAGTCCTCGGGGCAGATGATTTCGCGCGTGACATATAACACCGAGCAGGTTGCCGAGGCGGCCACCAAGGCCCTGATCGGCGTGGCTCGCGATGTGCTCACCATCGTTGCGCTGGTTGGTGTGATGCTGATCCAATCCTGGCGTCTTACGCTGACCATGTTGTTGCTGGTGCCGGTCATCGCCCTGATCGTGACCGTGATCAGCCACCGTTTCCGCAAGATATCCACCAGCATTCAGGATTCCATGGGAGACGTAACCCACGTCACCGAGGAGGCGGTCAACGGCCACCAGGTGATCAAGATTTTCGGAGGTCAGCCCCAGGAGCGTGAGAACTTTCACGTCATCAATGACCGCAACAGGCGACTGCACCTGCGCCTGGTCGCCACCCAGCTGGTGTCCTCCTCGCTTGTGCAACTGGCCGCCGGGCTTGCCGTCATTCTGCTGCTGATTATTGCCGCGAGCCAGTTGATGGATACGGAAGTGACTGCCGGCATTTTCATGTCGGTACTGGCTGCCATGGCCGCCTGCATCCCGCCGCTCAAGCGCCTGACCAAGATGCACGTGATGATCGAAAAGGGGGTGGCAGCCGCCAACAGCATTTTCAGGCTGATCGATACTCCCGCCGAGGCCGATGACGGCACGGCCGACCCTGAGCGTGTCAGCGGCAGGATCGAATTTCGCTCCGTGAACTTCACCTATCCGAGTGGCGAGCGTCCTGCGCTGGAAGAGATCGATCTGGAGATCGGCGCTGGCCAGGTCACGGCCTTGGTTGGACGTTCAGGCTCCGGCAAGAGCACACTGGTCAAGCTGTTGCCCCGCTTCTATCTCCCGACCAGCGGTCAAATCCTGGTCGACGGCATCAACATCGTCGATTTCAAGCTGGCCGCGCTGCGTCGCCAGATCGCGATGGTCAGCCAGGACGTCGTGCTGTTCAACGACAGTGTGGCGCGCAACATCGCCTACGGCGCCTCGGCGTCAGCCTCGCGCGAGGAAATTCTGGCGGCGGCCAGGGCTGCACATGCCATGGAGTTCATCGAACGCCTGCCGCAGGGTCTGGATACGCCGATCGGGGAAGACGGTGGGCTGCTTTCGGGCGGGCAACGCCAGCGCATCGCGATTGCCCGTGCACTGCTGAAGGACGCGCCCATCCTGATCCTCGATGAGGCCACCTCGGCGCTGGACGCCGAGTCCGAGCAGACCGTTCAGGCCGCCCTGGACAACCTGGTCATCGCCCATCGCCTGGCGACGGTACAGAAAGCCGACCGGGTGGTGGTGCTGGACCATGGCCGGGTGATCGAATCCGGTACGCACCAGGAGCTTGTCGAGCGCGACAACGGGCTTTACCAGTACCTGCACCGATTGCAGCTGGCCGGCAGCCAGCCCGACTGATGGGACGGATTCGGGACGGGATCGAGCGTTATTTCAACCGGGTGTGGTACGACGACAGGCAGCCCGGGTTGGGCTGGCGTGCCTTGTCCGGGTTGTATGGGCTGGCCGCACGCGAGGGAACTGACGAAGATGGCCAGGGGCCGCCCGGGCCGGTCATCGTGGTCGGCAACATCACCGTTGGCGGCGGCGGAAAGACGCCGGTGGTGGCGGCACTGGCCACGGCACTGGTCGATGATGGCTGGCGCGTAGCGATCATCAGCCGCGGCTATGGTGGACAGTCGCCATCACAACCATTGCGCGTTCAGGCCGGTGACAACCCGCATGTCTGCGGTGACGAGCCCCTGTTGCTGGCCAGATCCACCGGCTGCCCGGTCTGGGTCTGTCGCAAGCGCAAGCTGGCCATGCAGGCAGCATTCGATGCCGGAGCCGAAGTGGTGATGTCCGACGATGGCTTGCAGCATACGGCCTTGCCGAGAAGCTTCGAGATCTGCGTGATCGACGAGTCGCGCGGCTTCGGGAATGGTCGCTTGTTGCCAGCTGGGCCTTTGAGGCAACCGCTCGAGCGTCTGGAAAGGGTCGACCTGGTGTTGCGCAAGCGAACCGGCCCATCTTCCGAGCGTACCGACCTGCCGGGAATGGCTTTTGTCATCGAGCCGGGCAAGGTCTACCGACTCGGCGATCACCAGCCGGTCGACCTGGAAAGCAGACAGCCGTTCGATGCGGTTTGCGGTATCGCCAACCCGGACAGTTTCTTCGCCACGCTGACGTTGCTCGGCCTGCGATTCCGACGCCATGCATTTCCCGATCACCATGCCTTCCGTGCATCCGAGCTGGCTGGACTGGACGGACCGTTGGTCGTCACCGAAAAGGACGCCGTCAAACTTGAGGGGCTGGTCGGATTGCCGGAAACCCTGGTGTTGCCGATCGGGGCACGTTTGCCAGCGGCGGTGCTGGAGGCGGTCAAGAGACATGTGGGAGAATTCCAGAAGCCATGAACCAGTTTCACGTCATCGTTCCGGCCCGTATGGCCTCCTCGCGTCTCGAGCGCAAGCCGCTGGTTGATCTTGGCGGCAAACCACTTATCGTCAGGGTGCTAGAGCGCGCCCGTGCCTGTGGGGCACTGAGCGTGCACGTGGCTACCGATAGCGAGGAGATCGCTGGCGTGGTTGAAGCCGCCGGTGGAGAGGCCCTGATCACCTCGGTACATCATCGCTGCGGAACCGACCGACTTTCGGAGGCGGCGCAATTGCTCGGTCTGGCCGACGATGCCATCGTGGTCAATCTGCAAGGCGACGAACCCGAAATGCCGCCAGCCTGCATTCAGCAGGTGTCACGGCTGCTCGAGAATCACCCGGGCGCGAGCATGGCCACGCTGTGGTGGCCCATCGATCGAGAGTCCGACTGGCTTGACCCCAACGTGGTCAAACTGGTGACCGATGCCGGCGGCAAGGCACTGTATTTCTCGCGTGCGCCGATTCCACACGTGCGTGACGGTGACTGGTCCCAGACGCAGGCACGTCGACACATCGGGCTCTATGCCTACCGTGCCGGAGCCCTGTCGGCGTGGCCCGATCTGGCGGCCAGCGCACTCGAGATCGCGGAGTCACTGGAGCAGTTGCGGGCATTGGAGGCCGGCTGGAGCATCGTCTGCGAGCAGGCCGTGGCTGCCGTACCCCCGGGTATCGACACGCCAGCCGATGTCCGGCGCTACCTCGGGCGTATCGACGCGCTCTGAGCGCAGGGTTGCGCTAGACTGGGAGTCGAAATCGCTTTATAAAAGCATTCAGGTTCTTGTTATAACCTTATGGAAAGTATACTTTTTGTTTGTCTGGGAAATATCTGCCGTAGCCCGACGGCCAAGGCGGTGTTCGACCACAAGCTGCAACGGGCCGGTATCAGTCTGAGAACCGACTCGGCGGGCACGACCGGCTACCACCAGGGCAGTCCGCCCGATCCGCGCGCCATACATGCTGCCAGCGAGTGGGGGCTGGATATCAGCACCGAGCGTGCCAGGATCGTCACTGTTGAGGATTTCAGTCGGTTCGAGCGAATCTATGCCATGGACCGTTCCAACCTCGCTGATCTGCACGAGCGGATGCCGGACGGGGCCACCGCCAGGCTCGACCTGCTGATGAACCTGGCGCCGGACTACGGCCTGGACGAGGTCCCGGATCCATACTACGGCGGCGAAGAGGGCTTTCGGCAGGTGCTCGATATGCTGGAAACGGCGGCCGATCGCCTGATCGAGGAACTGGGAGCCGCTTCGCGTTCATGAGCCGTTTCGACGGCCGTGCCTTCGCCCGCAGCCTGTCGACCGGGCCCGGTGTCTACCTGATGCGCGATGTCGACGGCAAGGTGCTTTACGTGGGCAAAGCGCGCAACCTGCAACGGCGCGTGTCCAGCTACTTCACCCGCCAGCAGCGCAGTCCGCGCATCGAGTTGATGCTGCGCAAGGTGGCTTCAATGGAGGTCAGCCTTACCCGTACCGAGGCCGAGGCCCTGCTGCTGGAAAACGAGTGGATCAAGGCCCATCGCCCGCGCTTCAACGTCAGCCTGCGCGATGACAAGAGTTACCCCTGGATTCGCCTGGAGGCGGGCCACGAATTTCCCCGCATCGGATTTTACCGAGGTTCGCGCAAGCCGCCGCATCGCTATTTCGGTCCGTACTCGAGCGCGGGCTCGGTGCGCGAAGCGCTTAACCAGATCTACCGGCTTTTCGGCATCCGCCAGTGCCGCGATACGGTATTCGCCAACCGCACACGTCCCTGCCTGCAGTACCAGATCAATCGCTGTACCGCCCCTTGCGTGGGCTATATCAGCCAGGAGGCTTATCGCCGCGACGTGCAGGCGGCCGTGCGCTTCCTCCAGGGGCGTGACGAGGAAGTCATCGAGTACCTGGCCGAACGTATGGAAGAGGCCAGCGATAACCTTGAGTTCGAGCGCGCCGCGCAGTTCCGCGACCGCATCCGCAGCATGCAGAAGGTGCGCGCCAGCCAGTTCGTGACCGGTGGCTCCAGCGATCTGGATGTCATTGGCATGAGCATCCTGCCGGCGCGGGCGGCACTGCACGTGGTGGAATTCCGCCATGGCCGCAACGTCGGTGGTCGCACTTACTTTCCCGGCAACCTGCACGAGGACATGGACGAGGCCGAGATCATGTCCGCCTTTCTCGGCCAGTACTACGCCGAGCGCCGTCCACCGCCGGAGATTCTCCTGTCGCAGTCGCCGCGCGAACCCAAGCTGTGGGAAGAGGCGCTGGGCAGCCGTCGGGAGGCACTGGTGAAGCTGCGTTGGCGCCTGCGTGGTGAACGTGCCGAATGGGTGCGGCTGGCCGTGGCCAATGCCGACGATGCCTTGCGCCGGCGCCTGGCCGAGCGCGACCAGATCGGCACCGGGCTGGCTGCATTGGCCGACCTGCTGGAGCTGCCGACCCCGCCGGAACGTATCGAGTGCTTCGACATTTCCCACATATCCGGAACCGAGACGGTCGGTTCCTGTGTGGTGTTCGGGCCGACGGGGGCCGACAAGAAAGCCTACCGCCGCTACAACATCCACGACATCACACCAGGTGACGATTACGCAGCGATGGGGCAGGTGCTCGGGCGTCGTTACGGTCGGGTACTGGAGCAGGAGGATACCTTGCCCGACCTCGTCATTATCGACGGCGGCAAGGGTCAGCTCGGCCGGGCGCGCGAAGTCATGGAGGAACTGGGGCTGGACGCCGTGCCGCTGCTTGGGGTCGCCAAGGGTCCGGCGCGAAGGGCAGGGTACGAGACCCTGATTTTCGGGGGGCGCGAGGCCGTGCCCGGCCCGCACGACCCGGTGTCGCACCTGATCCAGCAGATTCGCGACGAGGCCCATCGCTTCGCCATCACCGGCCACCGCAAGCGCCGCCAGAAGCGTGCCCAGGCCTCACCGCTGGAACAAGTGCCCGGAATCGGGCCGAAACGCCGACAGCAACTGCTCAAGCACTTCGGCGGCCTGCAGGGGCTGATCAGTGCCGGCGTCGACGAGATCGAGCGTGTTCCCGGAATTTCCAGAAAGCTTGCCGAGCAGATCGCCAGTCACCTGCAACAGTCTTCCGGGAAGGCATGAAGCCAGTGGCTGGAAAGCCGGCCAGGTGAATCCAGGCAACAAACAATCGAATCGACGAACAAACGCACACCCGACTGCGGGATAATAGTCGGGCGATCCGCCGGAGAATCATTCTTGCACCTGACCATCCCGACCATGCTGACGCTGCTTCGCATCGTGCTGATTCCGGTGCTGGTGGTGGCGTTCTATCTGCCGGTGGAATGGGCCAATGTGCTGACCGTGATTATCTTCGTTACGGCGGCCATCACCGACGGACTGGATGGCTGGGTCGCACGTCGCTTTGGCATGACCAGCAGTTTCGGCGCCTTTCTCGATCCGGTTGCCGACAAGCTGATGGTCGCAATTGCACTCATCCTGATCGTGCAGCGTCATCCGGAAGTGGTGATGGCCTTGTCGGCCGCGGTCATCCTCGGGCGCGAGATCACGATTTCAGCGCTGCGCGAGTGGATGGCGGCGCTGGGGGAGGCGGCCCGTGTCAAGGTCACCTGGATCGGCAAGCTCAAGACCATCCTGCAGATGGTGGCGATCGGTTTTCTGCTGTACGGCGAAACGCTGTGGCTGATCCCGGTACTCGAAATCGGTCGCTGGCTGCTGGTCGCCGCAGCCATACTGACCATAGTCTCCATGCTGGCCTACCTGCGCGCTGCCTGGCCTGCCATCAGGCAGCAGTCGGAGTAAACCGGATACAGGAATCTCAATGTCGAGAAACAGGACCAATCGGGTCACCATGGCTGATAAGGCCGACCGCCACGAACTCTATGAAGCCAGTGTCCAGGATCCCGAAACCGAACTCGAATTCGTCAGCGAAACCTTCGAGTCGTTGACCGGAAGGCCATTGCGATCGATTCGTGAGGATTTCTGCGGCACGGCCAACACGGCTTGTCACTGGGTTCGCTCCGGCCCGGACCACAGCGCCATCGGCATCGATCTTGATGGCGATGTGCTGGAGTGGGGCAGAGCGCATCATCTTGCAGAACTGGACCGCGACGAGGCAGGTCGCATCCAGCTGCTGCAGGACAACGTCATGGCGGCAGCGACCGATCCGGTCGATGCGGTCCTGGCGATGAACTTCAGTTACTACCTGTTCACCACCCGTGAACTGCTGCGGGCCTATTTCGAAAGAGTTCGCGAGGGTCTGGTCGATGACGGCATGCTGTTTCTGGACGCCTTCGGTGGCTACGACGCTCACCGGGAGCTCGAAGAGCGCACCGAGTACGACGAATTCACCTACGTGTGGGACCAGGCCAGCTTCGATCCGATCCACCATCACATGACCTGCCTGATTCATTTCGAGTTTCCCGACGGTTCGGAGATGAATCGGGCCTTCGAGTATTACTGGCGCCTCTGGACCCTGCCGGAGATCAGGGAGCTGCTGGTCGAAGCCGGCTATTCCGAAGTCACCGTTTACTGGGAGGGTACGGACGAGGAGAGCGGCGAAGGTGACGGCATCTACGAACCGGCCGAGACGGGAGACGCCGACGCCGGGTGGATCTGCTACCTGGTGGCAAGGAAGTAGGAGCGCCCCGATTTTCGGTTCGCTCCCGTGCTTGCGCGGGTTCAGAAAAAGCCGGTCACTTCCCGGAGCCAGTTTTCCAGGCCATCGTATTCCTGCGGATCCGCTTCGATGAAGCGTTCGATGTCCAGTTCATGCACGACGGCGTAATGGTTGTCATCGTCGTGCAGGTTCAGCAGCGCCTGCCGGATTTCCTGCTGGATTTCCTCCGGAACCGCCGGGCTTGCCGACAGCGTCAGGCCCGGAAATTCCTGCGATGTCTCGATCGTCTCCAGGTTGACATAGCGTTCGGCCAGGTTGCGCGGAGCAATGGCCGCTTCGGCCTCCATCGAGAACACGATCTCGATCGCATCCAGCCAGGAACTGGCATTGGACTGGATGATGGGCTGCTGCATCGGGTTCTCGTACCAGCGTGACAGGACCAGGTAGCCGAGGCTGGGAGAGGGCATGGACGAGACCGGGCGGCCGACGAAATCGCGCAGGCTGCCGTCGATGTAGGTCGGCGAAGCCATCAGCGAATAGGTCGTTGGTTCGGCAGCCTTGACCAGCGGCGTATAGTCATCGCGCTGCATCCGGAAGGCAGTCAGATGCGCTTCTTCGAGCACCAGGTCAGGCGTCTCGCCGCGTCGCACGTCGAGCCAGTATCGATGGAAGTCACGTGAAATCTGCAGATCGAATCGGTACGGCGTGACATCATTGAGATAGTTCACCAGAGGGCGATAAACCAGGTCTGCCTGGTCGGGGGTGAAAATCGGATGTCCCTGCAGTATGAAAGTTTCCGGTGCACCGGCCGGTGCGGCGTCTGATTCCGGGTCCTGGGTTGGCTGCGCTTCCGTTGCTGCTTGCTCCACCGGTTCTTCTTCGGGGGCAGGGGGCGCTTCAGCGGTCTCGACTTCTGCATCGTCGGCATCGATGACTTCCTCGATCATCGGCTCGACCGGCGCCTCGCTTTCTTCGATAATCTCAGCGGCCTCGACCGCCTCTTCGGCCTCATCCTGCCCGTCTTCGTCATCCTGTGACCAGGCGATGAACGGCGCCAGGCACAACAGCAACAGGCAGAAGCAAACAAGAGCGCGGTTTGAAGCTTTCATTGAGATGACCCCTCTAAGTCCATGATTTGGATTGTATCGTTATATTTGGGCTTGATATTATCACAGCCGGTTTCAAAGCGATACTCGCCCGGAGAGCCCGTCGTTGCTGCTTTCGGCGATGACCTGCGTTCCATCCGTTGTTTCGATCGAAACCACCGCCAGTCCGCTTGATCCATGCCCGTTGTCAAGACTCCATAGCATCTCGCCAGCACGTTTCCCGCCTTCGAGGCGAAGTGCCGAGCCCGGAATCGGCAGTGGCCCGGCTTGGAAATCGACCTTCGCCACCCGGTAACCGACCTTGCCGCGGTAGTGCACTCTTGCGATTACCTCCTGGCCCGGAAAGCAGCCTTTCGAATAACTCAGACCGCCCAGGGCCTCCAGCCCGAGTGATTGCGGGAGGTGGCGACCCGCACTTTCGGCTGAAAGCCACGGAAAGCGTGCCTCGAGGTCAGCGTGCTGCCAGAGCACGCGTTGGTTTTCATCCTCCGGGCACGTTTCCTGATCAAGCGCGATGGCACGATGTCCGTCATAACTGAGGGGAGCAGCTTTCGTGCCGGCGCCGCGGCAGCCGCAAACCCGCTCACCGACGGAGAGCTCGATGTTCCTCCCGATGGCGAACATTTTCAGGCGATCCGAGATCGTCTGGACCTGCGAGACTGGCAGGACCAGTTCGACACGCCCTTCACGCTGGCCTGTCAGCATGACCGTAACGACTCGCCCCTTTGGGTCGCACCAGGCCCCGGGATACCAGTGCTCCGAGTCCATACTGGCGATATCGTTGGTGAGCTGGGCCTGGGCGAAGGCGACGGCATCCGGCCCGGAGATGGTGAGCGTGGCGAGATGATCGAGTGCGAAGAAGTTGGACATTAAGATGGCATCAATGAGGGCTCGAAACAGGGTACAATTTTATAATGTCTCGTGAAAACGAAACCCGGCGGAATACTCCCGCCAATCCCGAGAAGAAGGTGAAACGTCCGGATAATTCCGAGCGCCGTCCCGTGGAGATCGGGGGCCGCCGCAAGGGGCTCGAACCGACACGTTACGGCGACTGGGAGAAAGACGGACGCTGCATCGACTTCTAAGAACATCTCGCTGACAAAAGAAGAGAACTGGAACATGGTGACGGATAACCGACCGCTATCCCCGCATCTGCAGGTGTATCGCCCGCAGTTGACCACGGTGATGTCGATCTCCCACCGCATCAGCGGCATCCTGCTCAGCTTGGGCATGGTCGTCGTGGTGCTCTGGGTACTGGCTCTGGCTTCCGGTCCCGAAGCCTTCGAGCGTATCAATTCACTCCTGGCCACGCCCATCGGCCTGATCGCCATGCTGGTATGGTCGTTTTCTCTGTTCTATCACCTGCTCAACGGCATTCGTCACCTGCTGTGGGATGCCGGCTGGCTGCTCGATCTGCGAGGCGCCTATGCGTCGGGCTGGATCGTGCTGGCAGCAAGCGTGGTGATGACCGCCATCGTCTGGGGAGGGCTGCTGTGAGGCTGAGAAACCCGCTTGCAAACGCACACAATCATGGATCGGCCGGTCACGGCCTGTCGCACTGGTGGGCGCAGCGATTCAGCGCCATTGGCCTGGTGTTTCTGACCGTCTGGCTGTTGTGGGCACTGGGTTCGCTGGTCGGCGCGTCACACGCTGAGGCCGCCGCCCTGCTGGGTCATCCCTTTCATGCTGCCATGGCGATCCTGTTCGTTGTCGCCGGCGTATACCACGGACAACTTGGTCTGCAAGTGGTCATCGAGGACTACTTCGACAGTCACCTGATCGAGACGACGGCGCTAATCGCCGTGCGCTTCCTGTCCATCATCGGCGGCCTGCTGGCCGTGATCGCAATTCTCAAACTGGCTCTGGGAGTCTGAAATTGAGCAAGGCTTATGACATCACCCGGCACGAGTACGACGTGCTGGTCATCGGCGCGGGCGGCGCCGGTCTTCGCGCCACCATGGGTCTGGCCGCGACAGGACTGAAAACTGCCTGCATCACCAAGGTTTTTCCGACTCGTTCGCACACCGTTGCGGCACAGGGTGGCATGAGTGCCGCACTCGGCAACATGGGCGAGGACGACTGGCGCTGGCACATGTACGACACGATCAAGGGATCCGACTGGCTCGGTGACCAGGACGCCATCGAGTACATGTGCAAGAACGCCATCCCCGCCGTAATCGAGCTGGAGCATTTCGGGGTGCCTTTTTCGCGCACCGAGGCCGGCAAGATCTACCAGCGCCCGTTCGGCGGCATGACCACCCACTACGGTGAGGGCACGGCCCAGCGTACCTGTGCCGCGGCCGACCGTACCGGCCATGCCATTTTGCACACGCTCTACCAGCAATCGCTCAAGCACGATGCGCAGTTCTTTATCGAGTACTTCGCCATCGACCTGCTGATGGACGATGACGGCGCCTGCCGCGGCGTAATTGCCTGGGATCTTTCCACCGGCACGCTGCACGAATTCCGCGCGCATGCGGTGATCCTGGCCACGGGCGGTTACGGGCGGTCGTATTTCTCCTGCACCTCGGCCCATACCTGCACCGGTGACGGCAACGGCATGGTGCTCAGGGCCGGACTACCGCTGCAGGACATGGAGTTCGTCCAGTTCCACCCCACCGGCATTTACGGCGCCGGCTGCCTGATCACCGAAGGCGTGCGAGGCGAGGGCGGCTATCTGACCAACTCCGAGGGCGAACGCTTCATGGAGCGCTACGCACCCAACGCCAAGGACCTGGCCTCGCGCGACGTGGTATCGCGCTCGATGACCATCGAGATTCGTGAAGGTCGCGGCGTTGGCGAGAACAAGGATCACATTCACCTGAATCTGCAGCATCTCGGTGCCGAGGTGATCAACGAACGCCTGCCGGGCATCGCCGAGTCGGCGCGCATCTTTGCCGGTGTCGATGTGACCAGGGAACCCATTCCCGTGATTCCCACCGTCCACTACAACATGGGCGGCATTCCGACCAACTACCATGGCGAAGTGGTAACCCTCAAGGACGGCAATCCCGATGCCGTGGTGCCTGGACTGTTCGCCATTGGCGAGGCGGCCTGTGTTTCGGTGCACGGGGCCAATCGCCTGGGTTCCAACTCGCTGCTCGACCTGATCGTTTTCGGTCGGGCCGTGGCCCTTCGGTGCGGTGAAACCATCGAACCGGGCCAGTCGCACAAGCCGCTGCCGGAAGGCCGGGTCGATGCGATCGTCGACGAGTTCGATCGTCTGCGTCACGCCGACGGCTCGACGCCAACAGCCGAGATTCGGGCTGAAATGCAGCAGGTCATGCAGAACAACGCAGCGGTGTTTCGTACCGGTGAGACTCTCTCGGAGGGCAAGGAGAAGATCGCCGAAGTCAGCAAGGGCTTTGCCGACATCAAGGTCAGCGATCGCTCCATGGTCTGGAACTCCGACCTGGTCGAAACGCTGGAACTGCGGAACCTTCTCGGCAATGCCGTCACCACCATGGTTTCGGCCGAGAATCGCAAGGAAAGCCGCGGTGCGCATGCACGCGAAGACTATTCCGAGCGCGACGACGACAACTGGATGAAGCACACCTTGATCTGGATGGACGAGGCAGGCGCGACGAACATCGATTACCGCCCGGTGCACATGTACACACTCACCGACGAAGTCGATGTCATTCCGCCCAAGGCACGGACGTACTAAACCATGGCACAGTTCAGACTTCCGAAAAACTCCCGCATTACCAAGGGCAAGCACTTTCCGGCACCGGAAGGGGCGAAGAACGTCAAGACATTCCGCGTGTATCGCTACGATCCCGACAGTGGCGAGAATCCGCGGATGGATACCTACGATATCGATCTCGACGATTGCGGGCCGATGGTGCTCGATGCAGTCATCAAGATCAAGAACGAGATCGATCCGACCCTGACCTTTCGTCGCTCGTGCCGCGAGGGTATCTGCGGCTCGTGTGCCTTCAACATCGACGGCACCAACACGCTGGCTTGCACCAAGGGCATCGACGAGGTCAAGGGCGAGGTCAGGATCTACCCGTTGCCGCACATGCCGGTAGTCAAGGATCTGGTGCCCGACCTGACGCATTTCTACGCCCAGTACGCCTCGATCCGTCCGTGGCTGAGAACGCAGAGTCCGGCGCCGCCGGACAAGGAACGCCTGCAGTCGCCGGAGGATCGCAAACACATCGATGGTCTCTACGAGTGCATTCTTTGCGCATGCTGCTCCACCGCCTGCCCGAGTTACTGGTGGAACGGCGAGCGCTACCTGGGCCCGGCCATTCTGCTGCAGGCCTATCGCTGGCTGGTCGACTCGCGCGACGAAGCCACCGGAGAGCGCCTTGACGATCTCGAGGATCCGTTCCGCCTGTATCGTTGCCACACCATCATGAACTGCACCAAGACTTGTCCGAAGGGACTGAACCCGGCCAAGGCCATTGCAGAAATCAAGAAGATGATGCTGGCACGACGCGGGCTCTGATCGGACTTGCGGCCCGGCCCGGGGCGGGAGTTAGCGGCACATGCACGACGCGTCCATTCCTTCACGTCTTCGATGGCGGTGCCGACGGGGCATGCAGGAACTCGACGTCCTACTCGGGCGCTGGCTGGATTCGTGCTGGAGCGAGGCCAGTCCCGATTTGCGTCACGCGTTCGAAGACTTGCTTGAATGCGAGGACGACCGGATCTGGGACTGGCTGATGGGGCGCTCGGAACCTGAGCCGGCGCTCATCGGAATCGTCGGAGAGATCCGTGAACTCGGTTTCGGTACCAGCCAGCACTGACTGGCCGGTCACCCCGGCACCGGCACCGGCAGTTCTGGTGGCCCTGCTCACCCTGGCAGCGATCATGGCCATTGCCCTGTCGGGGCTTTCGCCACTCTACCGGTTCTTGTTGTCGCTGGGAGTCCTGGCTTATGCCGGTTGGCATGTCTTCAGACTCGTGGTGCCCCGATGGGCGATTCTCAAAGCGGACGCTGAAGGTGCCATGCTCCTGAATCGACAGGGCGAAGCGTATTCGATCCGGCTCGATACCAGGTCATTCGTCAGTCCCCTGTATCTGGGGTTCAGCTGCCGATCGCAGGCAACCGGACGAAGCGTCCCGGTCGGCCTGTTCCGCCCCCAGCTCCCTGAAGAGGCCTTTCGACGGCTGTCGGTCAGGCTACGCGAGGGGAGTGCAGCTTGAAGCGCCTGCTGCGCTGGCTGGTCAGGTGGTCGATTCGATTCGGCCTGATTATCGTCGGTCTCACGATATTCCTAACGCTGCCCCTGCGCTGGGCCGACCCTCCTGGTTCGGCTTTCATGCTGATCGACCGTGTTACATCAGAGCACGACATTCATCACGACTGGAAGCCAATGGGCCGCATCTCGCCGGAACTGGCGCTGGCGGTCATTGCCGCCGAGGATCAGAACTTCCCGCATCACCATGGTTTTGACCTGCGCGAGATCCGCTCGGCAGTCGAGACCCATCGAATGGGCGGGCGTCTGCGTGGCGCCAGCACCATCAGCCAGCAACTGGCGCGCAACCTCTACCTGTGGCCGCACCGAAGCTGGGTGCGCAAGGGCCTGGAATTCTGGTTCACTTTGCCGTTGGAACTGTTCCTGCCCAAACAACGCATGCTGGAGATCTATCTGAATGTCGTCGAGTTCGGTCCCGGCATATACGGTGCAGAAGCTGCCGCCCAGCATCACTTCGGCAAGCCCGCCAGTGCATTGACGCGCGCCGAGGCTGCCTTGCTGGCGGCAGTGCTGCCGGCACCGAAGCATCTCGATGCCTCCAGGCCGGGAGAGTACCTGCTCGAGCGCCAGCGCTGGATNATTCGCCAGATGAACAACCTGGGGCACGACTGGGTGCCCTGAAAATCTGGCGGATTGCAGTGTTAGACTCGAACGTGCACTAAAGATTGACTTTGCAAGGGAGGACTGGGGAGTGACATTGGAGAAGTACCTGCAGGCTCAGGTAAAGTATCAGGCCTCGGACTTGTTCTTCAGCGCCGGGGCGCCGGTCGGGATCAAGATCCAGGGAAAGACCCGGTTCCTCGGTGAACAGAAACTGACCAGTAACGATATCCGCGAACTGGTTTATTCCGTTCTGAACGACAAGCAGATGGCGGAATTCGAGCGAGAGATGGAACTCAATCTGGCCCTGGCGTTGAAGGGGATCGGACGCTTTCGGATTAACCTGTTTCGCCAGCGGGGATCGGTGGGAATGGTCATTCGGCACATCAAGGACGATATTCCCTCGCTTGAACAACTCAACCTGCCGCCCATTCTCAAGGATCTTGTCATGGAACCAAGGGGACTGGTGCTTGTAGTGGGCTCGACCGGTTCCGGCAAGTCGACCACGCTGGCCTCGATGATCGATTACCGAAACAGCATGAAGACCGGCCATATCCTTACTATCGAGGATCCGATCGAATTCCTGCACTCGCACCAGAAATCCATCGTGGACCAGCGTGAGGTGGGCCTGGATACCAAGAGTTATGCATCTGCCCTGAAAAATGCGATGCGCGAAGCGCCGGATATGATTCTCATTGGCGAAATCCGTGATCGCGACACGATGCAGCATGCCGTCGCCTATGCCGAGACCGGACACCTCTGCATGTCTACGCTGCATTCAAACAATGCGAACCAGACAATGGACCGGATCATCAACTTCTTTCCCGATTCAGCCCATCACCAGCTCTTCGTGGACCTTTCTCTGCATCTGCGGGCGATCATCAGCCAGCGCCTGATACCGGGAGTTGACGGTGAGCGCGTACCGGCGGTCGAATTGCTGATCAACACGCCGTACGTGTCCGACCTCATCCTCAAGGGAGAGATCGGGGAGCTAAAGGAAGCGATGAGAGACGGTGCGCAGCACGGCATGCAGACCTTTGACCAATCGCTCTTCAGGCTGTTCAAGGAAGGGCGGATCTCGGCGGAAGAGGCGCTTGCCCATGCTGATTCGCGCAATGACCTGAGCCTTGCAATCCGCCAGTCAGAAGGTGCTCAAGCCGTCCCGGCGGAGTGGGATATCCACTGAGCATTCCCCTGTCCCGATTACAAGCAATTCAATCGCCGCCGGCGCTTCCGGACTGGCCGGCGGCAGTGCTTTCGATATCGATCTCACCCCTGAGGAACTGCCGCATATTGGAGCGCAGGTCCGACATGGTCCGCTGGGGGTCCCTCGGTTTCCCCAGGTCGCGGCGTCCACTCTGAAACAGCCGTATCCCGAATACCAGCAGCACCACGCTGACCGTCAGTGAACCCAATGCAATCAGCAGCAGCACGGCGCTGCCGCCGAGGAAGATCCAGTGCTTGCGCGCTTCGAGTCCATCGGTTCTCCTGGCCTGTTCGGGGTTCGAGGCGGAGTAGGCGATCCCGACCGGCTCTCCGACCTCCGGTTTCGCGTTGATGCGCAGGTCGGAGCGCAACTGAACTTCCCGACCATCGGCCTCGAACTGGTAGAACGGCCGGTAACTTGGTCGACCGTCACTTCCCGTACCGGTCGCATATCCTGCAATCACTCCCCGGGTCTCGACTTCGTCGTCCCACGTCTGCGGCCAGAGCGTCAGCCCGCCGACCAGAAAAAACAGGCCGGCGATCAACAGCACCGAACCCCCGATCAGTCCACCCATACGTCTCTTGCGCTTCTTGCCTTTCCTGGAGGTTCGGGTGCCCCGGATCAGGCCGAATATTGCCTCGGCAATCAGAACGGCGCCGGCAAGCATCTTTGCCCGACCCCGGATCGCCGGGTCGTCGGACCAGTGCGTCTGGAGAATGTTGCCGAGATGATTCAGTCTTTTCATGTCAGTAGCGCTATCGATCAGGGCACTGAACGGTCACTACGGAGGACGGGGCACGATCGTGCCACTCAAGGAGGCAATCAGGAGCTGACAGCAAGTCAGTCGGCCGGCGGCTTGTCACTGTCAGGCTGGGGCACTGGATCTTGTCCACCCGCTTTCATCTTTCGTATCAAGCAGATCAGCAGCCAGACGACGGCAGCAATCACGATGACTCCGAAGACGATCGGCACGAGCAGGGCGAGGACAACGGCCAGCAGGCTGCCACCNGTCTCGCCGGTCGACACCGCCGGATTGCCCAGTCCGCCTGTCGAGGCGGTCGACAGGCCGCGTGCCAGTACGGTCGATCCCTGTACCACGCCGGCAGTGCCGCCGCCGAGTACCGCGGCAGACCCCCACTGGGCAACGGCATTCATCTCCGGCAGTAACGAGGAAACGATGACCGTACCGCCGGCCAGTGCCGCCGGAGTCGCCAGCACATCGAGCAGGTTGTCGACCAGCGGGACGTAGTAGCTGCCGACTTCCATAAATGCGGCCAGGCCGACGATGGTCAGTACCGGGGTCGATGTCATCCACATGAACTGCTCGCTGATCGGCAGCAGTTCGAAACGCCCGGCCAGGCCAAGGGCGAGAATCGGGATGAACACGCGCAGTCCGGCCGCGGCACTGAGGCAGATACCGGCCATGACGGCGGAAAACGCGCTAAGATCGGAAACGGCGTCCATGGGAGAATTCTACATGACCAACCCCGATCCTCATCCCGACAGCTCGCGTGCCAGCGATTGCCCGGCACGTCCGGACCATCCGGTCATCGAGCGCATCGCGGCCAGAACTTCCACGCTGGGGCAGGGCATGACCATTCGACGCGCGCTGCCGGCGCGTGAGCGTCGCATGATCGGCGCCTGGTGCTTCTTCGATCACGCCGGGCCGCTGGATTACGAGGCCGGGCAGGGGATCGCCGTGGGCCCGCATCCGCACATCGGTCTGCAGACCTTTTCCTGGATGATCGAGGGGCGGATGCGTCACAGCGACAGCCTTGGCAATGTCGCCTGGATCGAGCCCGGGCAGGTCAACCTGATGACCGCTGGCAAGGGCATTTCCCATGCCGAGGAGTCCGACCCGAACCAGCCCGGACGCGTTCAGCTGGCGCAGCTGTGGATCGCACTTCCCGATGCCCGGCGCGACTGCGAGCCGGCATTCGTCAACTATCCTGAACTGCCGGTCAGCCACCGCGGCGACCTGGAACTGACGCTGCTGGTGGGTGAACACGGCGACCGCATCTCGCCGGTACGGGTCCACAGCCGGCTGGTGGCCATGGATATCCGCGCCAACCAGACCGACAGCACGACGCTGGCACTGGACACCGACTTCGAATATGGCCTGATGGTGCTTGAGGAAAGCGCAACTGTGGACGGTGAGCGTTTTGAACCGGGGGAACTGGCCTACCTGGGAACGGGACGAAGCGTCCTCGATCTTGCCGTGGCGACCGGAGGACGGGTACTGCTGATCGGCGGCGAGCCCTTCGACGAGGATATCCTGCTGTGGTGGAACTTCGTCGCTCGAACGCCCGAGGAGATCGAGCAGGCCGCCGCCGACTGGCAAGCCGGCCAACGCTTTGGCGGCGTCGAGGCATCGGAAACGCCATCCTTGCAAATGCCCAGTCTGGAGGGCGTGCGTATCAAACCCCGCTCCTGATGAATGCATTAGCACCCAGCCTACGCTTGAAGGTGAAATCCGCAACGACGATGTTGCGAATTATTGTCGCCGGGTTGCTGATCATCCTGGTCCTGGGCGGTTGCAGCGACTACGCAGAACACGATCCGGACACATCCACGGCATTGGCCGGAAAAGACCTGTCGCTGGAGCTGGCCCCGCTGGAGTCCTTTCCGGGCCGGCTGGTGGCCGGAGCAGGGCGTGACGTACCCCATGAACGCCCCGCGCTGGCGCAAGCCGAACCGCTCGACGATGAACGAATCCGTCAGTTGCTCGAGCGAATCGGACCCTTGCCGTCCGAGAACGAGGACGAGCATGACTTTGCCCAGCGTGCCGACAGTGATCCACCGCCCCGTACCGGTGCCGTTGTTCGAGACGAATTCCCGCCCGAGACCGAGCGCCTTCCGCCGGAACCGGAACGGCCCGAAGGACCGCTAAAGGTATTGCGCTACTCGCCCGAGGGCGAGGTGCCGATTGCCGGCCAGGTCAGTCTTACCTTCGACCGTCCCATGGTGGCCGTCAGCGCCCACGACGAGCTGGCGGCCCGGGATCTCCCGGTCGAGCTTGACCCGCAGGTGCGGGGAAGCCGGCGCTGGGTCGGTACGCGTACGCTGGTTTTCGAGCCGGAAGCATCGCGACTGCCAATGGCGACTGAATTTCAGGTATCGGTACCGGCCGGCACCAGGGCGGCCGACGGCAGCGAGCTTGCCGAAGCCATGAACTGGCGTTTCGCCACGCCGCCGCCGACACTTGAACAGGTACATCCCGGTGGCAGCAGCATCGGGCTCGATCCGCTGATGGTCGTTGCCTTCGATCAGCGCATCGACGCCGACAACATGCTCGAGACGCTGGTGGTGGAAGCCGGCGGCGCGCCGGTGGCCATTCGAAAAGCAAGCAGCGAGGAGATCGCCGACGACGCCGAAGTCAGCCGGTTGACCGGGCAGCTCGACCCGTCGCGCTTCCTGGCGTTTCGTGCCGTCGAACCCCTCGATCCGGCCACCAGCGTTTCCATTCGTCTCCCGGCCGGCAGTACGGCGGCCGAGGGCCCGCGTCCCACAACCGAAGACCAGGGCGGCAGTTTTCGCACCTTTGGCCCGCTGCAGGTGAACGAGCAGCGCTGTGCCAGCCACGAGTGTCGACCCGATGATGCACTGTTCATCGGCTTTACCAACGAGCTGGCCACTGACCAGGACCTGGCTGGGCTGGTCACGGTCGAGCCGCCGATTGCCGACATGCACGTGAGCGCACGCGGCAACCGGCTGACCATCGAGGGCCTCAAGCAGGGCCGCACCGACTACACCGTGACCCTGTCGGAATCGCTCACCGACGTGTTCGGGCAACAAGTCGAAGGCTTGCGCGAACTGCACTTCGAGACCGGCAGCCTGCCTGCACGCATCAGTTTCCCGGGGCGGGGCCTTGTGACCCTGCCGACCGGACAGGCGCCGGAACTGGGCTTTCACACGGTCAACTACCGCGATGCCCGAATTCAGGTACAACGCGTCGAGTCGGCCGACTGGCCCGACTATGGCGAATTGTTTCGCAATCGCCGGCTTTGGCAGGAGGAGCCGCCCACGCTGCCCGGCGACAGCGTGTTTGACGAGACGGTGGACTTTTCCGCCGAACCGGATCGTTTCCAGCTCCAGCGCATTGACTTCGCGCCCTGGCTGTCGGCAAGCGGCACCGGACATTTCGTGGTCATGGTCGAACCCGGCGCCACCATCGGGCCTGAACCGCGCTGGGTACCTCCGCGACAGGTGGCGTGGGTCCAGGTGACCGGCATCGGGCTGGATGCTGCCATCGATGGCGAGCGGATCCTGGCCTGGGTCACGAAGCTGGCCGATGGCACGCCGTTGGCCGATCACGCGGTCAGACTGGCGCCGGGCGGTGCAGCCGTGCACACCGATCAAGAGGGACTGGCAACGCTCGGATTGCCAGAAGCCCGCGGTGACGCTTCCGGCGCCGGCTGGCTGGAGAGCCGTTCGGGGGATGATGTTGCCATGTTGCCGGAGACCATTCCCCACGGGCAGCATACGGTCTGGCGCGGTCGCGACCAGCGCGACCAGCTGCTGTGGCATGTCTTCGATGACCGTGCCTTGTATCGTCCTGGCGAACGGGTGCACCTGAAAGGCTGGATCCGGCGCGAGGAACGCCGCATCGACGGCGGCCTGGGGCTGGTCGACGGCAACCTGAGGATACGCTACGAGGTGGTCGATGCCCGTGCCAACATTCTGGCCGAAGGCGATATCGAAGTCGGTCGCCTGGGTGGTTTTGACCTGGCCTTCGACTTGCCCGATACACCCAACCTCGGTCATGCCCGTGTTCGATTCAATCTCTCGGGCAGCGGCAGCCTGGGCGGAAATTCTCACAGCCATAGCTTCCAGATCCAGGAGTTCCGCACCCCGGAATTCGAGGTCAAGACGCGGCTGCCGGAAGGACCCTTCATCGGCAGCACAGTGGTCAGCGCCGAAGTCGAGGCTTCTTACTATGCCGGCGGCGCACTGGCCGGCGCGGACACCACCTGGACGGTGACGGCCCGCCCGGGTCACTACCGCCCACCCAACCGCGATGATTGGACTTTCGGTGTGGATAGTCCATGGTGGATGCCGTGGCCTGTCCTCGACTCCGATGAACCCGTCCGGGAGCTTTTCGAAGGACAGACCGACGGCGGCGGAATTCATGCACTCGATATCGAACTGGACATGAGCGCGCAGCAGCGGCCACTGGCCATGACCGCCAGCGCCACGGTCATGGACGTCAATCGACAGGCCTGGAACGCCTCGTCGGATTTCATCGCCCATCCGGCCGCCACCTATGTCGGAATGAAGACCGAGCGGCAGTTCGTCGAGCAGGGCGAACCGTTCACCGTCAGCATGATTACGGTGGGCCTCGACGGCGAGATCGTCGCCGATCGCCCGGTGACGGTGGAAGCGGCTCGTATCGAGTGGCAATGGCGCGATGGCAAGCGGCGTGACGAACGTGCCGATGTCCAGCATTGCGAGGTGCGCACCGATGACGACGGACTGGCCGAGTGTGAATTCGTCACCCGCCTTGGTGGTCAGTACCGCATCACGGCGATGACCCACGATGCCGAGGGTAGGCGCAATGCCACCCGGCTCACACGCTGGGTAGGCGGCGCCAGGCTGCCGAAGGCCGACCGGGTCGAGATGCAGGAGGTTCTCCTGATCCCGGAGCGCGAGGAGTACGCCCCTGGCGAGAGCGCCCGCGTTCTCGTACAGGCACCGTTCGACGATGCCGAGGGGCTGCTGACCCTGCGTCGGCACGGCATGGCCGAGCAGCGACGTTTCCGCATCGATGGCGGCTCGACCACGTTGGAAATTGATCTGCGCGAGGCCTGGATGCCGGGAGTCGAGTTGCATGTCACCCTCATCGGGCGGACCGAGATGGGCGAGGGCATCCGCCCGGCCATAGCCAACGGTCAGACCCACTTGCCCGTCTCCACCGCGGAGCGCGCCCTTGATGTCGAACTGACCCCGGCCCTTTCACGGATGTCACCGGGAGAGCAAACGTCAGTCGATCTTCAGGTGCGCGATGCGAACGGTGAACCGGTGGCCGATGCCGAGATTGCGCTAGTGGTGGTCGACGAGGCCATTCTCGCCCTGACCGGCTACGAATTGGTCGATCCGCTGGGCATGTTCTGGCGCCAGCGTCCGGCCGAGGTACAGGATCGCCATCTGCGCACCAGCGTGCTGCTGATTCCACCGGATGCCGAAGAGTCGCTGGACAAGCTGGTCGTACACGAAGTCGAAATTGGCACCGGTTACGATCAGGCCCAGAGGACAGGGGCGCCGCTCGGAGATGAAGCGGCCGCTGGCATCGAATTGCGAGAGGATTTCAATCCGCTTGCCGCCTTTGTTCCGTCACTGACCACCGATGCGCAAGGGAGGGTACAGGCCAGCGTATCGCTGCCCGACAACCTCACGCGCTACCGGGTAATGGCCGTGGCGGTGTCGGGTGCCACGAATTACGGCATCGCGGAATCGGCCATCACCGCCCGGCTGCCGCTAATGGTGCGCCCGTCCGCCCCGCGATTTCTCAATTTCGGCGACGAGTTCGAACTGCCGGTGGTGCTGCAGAACCAGACCGACGAATCGCTGAGCGTGGACATCGCCCTGGATGCGACCAACCTGGAATTGACCGGTGCCCGCGGCTATGCCCTGGAGGTGCCGGCCAATGATCGCGTCGAGGTGCGTTTCCCGGCCGCGACCCGCAACGCCGGCACTGCGCGCTTCCAGGTGGTCGCCGCCTCTGGTGAATACTCCGATGCCGCCCGCGGACAACTGCCGGTATGGACCCCGGCAACCACGGAAGCCTTCGCCACCTACGGCGTGGTCGACGATGGCGCGATGGTGCAACCGGTCGTCGCCCCGAGCGAAGTCTGGCCCCAGTTCGGGCAACTTGAAATCACCACCAGCGCCACCGCGCTGCAGTCGCTCACCGACGCCTTCATCTGGCTGTGCGAGTATCCCTTCAACGCCACCGAACCGCTGGCCTCACGCCTGCTAGCCATCGCCTCGCTGGCCGATGTGCTCGAAGCCTTCGGTGCCGAGGGTATGCCGACGCGAGAAGAGATCGAGGATATCGTCACGGCCGATCTGGAACGCGTCGCCGGGCGGCAGAACGCCGATGGCGGTTTTGCTCTGTGGAGGCGCGGCGACGAGTCCTGGCCGTTCGTGTCCCTGCATGTCGCGCATGCGCTGATCCGCCTGAATGAGAAGGACTATTCAATTGACGATGGATTGTTCGAGCGCACCCTCGACCACGTCCGCGACATCGAGCATCACATCCCGGAACGCTACGGTGAACGTGCCCGCCGCCACATCGTCGCCTACAGCCTCTATCTGCGCGGCCTGACCGGCGATTTCGACCGACCGCGGGCGCGAGCCCTGCTCGCCGAAGTCGACGGACTCGACGAATTGACCTTCGAGTCGACCGGCTGGCTGCTCGGTGTGTTGAGCGGCGATGAGGCGTTCGATGAGGAACTCGGCGAGCTTCGGCGATTTCTCGCCAACCGGGTGACTGAAACCGCGGCCAGCGCGCATTTCGCCAGCGGCTTTGCCGACGGCGATCACCTGATCATGCATTCCGACCGTCGCGCCGACGCCATCATTCTCGAGGCGATGATGCACGATCAACCCGACTCCGACCTGATCCCCAAACTCGTGCAGGGGCTGCAGGCCCACCGCACCCGCGGTCGCTGGTCCAGCACCCAGGAAAACGCCTTCGTCCTGGTCGCACTCGATCGATACTTCCGCCAGTACGAAGACCAGGAGCCGGACTTCATCGCCCGCGCCTGGCTGGGGCAGGACTTCGCCGGCGAGCACCACTTCGCCGGCCGCACCAGCGATTATCACCACGTCGATATCCCGATGGCCTATGTCGCCGCCGAGGGCGGTGAGCACGAGCTCGTCCTCGACAAGGACGGGGCAGGGCGCATGTACTACCGTGTCGGGCTGCGTTATGCCCCGAAAAGCCTGCAACTTGAACCGGCCAGCCATGGTTTCGAGGTCGAACGACGCTATCGTGGGCTCGATGACGAAGACGACGTGCGCCGGCTCGAAGACGGCAGCTGGGAGATGCGTGCCGGTGCGCGCGTGGCCGTCGAACTCATTCTGGTGGCTCCGACCCGACGCTATCACGTTGCCCTGGTTGACCCGTTGCCGGCCGGGCTGGAAGCCATCAATCCGGCATTGGCCGTGAGCGATGTACCTGCCGACGACCCGGCAGCATCACATCGACAGGGGCGCGGCGGCTGGTGGTGGGGACCGTGGTACCAGCACCAGAACCTGCGCGATGAACGTGCCGAAGCATTCACCACGCTTTTGAATGGCGGGGTATATCACTACAGCTACCATGCCCGCGCCACCACACCCGGCGAGTTCGTCGTGCCCCCGGCCAAAGCCGAGGAAATGTATCATCCCGAGACTTTCGGTCGTTCAGCCTCGATGCGCGTGCGCGTAGTCGACTGAACGAGGCTCCCAACTTTTGTATATTACGGCGCTTACATTTTTTCGCAATTCAAGGATTGGATCATGCAAAAGGCGATTGTCGGCCTCGCAGTCATCACTGGACTGACCCTGGGTGCGGGTGCCGCAGAAGCATCACAATACCTGCGCATTGGCGCGGTCTGGGAAGATTCACGCAGCGCGACGTTTCTGGACAGAAATTGCGAGCCGACCGAACGCGCGGCGCTGTTCGGTTGCGACGACGGCGACGACGGGCTGCCGATCGGTGCGCGCGGTGATTTCGGACGCGGTACGGGGGCACAACTGGGCTGGGGGGTTCACCTTGGCGAGATGTGGCGAACCGAACTGGAGCTGACCTACCAGCCCGGCCTGGAATTCCAGGGCAACTCGAACTTCATCGACACCGGCGAAATGCAACCGGCCAGCGGCTCGCTCACCCAGTACCGTGCCGGCGTCAACGTTTACCTCGACCTGGCTGCAGCCCTGGCCCGTGATGCCGGCACTTT
>SL_3KL_010_SEDDRAFT_10000576_pt1 | contig 30560 bp, 22 predicted proteins | sample SodLakKL_010_SED_2_FD_10381 | JGI IMG/M metagenome (IMG submission 10381)
TCGGGATTATCTGACAGAGACTTCTGGGTTTTTGCTATACAAACCGGCAGCTTATCCAGTCCCAGTTGTTCTATCTTTTTAAGATCGTTTCGTGCCTTCCTGGTGAAATCAACTGCATTGGCACCATATATCTTTTTCGCAATTGTCTCTACCTTTTTTGGTATATCCCAGTTCCAGTCATACATTGGCACAAATTTATTTTTACAGTTTGCGGCTACCCTGCTAACAGTTTTAGCCAGATCCTTTGCACCCTCTCCTCCTTTGCCCCATACATCTGCCACCACAGGTTCAATGCCAATCTTACGGCAATGCTCCATAACAATATTAATCTCCTCATCCGTGTCGGTGGCAAATTTGTTGATTGCAACTACTGCACATATAGCGAAGGTCTGGATATTCTCAACATGTTTGGAAAGGTTTGCCAAACCTTTTTTGAGAGTTTCCGGATCCGGTCTCTTCAGATCATCCAGACCTGCGCCTCCATGATACTTCAAGGCCCTGATGGTTGCCACCAGAACCACAGCCTTTGGCGATAAACCAGAATACCCGCATTTTATATCAAAGAATTTTTCAGCGCCCAGGTCAAATCCAAAACCAGCTTCAGTTACAACGTAATCTGAAAGTGAAAGCCCCATGCGGGTTGCTATAACAGAATTTGTGCCCTGAGCAATATTGGCGAACGGTCCTCCATGAATAATTGCAGGGGTGTGCTCCATAGTCTGGACCAGATTGGGTTTAATAGCATCCTTCAGCAGGGCGGTCATAGCGCCATGAGCCTTCAGATCGCGGGCATAAACCGGCTTCTTGTCATGCGTAAAACCGATAAAGATATTTCCCATCCGCTTTTTAAGATCAGAAAGATCGTTGGCAAGACATAGCGCCGCCATTATCTCAGAGGCTGCAGTAATGTTGAATCCGCCTTCACGGGGAACGCCGCTCAGCGATCCACCCAGCCCGACAATGATATTGCGCAATGAACGGTCATTCATATCCATCGCCCGTTTCCACAATACAGTCCTCGGATCTATCCCCAGACCCTTTGTTTTGCTCTGGATATTATTGTCTATCAATGCAGCCAGCAAGTTATTGGCTTTCTCGATAGCAGCAAAATCTCCTGTAAAATGAAGATTAATATCTTCCATTGGCAACACCTGTGAATATCCCCCTCCGGTTGCTCCGCCCTTTATCCCGAAAACAGGGCCCAGTGATGGTTCACGCAGGACCACCGTACACTTTTTCCCTATTTTGTTCAGGCCCTGCGACAACCCTATTGATACGGTTGTTTTTCCCTCTCCTGCAGGAGTAGGTGATATGGCCGAAACAAGGATCAGGGTATTTTTGTCCACTTTTTTCTGATCAATGTATTTCAGAGGTAGCTTTGCCTTGTATTTTCCGTAAAGTTCAATATCCTCTTCATTTATACCCAAATCCGAAGCGATCTCATTAATCGGCTTCATTAATGCAGCATGTGCAAGTTCAATGTCAGATTTCATAATTAGTGATATTAATAGTAATATTAACAGTTAGTAAATGAAATTATCTACCCAAAGTTTTTTGTCACGGCCTGTATCTTGCTTTGTTAAGAATTTCCTGGTAATCATTGTCAAGCATCAACTCCTCAAGACTGATTTCCCGGTTCCGGTCCATATATGATCTGATTATCTGCCATCCGAGCCATAACGCAGCCTTTGCAGGCGACTCACGAGAAAACTCGGAGGTAAAAGGTCCCTCATTTATGAATCTGCCAATGGTACGAGCATCAGTAGAAAATAACAGCTTATTTTCTACAAGGTATGTCCACATCTCTGTTTCGTTTCTAATACACCATTCCAGCTGTGCGGGTGAAAACCCTGTCTTCAGTGTATCATGCTGATCAGGAAGCATTGCATCTGCAAAGTACAGCAACTTGCCATGATAAATAATATGACTCAGAAGGTTATCGGTGCTTTCATCAAATTCAAACTCAGTAAGTGCCCATGCTGTCATGCAATCCGACAAAATCTTGTCCTGATGCATGTTGTACCTCTGATATCCGGGTAACTGCAATTCACCGTAAAACCTGTGATCACGACCGAGATATTTATCCAGCCCTATTCCAAGAATGGCTTCGGCGGTAACAACCGACTGGTTGAACCCCGAAATATAGGTGTAAATACGGGGAATGGTGTATCCGGGGAAATAATACATATAATGCTTAAATGCGGTCTCAAGTCCTGCTTCAATTTCATATATTTCAGGAAATACTTTTTCAACTTCCGACCTTACCCTGTAGATATCATAATCTGTAAGGAACCTGTGCAGGTGCTGCGGGTATGCCGGCGAACCCGGATCTCCAATACGGATAATAAGGATACTGAATATATCAAGAAACTCACCATATCTCTCCTTTACTTCAGGCAGCTGCAACGGTATACTATCGATGTCGATCAGAAAAAGATCCCTGTCAAGACGCTTGATTTCGATGTACGGATCAAGCCCCTCAAGATCAGGTTTCCCCCGCCCCCTGTCACAGCCTGACAAGAAAAAAAGTGAAACGGTCAAAAAAATAATCCAATACAATGCAGTTAACAGAGTCTTGCTTAAATATACTCCTTGTTCATCTCTGTACATATATGTCAGTTCTTTTGTTTTCAAATGCTTATTAATACTAATCAGACTCAGATCTTAATTGTAAAATATTGTTAAATCATTCGCCGGTATTAATATATAAAATTCAATAAATTACAAATCAAACGAATTTTTGGTTAATTTTGTGTGTAAACATCGGGTTTCCGGAAAAACAGCCTGAAACGTAAAGATAAGACTTTAGATACTAATACAAGACCAGGCACCGGGTATTGATTAATTTGAAGAGAAGTCATGGATACTCCGGGTCATTTTCAGCTACTTTAACCAAATTGAAATATGAGAATTTTGTCTTTGAGAATTTCACTCTTTATTCTTTTGCTATTGATACCGGTAACTTCCTTTTCACAGGGAGTAAGATTCATTGTTTTTGCTGACCCCCAGATTGCATGGCTTAAACCGGAAGTTCGCAACATTGAAAGTACCGGCGTAAGAGGAGGATTTAATGCCGGTTTTGAAATGGATAACTTTTTCAGCAGTAACTATGCATTAACAACAGGTATATCAATAAACAGTATCGGGGGAAAATTAAGATTTAACAATCCGGCAGAAGTCAGGTTCGAGGCTTTCACCGACACACTCGCTCCGGGAAATATAATGATTTACAAGCTTCAGTATATCGATATTCCGCTGGGTTTTAAATTTACAACACGTGAAATTGGTTATACAACCATTTATGCAAATCTTGGTTTGGGCGGACATATCAACATAAGATCAAGGGCGGATATAAATGCCCTTGGAATCGAAGGTGAAAGTCTGAAGGATGAAATTCAACGATTTAACTTTTCCTATCATTTCGGAGCCGGCATTCACTATTCACTGGGTGGACAAACAGCTTTAGTTCTAGGACTGGAATACAGGCACCGGTTTGTCGATATCGCCTCCAGTAAGCAACACATAGCACTGCTCAATTCCATTTCATTGAGAGCAGGAATACTTTTCTAAATCGTAAATGGACTAATTTACAACAAACAAACCAATAAGATCATGAAGATAGCCCTGGCACAGATCAACCTGCACATAGGTAACTTCGAAGAGAATACAACAAAAATTGTTTACTGTATAAAAAAGGCACAACAATTCAATGCCGATCTGGTGGTATTTCCCGAGATGACAGTATGCGGGTATCCGCCACTGGATATGCTTGACTATAAGGATTATGCTGATAAATGCCAGGATGCGGTCAAAAGAATTGCCAAAATCTGCACCAATATTGCCGTTATATTGGGCTCTCCTTCACATAACCCTAACAAACAGGGGAAGAGCCTGTATAACTCTGCCTGGTTTCTTCATGAAGGCGAGGTCAAAAGCATTCATCACAAAACCCTTCTCCCCGATTATGATGTATTTGATGAGTACCGGTATTTTGAACCTAATAATGAATTTAATATTGTAGAATTCAAGGGTCACAGGATAGCACTAACTATTTGTGAGGACTTGTGGTACGACCAGAATTTTGATAACGGGTTCGGAAATAAAAGGCTTTATACAGTATCTCCGATGGATAAGCTGATTACTATGAAACCTGATTTTATAGTCAACATTTCAGCATCCCCGTTTTCATGGTCCAAAATCCAGGATAAGAAAGATATATTCATCAACACATCTCTTAAATACGGCGTTCCGGTCTTCATGGTTAACCAGGTAGGTGCAAACACTGACCTTATCTTTGAGGGTGGCTCACTTGTTGTTAACCAGAAGGGTGAGCTCTTTGACAGGGTCTCCTGGTTCGAGGAAGACTTTCAGGTATATGAGCTCAATGAAGTGTTAAATACACCTGCCCATGGAACGGACAAGGCATCTACATCTGTTATGGAAATGATTTTCAGAGCTTTGGTTCTTGGAATCAGAGATTTTTTCGCAAAGAACAGTTTCAGCCATGCCATCCTGGGACTTTCCGGAGGCATAGATTCAGCCGTAACGGCCGTACTGGCAGCAGAAGCCCTGGGTCATGAAAATGTGCATGCCGTTTATATGCCCTCTGAATATTCTGCCCGGATTTCAGGCGAAGATTCCCGGAAGCTGGCTGAAAATATAAACATTTCTTTCAGTGAAACAAGTATTGACAAAATTGCAGGCTCATTTCTTGATACCCTGAAACCAATGTTTAAGAATCTGCCTGAGGATACAACTGAAGAGAATATACAGTCAAGGATTAGAGGAAGCATGATTATGGCCATGGCCAATAAGTTAGGATTCATAATGTTAAACACATCCAACAAGAGTGAATCGGCAGTAGGTTACAGCACACTCTACGGCGACATGATCGGCGCCCTTTCAGTTCTGGGCGATCTTTATAAAACCCGGGTTTATGAGCTTGCCAGGTACATAAACCGCAATGAGGAGATTATTCCGGAGACTACCATTTCACGTCCTCCCACCGCAGAGCTTAAGGAAAATCAAAAAGATTCGGACTCTCTGCCGGAATATGATATTCTGGATGAGATCCTGTTCAGGTACATAGAACAGCAAAAGCATTCATCGGCTATAATTGAAGAGGGCTTTGACAGTGAAATTGTGGAAAAGGTGATTCATCTGGTAAACTCATCCGAATTCAAAAGACATCAGTCACCCCCTGTTTTAAGGATATCTTCAAAGGCCTTCGGAAGGGGAAGGCGGATGCCGCTGGTTGCAAAATTTTGACTTACAGGATGAAACGCTGCGCTTTAACATGAATTACACATCATGCTAACAATTCAAAAACAACTGAATAATGCATGTGTAATCGACGAAGTCAAATTTTTTCATGCGTCTGTGTGTAATTTTCGCAGAAAAAATTTAATGTATATTTGCAAGAATGATCCAATATATCGAGTTATGAGTGATATAATCTGTAACCATTGCATTAACAATGCAGATTCAATTTTTTATGAATTAAAAGAGAAGGAGAAGGAAATTCTTTCCAACCAGCATACCTGTCTTTACTTCCGCAAAGGTGATACGATCTACCGTGAGGGAGAGAAACCTAACGGACTGATTTGTTTGTCGGCCGGGAAGGTAAAAATATTCAAGGAAGGAATAGGCGGCAGGGAGCAAATTGTAAGGATGGCAAAGCCCGTGGGTTTTATTGGCTACAGGGCCCTTTTTGCAGAGGAGAATTATATGGCTACCGCTCTGGCTATTGAAGATTCCACCATTTGCATTATCAACAGGGAATCATTGTTCGAAGTACTAAAATCAAACTCCTACCTTTCATTGAGTATAATCAAATCATTTGCAACAGAGCTTGGTTTCTCCAACAGCCGGACAGTTACCCTTACGCAAAAACATATAAGGGGCAGACTGGCTGAATCGCTAATATTTCTTAAAGACACTTACGGACTGGAACGGGACAACCAGACGATTAAAGTTTATCTGTCAAGGGAGGATATCGCTAATCTCTCAAACATGACTACATCAAATGCAATAAGAACTCTTTCAAACTTCGCCTCTGAAAAAGTGGTTGAAATTGACGGCAGGAAAATAAAGATTGTCGACCCCGAAAAACTGGAAAAAATAAGCGAACACGGCTGATCATTGATTATCCCCTGATCTCGAAAATATGCACTGACCTTTTTCAGTAATCAACCTCAGTAATTAATACCCTTCCGGCACTTCACTCCTGCATTGGCGGGCACCGGTCACTGTCTCCTGTATAGTTGTCTCAGTTTAACATATTTAAGAAATGTCTCGAAGGAGGTCACAGCACTCACAACCAGTCCGTTAAAGCCATCAAGAAATCCTCTCCTTATTACATATTCCCTGAAAAATTTCCACAGGGGATGAACTATTATCTTAAGATACCCTGATCCGATATTTTGATCATAATACGATCTTGCTGCGATATCTGTAAACCTGTTTACCTGTGCTATGTGCTCCGAAATTGTAGAATAGGGATAATGCTCCAGATCTCCGTTGAGAATAACTGTTTTTGATCCTTTTTCCATAATAACCCTGTCGTGTGGATTAGTGCCTCCCCATACACCTTTGTTTCTATCCCATAAGCGAAGCTTCCTGTCAGGATACCTGCTTGTATATCTCATCCATTTCCCATAATAGTTGTTCCGGCGGTTACAGTAATAACCGTCAACTTTCCAGTTATTCTTTGCTTCAAGCACAGACTGCTCCAGCTCAGGCGACAGGGCCTCGTCGGCATCAAGAGAAATTATGACCGGGTGAGTAGCCCTGGCGGCTGCGAAATTTTTCTGCTCAATATAACCCCTGAACTTATGCTGGAAGAATTTCACATTAAACCTGCGGCATAACTCCAAAGTTTTATCGGTTGAGAAAGAATCAACCACAACTATTTCATCGGCAACATTGCTCAACGACTCGAGACAACGTTCAATATTTCTTTCCTCATTGAAGGTTATAACTACTGCTGATATTTGTGGCATTTTAGTCCTGTTTATTCCCGGATATAGATCCTCTTGACCCTTCCGGAGATATTCGTAAACACCTCGTAAGGTATTGTTGATAATTTTTTTGCAATATCGGCAATGGAATAGTCTTCTCCAAAAACAATTACCTCATCCCCCTCCTTTGCTCCAACTCCTGTAACATCAATCATACACATATCCATACAAATATTACCCACTATTGGAACCGTTATCCCGTTTACCACCATCCTGCCCTTCCCGTTGCCAAGCCTCCTGTCCAGTCCGTCGGCATAACCAACCGGAACTATTGCGATGACTGATTCGCCTGCAGTCTTATAGGCCCTTGAGTATCCAATTGTTTGCCCCGCCTGAACAATCCTGATTTGTGAAATATTACTTTTAAATGTATTGACACAGGCCAGTTTATTATCTTTCAGAGCGCTTATTCCATACAGGCCAATTCCAAGCCTCACCATATCGAATTGTGCTTCAGGAAACCGTTCAGTCCCGGCTGAATTCAGAATATGTCTGAGCACGGGGTATCCAAGTGCTCCGGAAATCTCATCAGACACAGACCCGAATTTTGATATCTGTTCACGTGTAAAACTGTCATGCTCAGGATCATCGGCCGCTGCAAGATGAGAGAACAGGGACCTGACCCTGATATTCCGGCATGTGCTTAGAATCTTTATCAGCTCCTGAGTTTCACTGACTGAAAAACCAAGTCTGTTCATACCTGTATCTAGCTTTATATGAACCGGATAGTCATTAATTCCCCATTTCTGCAAATGCTCAATAAATCCCTCCAGTCCCCTGAATCCATAGATCTCTGGTTCAAGCAGATGATCTGTCATGCCAGGGTATCCATGGGGTTCCGGGTTCATAACCATCACCGGTTGTGTAATGCCAGCTCTTCGCAGATTAACACCCTCGTCTGTAAATGCAACGGCAAGGTAATCGACAAGATTGTAGGCAAGAACACTGGCGATCTGATAGCTTCCGCTTCCATAGGAAAAGGCTTTTACTACAGCCATTATCCTGGTCTCCGGTTTAAGTTTGGTTTTGAAATAATTATAGTTCTGAACCAGGTTGTCCAGGTTAATCTCAAGGGTAGTAACGTGCACCTTTTCTTCCAGAAGACGGGAGATCCGTTCGAAACCGAATTGCCTGGATCCTTTAAGAAGAATTGCTTCATTATCATAACTGCCCGGATTAAAATTCCTGATAAAATCTTCTGTTGATTCGTAAAACTCATAATGGCCCTCAAGAAAACTCCTTACCATTCCGATACTTTTCCCGATTCCTATAAAACGCTTTATTTTTTCCCTTCCCAGTAACGCTCCAATTTCACTGTACAATTCCTCACTTCTTTTTCCGGTCCCGAACATATCTGAAAGCACTATTGTTTTGTTCTGGTGCTGAGATTGTTGAGAAAGCAGGTCCATAGCAATCTCGAGAGAACCGGGATCGGAATTATAACTATCATTGATGATTGTACAGTTATTGATCCCTTGTTTCTGTTCCAGTCGCATTGCAACCGGGGCCAGATCTTTCATATTCTCGGAGATATAGCTGCAGGAATAGCCGAGAAAAAGCATCAGAGCCCAGGCATGTATGCTGTTTTCAATGGAAGCTCTGTCAGTAAATGGTATGTTAATGCGACACTCATCACCTCTGAATACTCCATCTATTTTCGTGGTGTTCCCTATCCGCCCTGTTTTTATGATTTTCAGGTCAGCATCTCCGGAAACCGCCCAGGTAAACAACCTCTTTCCATTAAAGGTTCCATTCTGCCTGATGTACCGATCTATTAAAGAATGATCCGAACAATAGATAAGTGTTTCCGAATTATTAAACAGCCTTAGTTTTTCTGCCAGCTTATGTTCCAGATCGGTGAAATGCTCCTGATGAGCCTGCCCGATATTTGTTATAATGCCAATCCCCGGCTTGATAATGGGTTCAAGAAACTCCATTTCACCAGGCCTGGAAATTCCAGCCTCAAAAACAGCCAGTTCGTGATGTATGCGAAGCTGCCATACTGATAAAGGTACTCCTACCTGCGAATTGTAACTTTTGGGACTTCTGGCAATTATCCTGTCTTTATGCAGTAACTGGTATATCCACTCCTTCAGGATGGTTTTACCGTTGCTTCCCGTAATACCTATAACCGGAAGATAAAAAGAGTTCCTGTGCATAGCAGCTATCTTTTGCAGGGCCAGCAAAGTGTTTTCTGCAACGATGAAATTGGCTCCGGTATAACTGTCAGCATCACCCGGAATACTGCTAACAATGAAGTTTCTTATTTGCTGCCTGTAAAGGTCATTTATATAATTATGCCCGTCATTACGCTCTCCCCTGATTGCAACAAAAAGAGATTCCGCCGGAAACGAGAATTTCCTGCTGTCAGTCAGCAGATATCTCACAATACTGTTTTCTGACCGGGCATGAAGTTCTCCCCCGCATGCTGCTGCCAACTCCTCAATCCGGTATTCTGCCATTTAATTATTATGTTTGCTGATGTTATTACAAGACTTTACAGGGCAGACTAACTGCGGGCCGATCGCTGCTTGCCCTGTTTATCAAAATAGCAGCTCCGGCATAGTGGCTCATATACATTTTTCTCGCCAATAAGTACAATTTTTTCGGAAACATCCTTGCGAAAAGAAAATTGTGCAAGATTCCCGCACTGCATACATATGGCATGAACCTTTGTCACATATTCAGCTGTTGCCATTAATGCCGGGATTGGCCCGAACGGTTTTCCCCTGAAGTCCATATCGAGTCCGGCAACGATCACCCTGATACCCCTGTTTGCCAGATCATTGCACACATCGGCAAGACTAATATCGAAAAACTGGGCTTCATCAATACCCACCACTTCAACATCGGTGGTAAGAAGCAGTATATTCCGGGATGTTGATACGGGAGTCGATATAATGGTATTTGCATCGTGCGAAATAACCTGATGTTCAGAATACCTGTTATCAATCTCGGGCTTGAAAATTTCAACCTTCTGGTTTGCAATTTTCGCTCTCTTTAGCCGCCTTATCAACTCTTCGGTTTTTCCGGAAAACATAGAACCTGCAATAACTTCAATCCAACCGCTCTTTTTGCTGCCCTTATTTGAATTTTCCAGAAACATGCCGGTTGCTTTCTCAATTAATTAGTAATTTTACAAAAATAAATAAAATGCCTTACCAACTGTAAATAATGTTATGTATTCTAAAAGTTTTGCAAATAATCTGAATTATAAGCTCCGGGAACTTGAATTGATAATAAGGCAGCTTGAAAGCGATGATAATCCTTCAAAAATTGATATTGATCTCGCACTCGAGAAGACCAGAAATCTTTATGAAATATTGCTGAATCTGGAAAAGGGTAATTTAAGTGTAACGGACCATTCATCAGGAACTTCGGGCAAAACGGTGGTGCCGGCAGATCCGGAAACTGTTCAGGACGACAGGGAATACGAAAATGAAGGCATTATACCCGATCCTGTCCATAAACAAAAGGAAGATCCCGGACCCGTGTATGGAAAATCAGATATAGAATCAGCGTCTGAGAGCAAAGTACAGGAAGAGCAGGACAAAAAACAGAAAACACGTGGTGATACAGGTGACAGCATAAAGCCTGATAATCAACCTCCCGTAAGGCCTATGTCTGGAGATGCCGAAAATCAGACAGATAAAGATGAAGAGGACCCGGAGAGCAAAAAGAAGAATGGCAACCAGGAAATAGAGATCGTCGCCGACCGTTACCAATCCTCCCAGAATTACATTGACAGAGCGCTGGCTAATAAAAAGGGGAATAGTGATCTCACTGCACGGTTACAATCCAGACCAATTTCTGACCTCAGGAATTCAATAGGACTTAATGAGAAATTTCTCTTTATCAAAGAGCTTTTTAAAGGGAGGCCTGAAAAATACAACCAGTGCATAGACAGCCTCAACCAGAGCACTTCTTTCGAAGAAGCTATGAATTATATAAGGAGTAACTTTTCCTGGGATGAAAATGATGAAGCCACTAAAAAGCTTGTCAACCTGGTAAAAAGAAAGCACCAGGCTGAATAAGATGCATTAAATGGGCAAGTTAATCCTGATACCAACACCAATAGGAAATCTTGGAGACATTACTCTGCGGGCAATAGAGACATTGAAGGGCGTAGACGCCATACTTGCCGAAGATACCAGAAAAACAGGGATACTCCTTAAACACCTTAATATTAGCAACAAACTAATCTCCCATCACCAGCACAATGAACACAGCCGTGTTGACTCAATTGCAGCCAGGCTTAAGGCCGGAGAAACACTGGCACTGGTAACCGATGCCGGGACACCCGGAATATCTGACCCCGGGTACCTGCTTGTAAGAACATGCCTGAAAAACCATATTGAAGTGGAAACACTTCCCGGTGCAGTAGCATTTATCCCGGCATTAGTAAACAGCGGACTTCCGTCAGACAGGTTTTGTTTTGAAGGATTTCTGCCACAGAAGAAAGGCAGGAAAAAACGAATTGAAGAACTCAGACTGGAAAGGAGGACAATGATATTCTATGAGTCACCATTCCGGTTAATAAAATTACTTGGAGAACTCTCAGAGGTTATGGGCCCTGAAAGGCCGGCTTCCGTTTCGAGGGAGCTGACCAAGATATATGAAGAAACACTCAGGGAAAGCCTGGGAGGGCTTTTACAACATTTTCAGGATATACAGGTCAGGGGAGAGATTGTTGTTATTGTTGGTGGTAAAGAGGATTAAAATGAAAAAAACCAGTCTTACATTGACAGAACTGACCGGCATGATCGGTAAAACACTTGGCGAATCATTTCCCGGTAAGTACTGGCTTATTGCTGAGATCAATGAGATAAGGGAGAATGTAAGCGGACACTGTTACCTTGAACTTGTTGAAAAGGATCCCGGCGAAGACAATATCCTGGCAAGGTGCAGGGCTAATATCTGGGCATATACCTGGAGAATGCTTAAGCCATATTTTGAAACCTCCACCTCACGGTCGCTCGAAAAAGGTATGATGATACTTGTTGAAGTAAGTATTGAATTTCACGAACTCTATGGTCTCAGCCTTAATATTAAAGATATAGACCCTGTATATACTCTTGGCGACCTTGAAAAAAGAAGAGCCGAAATTATCAGGCAACTTGAAGAAGAGGGCATTTTCAATATGAACAAGTCGCTTAATTTCCCTGTCCTGCCATCCCGTATAGCAGTAATTTCATCGCCGGTAGCAGCCGGATACGAGGACTTTGTTCATCAGATTAAGAATAACAGGAAAAACTACCGACTCGAGATTACACTCTTTCCTGCACTGATGCAGGGAAACAATGCCGGTAAGTCGGTTACAAATGCTCTCGATGCAGTTTTTGAAAAAGAGGATCAGTTCGATATTGTTGTTATACTCAGGGGAGGAGGCTCAGGTGCCGACCTGAACTGTTTCAATACCTATGAAATTGCTGCTCATATCGCCCAGTTTCCTGTTCCTGTAATAACCGGTATAGGCCATGAGAGGGACCATACAGTTGCAGGAATGGTTTCTCATACAGATCTGAAAACTCCGACGGCTGTTGCAGAGTTCCTGATCGACTGGTTTGGTGATCTGGATCAAATATTAGGTAATATGGGAAACAGGATTTCAAAGGAAGTAACCCGTATCCTGAGTCAGAACCGGGAGTTTCTTGATTCCGCTGGGAAAAATCTGCCAACGATTCTCAGGAACAATATTTACGGAAAATACAGGTATCTCAACTCAACCGGATCCATCCTTGCCCGGTCGGCTGTGAATTTCATTCATCAGAGCAGACACAAACTTATTTTAGAGCACTCGCATTTTGGATTCGTGATAAAAAATTGTTTACTTCGGTTAAAAAACAAACAGCAGGAATTCCATAAGCATCTGTTTCCGGGAAGCACCAGGCACCTGCTAAGGAAGGAAGCTGAAAAGCTCCAGCTCTTTGATAAGTCTGTTAGTCTTAATGATCCGCAAAACATAATAAAAAAAGGTTACACACTAACAACCAAAAATGGCAGGGTTATCAAAAATGCAAAAGATGTCTCTGAAGGTGATATTCTGGAAACAATATTTCATGATGGCCGTATACACAGTAAGACCATAAGGATTGATACTAATAATCATTAATAACGTCCAAGTTATTGGGAAATTCTGCTAAATATATAGTATATGCTCTTATTTTAATACTCCTGCCGTTTAAGGCATCAGGAATTGAAAGCGATATTGATACGCTTAAAAGAAAACTTGAAGAAGCTTCCCCCCCCGGGAAGATTTCCATATTGAATGAACTGTCAAGGGAATACTGGAATATATCACTGGATCAAAGCGCGGACTATGCAAACCAGGCTTATGAACTGGCAATATCATTGGGCGATAAGCAGGGTATTGCAGACGCACTGAACAGACTGGGAAATGCCGCTTACCTGATGGCAAGCTACCAGGAGGCTCATGATTATTATATGCAATCGCTCAGTTTGAGGCTCGAAATTGGCGATACCGAAGGCATTCTGGGATCATACAATAACCTCTACCTTATTTATGATTTCCGGGGCGATCGTGAACAGGCACTGGAATATGTTGAAAAGGCTCTGGATTTGAGCCATTCAGCCGGTAAACTTTCTGAGGTTGCACATTACTCTAATATCCTGGGTTCACTCAGGTCGGATATTCACGATTTTGAGGCCGCAGAAAATAATATAAACAAGGCATTTGAGATTTATGAAAGTAGCGGCGACAAAGAAGGGATGGCGCGTACACTAAACAACCAGGGCAGTATGTATAACCGGATGAGTTTGTATGACCAGGCACAGGAGTGTTATTTCAGGGCATTGGAGCTTTTCCGGGAAACAGGAAATATGACAGGCCTTGCCTCGGTCAAAAACAACATCGGCATTATTCACAAACAACTGAACAATAACAATATAGCACTTGATTATTTTAATCTTTCACTGCAGTTATATCAGGAACACGAAATTATAAGAAGCAGTGTTGCTCCTCTCCTTAATAACATAGGGATCATCTGGTATGAAAAAGGTAACCATGAAACCGCACTGGATTATTATAACCGTGCACTGGATACCTATGAAAGCATAAACTCTGTCAGAGGCGTTGCAACAGTGACCCACAATATCGGGATATTGCATACCAATATGGGAAATTACCAGCAGGCAATGAGAGCCTATCGCCGGTCGGTCGAAATTAATGAAGGGACAGGCGACATATACAGGCTTGCAAACAACTACAATAATCTGGGCGAACTATACATTTACATGAAACAATACGATAGCGCCCGGATATCACTGGACAGATCTCTCGAAATGGCACTCGGCCTGGACGCCAGGAATATTATTTCAGAGAACTATCTTTTCCAGTCAAAACTGTTCAGTAGCTTAAGTGATTATGACAATGCCCTCCGCTGCTATGAAGAATATGATGCATACAGGGATAGTATTTTCAGTCTGGAAAGTGGTAATAAAATCGCAGAACTGCAAATAAGAAACAAGAGGCAGAACCTGATCACAGAAACGGAACTGCTGCAAAAAAATAATGAGATCCAGATTCTGGAGATCCGGAAACAAAATACAATATTGCTTTACCTTGGGGGCATGGCTTTGATCATCACCATTTTTGTGATTGTAATGCTGAGAATATACCGTTACAGGAAAAGTCTTAACAAAGAGCTAAAGGAAAAAAGCATGCAGCTTGCCATTGCCAACAAAGAGCTTGTTGAGACAGAGAACAATCTTCAGAAACTGAACTCAACAAAAGATAAATTCTTTTCAATAATCGCACATGACCTGAAGAATCCCTTTAATGCGCTTCTGGGTTTTTCAGAGACTCTGAACCGCGACTACAAAGATCTCTCCAGAAAAAAGATACACACCTATATTGAAATCATTAATAAGTCAGCAACGGATCTTTACCAGTTGCTGGAGAACCTGCTGGAATGGTCAAAAAGCCAGACCGGCAATATAAAATATAATCCGGAGAAATTCAGTCTGGCAGAAATTGCCGCCAATGGCATTAATCCGGTAATGGTCAATGCAGAGAGGAAAATGATCACTATAAGAACTGAAATTGATCCAAAAATAAAGGCCTATGCAGATAAAAACATTATCACAACGGTAATAAGAAACCTGGTAAACAATGCAGTGAAGTTCACTTATCATAAAGGTGAAATTATAGTATCTGCAAGGGAGGGAACGGAGAATATTGAACTTTCCGTTTCTGACAACGGCATTGGGATAGGACCCGTAGAACAAAAAAAATTGTTCAGCCTTCACCACAATATTACAACCGCAGGCACTAATGATGAGAAGGGTACAGGACTGGGTCTGGTTCTTTGCAAGGAGTTTGTCAGCAAGAGCGGTGGCGAAATATGGCTGAAAAGCGAGAAAGGAAAAGGCAGCACATTTACTTTCACGATACCAAAATGAGAGAAAAAGTAAACAGCAGGATATCCAGTGCTCCGGCAAAACATATACTCAGTTTTGTCTGCTGTCTTTGTCTCTCACTGTTAACAATTTTTCCGCAAACTTCAGGACAACCAGCCCTGGCAGACAGTCTCAAAGAACAGTTGTCAGAAACAACCGGTACGGCAGAGGTTGACCTTCTTGTCGAAATAAGCCAGTCCCTCTGGTTTATTAGTTTTGAGGAAAGCATGGAATATGCTACCAGAGCTTATCATCTTGCAAAAAAATTGAATTATCCACAGGGAGAGGCAGATGCCCTCAACCGGATTGGAAATGTCCATTACTTTCTGAGAAATCATGATGATGTGATCAATAATTACAATCTTGCCCTTTCGATTGCCGAATCATTAAATGATATCAATCGAATGGGTATTTATCTTAATAATATTGGCCTGCTTTACCGGGAACTTAATCAGCTTGACACCTCAGCCTATTATCTTAACAGGGCTCTGCAGGCAAAAGAGAAACTTGGGGATAAGAGGCTTATCTCTTCAACCTTGAATAACCTCGGACACCTTTACCGTGATAAAAAACAGTATAACCAGGCACTGGAATATTTTGTCAGGCAACTGGACATACTTGAAGAATCAAAGGATCTCTCAAATCTTGTTACTGTGCACAGGCAAACAGCAGAAGTATTCTACCGCCAGGAAAAGTACAATGAATCGGTAAATCACCTGATGCAGTCACTTTATCTTGCCCGTGATTTATCTGACTCAATTGCGATAGCCATAGCTAACAGCCTCCTGGGAAGATCTTTTCTTGAGTTGGACGAAACAGAAGAGGCATATGAAAGGATTACAACCAGTCTCGGGATTGCAAACCGGCACTCATCAAAGAATCTTATCAGGAATAACTACAACCTCATGTACCGTTATTACAAAAAGTCTGGTGACTACCGGAATGCCTTTGATTACATGCAAAGGTACAGCACCCTTAAAGACTCATTAAGGACCAGGGCCATACTTGATCAGACTTTGCAACTGGAAGCAATTTTCGAAACTGAAAAGCAGAACAACAAGATCCAGCTGCTGCAAATGGAAAATCAGATCCAGGAAATACAGATAACCCGGCAGAAAAATATAAATATTTCACTTGTAGCATTGGTGTTATTACTCATTATTTTAAAAATGATTGTTTTCTTCCGGTTTCGTGCAATTCAGAAAACAAACAAGCTCCTGGGCCAGAAAATCGGTGAACTCGAGAAAACCAACGACAAGCTGAGGATGTCGGCTCTTGCCCTTGAACAGTTGAATGCAACGAAAAACAGGTTCTTTTCAATAATTGCACATGACCTGAAAAATCCTTTCAATGCACTGCTGGGATTCTCTGAAATGATCTCCAGCAGTTTCGATGAACTGACCGAACAGGAGATACTGGAGTATATTGGGATTATAAACCAATCATCACAGAACCTGTTCAAATTACTTGAGAATCTGCTCAAATGGTCGGCTGCCAGCACGGGCAAGATGCATTATTTACCTGAAGATTTTGATATTGTCAGCCTTATCCATTCGGAGATCAATTTTTTCAGCCTCAGTGCAAGAAAAAAGAACATCAGTATTTATAGTGCACTACCCGACGAGATAATTGTAAACTCCGATAAGCTCCTGTTGTCAAGTGTGATAAGGAATCTGATAGACAACGCCATCAAATTCACCAACCCGGGAGGCAATATTGAAATAAGCGCCAGCCTGAAAAACCGGGAGGTAAAAGTTGAAATTGCCGATACGGGTATTGGCATCCCATATGATATTCAGAAGAAGCTCTTTATAATTGACGGGGACACCTGCAGGAAGGGTACAAACAAGGAAGAAGGCGGAGGTTTGGGATTGATCCTCGGCAAGGAACTTATTGAAAAGGCAGGTGGAAAGATCGGGTTTCAAAGTGTGCCGGGTAAAGGAAGCACATTCTGGTTTAGTCTGCCTTTGAAACAATGATATCAGTAATCACCAAACATAACAGACATGTCCGGGAAGAGTATAAGCTACAAAGATGCTGTTAATGAAATAGAAAGTATACTTCATCAGATTGAAAATGAAGAGCTGGATGTTGATGATCTTGCCAATAAAGTCAAAAGAGCATATTTCCTGCTTAAACTTTGCAAAGAAAAATTGCATTCGACGGAGAAGGATATCGGGAATATCATGAAGGATTTTGACACAGGCAGCAATCAGGAAGGTAATTGATCTTCTGCATCTCTCCCTGATTATTATTACCGCCTGTTATCCATTCTGCGGGCCTGGATCAAAAACAAGTTGTTTTTTGTGGTCGAGATTCCGGATGCATCTTGATATTTTTTCAACAGGTAAAGCATATCCATAGTTTCTCTGACTGTTTTCAAAAATCTCCGTTGCCAGATGTTTGATCATATTCTGGCTGACCATAAGAACCTGCACAGGGTCAACATTACCTGCAATAAGCTTGCCGGTTGACGTTTTCAGCAATCTCAGATTCTCTTCAATGACCTCTTTTAATTTTCTGTGTTTTTCTGACTGTGCGGGAACCGCATCTGCAATAACTCCAATTACCTCACCGGTGGCGGCATTGACAACCGGAGACCCTAATGTGCCTGATTCAAAGGATGATTCAATATAAATATATTTTGATCCGCTTACTGTGATAATTGAAGATACAATCCCCGATTTGATGCACAACTGGTCGAACTGGCGGCCATAAGAGAAGAGTGCAACCGGTGTCCCCGGTATAGCCTGTTCTTTATACATCCTTCCGGCAAAATGAACCTGATTAAATTCTGTCAAATTGAATGGCATAAGAAATAATCCGGGCAAATTACTTTTATCATAATAATGAATGTTTTCGTAAAATTTATCTGCCTTGATCCCAACAGATAAAGGCCTGATCTTTGAATCGCATGTATTTGAACGTATTACAATTTTTGAGGCTCTCCTCATTTTGTCAATATTACATGAACTTATAAGGTAATCTCCATACCTGAAACCTGTTGACCTGTAAAACTGAATTCCCTTCCCGGTATAAAAGTTAAGAGAAAATACTGATTTCCGGTAGGTTCGCCAAAGTTTACTGTACATGTCACTCTATGATTTAATAGTTGCGATCAGGATACATCCTTTATTATGAGGTGCATCTTTTTCTTAAACGTGACAAGGGTTTTTCAACAATGCTATGAAAAAAGCCTGAAGGTTATAAACAGATAAAGCCTAATTACTCATTGGCCGCATGATTTAGCTGGTCAGTATATGTTGATAATATGTTGGTAATATGTTGGTAATATATCGCAGCCCTGCAGAAAAAAATAAAAGTTTTCTTAAAATCAAAACCATTACGCAACTCTTTAAGCCAACCATACCTGTCGGCCAAAACCCTGTGGGGTCACAACCGCAAACAGGGGTCGCTGGCTTCTGTCTTAAAGTGAACCACCTCCTTCTAGAAGGAGGCTTCTTAGATCAACGAAGGTATAGCTTTCTCACTAAGCGTAAATTCAGGCAGTCCCTGCTATTGATTCAATATATCAGATCGTATAGAACAATTCAGCCCCGGGTCCAATTGGTAATCCCATAAGTATCCAGAATATCATCATAACAAGCCAGAATATCAGAAAGATTATGGAATAGGGCAGCATGGTGGCAATTATGGTTCCTATCCCCGCGCGTTTATCATATTTTTCCATAAATGCAACTATAAGTGCAAAATATGACATCATTGGCGATATAATATTTGTAACACTGTCGCCTATCCGGTAAGCCATCTGGGTGAATTCAGGCGAATATCCAAGCAACATGAACATCGGTATGAAAACCGGGGCCATAATCGCCCATTTGGCTGAAGCACTTCCTATAACAAGATTGATAACTGCCGAGATCAGCACCAGGCTGATCATAAGCGGGATCCTTCCCATCCCGACAGAGCCTATCGCCTCTGCACCCTGAATTGCAAATATCAAACCAAGATTTGTCCAGTTGAAATATGCAACAAACTGAGCAGCAAAAAAGACCAGAACAATGTATGTGCCCAGGGTGGACATCGATTTTCCCATGCCATTGATAACATCAGTATTACTTTTGAGTGTGCCGGCCCCGACTCCATAGGCAATACCAATAATGGCAGCAATAACAAATATCATGGCAACAATTCCCGACATGAAGGGTGATCTGAGCAGATCGCCTGATTCTGGATCTCTCAAAAAACCGCTGCCAGGTATATTATCCCATACTCCGCCGCTCACTGGCATAGTAGCCCACAAAAGCAAAATAACGATAGCATAAAAGGCATATCCTGCATATTTTAACCCCTTATTCTCATCATTTGTGATATCATTAAGCTCCTCGGGTTGAGCATCTCCCTTATATGGTCCGAGGCGCGGAACAACTATTTTCTCTGTAACCCATGTGCCGGCAATTGCAATAAAAAAGGTGGATGCAAACATGAAATAGTAGTTAGCAGCAGGATTCACCTCATACGACGCATCCAGAATATGAGCTGCTTCTTCAGAAAGTCCTGCCAGGAGCGGATCAATAGTTCCGAGTAACAGATTTGCGCTGTATCCCCCCGAAACTCCTGCAAAGGCAGCAGCGAGTCCTGCAATGGGATTCCTTCCTACAGCCAGGAATATCATCGCTCCTAACGGAACCAGAACTACATACCCGACCTCACTGGCTGTATTGGACAGTATCCCGGCAAAAACAATAGCAAAGGTAAGCAGTTGCCTGGGTGCCGAAAGGACAAGCTTGCGAAGAGCCGTAGACATAAAGCCACTCGACTCCATGACACCGATTCCCAGTAATGCAACCAATACTGTACCAAGGGGTGCAAAAGAGGTGAAATTGACAACCATCCGTGTAAGTATCATATGCATCCCCTCAATTGACAGAAGGCTGAAAGGCCGGATCTCTTCCTGTGTGCCCGGATGTACAACAGTAATGTCAAAAAGACTGACAATACCTGAAAGCACAATGGTGCCTCCTGCAAAAATTGCAAAAAGTGTTGCCGGATGAGGGAGTTTGTTTCCTACCCTCTCAATTGCTCCAAGCATTTTTGAGATAAATCCTGAATCTGAATTTTGTGAAGATGTCATAGATTTAACGGAAAATATAAACACATGTAATTAATCCATAAAAAAATTGATGCAATTTTAGTATTTATTGTCCACTATAACAACAATAAAGATCATTATGTGCCAAAATGCGAACTGGTTTAATGGTTTATCTCATTGAAAAATTCGTTAATTTTGCTGATATGCAAATATTAAATACCAGTCAGGTAAGGGAAGCAGATGCTTACACAATAAAAAATGAGCCTGTACTTTCCATTGATCTCATGGAGAGGGCAGCCCTGGCAATTGCCGGATGGTTTGATAAAAACTGTTCAAAAAATTCGGTAATAAGGATCTTTGCAGGACCAGGTAATAACGGAGGCGATGGCCTGGCCGTGGGACGGCTGCTGACTGATAAGGGATTTGCTCCCCGGCATTGGATTTTAGCCTCAGAATCAGGATACTCACCAGATACATCGATCAACCTGGATAGATTGAAGGCAACGAGTATATCACCTTCGATAATAGCATCACCTGATGATTTTCCGGACATTGATCCGGGAGATTTTGTTATAGATGCGCTTTTCGGAACAGGCCTCAGCAGGCCACTGACTGGCATACCGGCATCACTCATTAAACATATTAATGGTTCAGGGGCAAGAGTAGTTGCAGTGGATATTCCTTCAGGCTTGTTCGCAGATGACAACAGGAAAAATACCGGTGAAAACATCATCAGGGCCGACAATACTCTCTCATTTCAGTTTCCGAAGCTGGCCTTCATGTTTTCAGAAAATGACAGTTACGTCGGTAAATGGGAAGTGCTTCCAATTGGTCTTCACAAAGAGTTCACAGACAGTATTAATACTCCCTGGATTTTAATTGATGAGAACTCTGTTAAGCCGATGATAATAAAAAGAAGCAGGTTCGCCCATAAAGGCAGCTTCGGTCATAGTCTGCTTATTGCAGGCAGTTACGGTAAAATGGGAGCTGCTGTTCTGGCCACCGGATCATGCCTTCGTGCCGGTGCGGGACTTGTAACGGTTCATGTGCCGTTAAGGGGATGCGATATTATGCAAACATCTGTTCCTGAAGCGATGGTGAGTGTTGATGAATGTGACAGATGCTTCTCCTCTCCACCTGAACTTGAGAAATTTGATGCAGTTGCGGCGGGACCGGGACTGGGAATGGATTACCGCAGCCAGCAGGCACTTTTTGACCTTCTCGGATCAGTTAATGTGCCCCTTGTACTGGATGCTGATGCATTAAATATTATTGCGTTACATAGTGACTGGATGGGTTTAATCCCTGAAAACTCTGTTATTACTCCACATCCGGGAGAATTTGACAGACTTACAAAACAACATAAAACCAGCCACGACCGTTTAATCAGCCAAACAGAGATGGCTGAAAAGCACAAAATTATTGTTGTACTAAAAGGGGCACGAACCTCGGTGGTTACCCCCGACGGAACATGTTATTTCAATGGGAACGGAAATAACGGAATGGCAACGGCCGGTTCAGGGGATGTGTTAACAGGAATAATCCTGTCTTTACTGGGACAGGGATACAAAGCTGATAGCGCAGCGATTTCCGGTGTATTTTTGCACGGGCTGGCCGGAGATCTTGCTGCTTATGAGCTATCGGAAGAGGCAATGATAGCCGGTGATATAACTGCCCGTCTGGGTAAAGCATATAAACAATTAAAACAATAAATTATGAGAATTAATTTGGCTCTTATACTGATTCTTACCGGTGTTTTATCCGGCTGTGCCGGAACGGGGATCCTTGAACGCAACACATCGTCCAGGGATATTATGGATTATACCCACCCTGAGCAATATACCCTGGTATATTCCTTGCCCAAAACCACAGTAAGGATCAGCGTCGATGCTGTCCAGACAATTACCAGAAGAGGACCATATCATCAATATGCCGAGAGGTACCTGGGTATTTCGGGTGTTCCTGACAGTGATGCGGTTTCCTGGAGCATCGGGAATATAAATATCGAAACGTATGAAGAAGCCGATCCGGAACATTACTATTTACTGAAAACAAATGACCGGCATGTTACCAACTTCTTCAAACTGCAAAAGGAGGGCTTTATACTTCCCGTAAATCAAAGGCAGCTGCCGGAACTTGAAGGAATTATCAACCCAACGGCTGCCGAGATCGCTGATCCGCTCTTTACTGACCTCTCTATTCTCCCAAGAGTTGTTGAGGAATCGCGCACTGTAATGCGTATGGTAAGGCAGGATACAGCTTTCGTGAATGTACCTGTTATGGAAAGACAATCGGTCACCAAAAGTCTCGAAGCAAGAGCCGCTGAAGTCGCAGACCTGATATTTGAATTAAGGAGCAGCAGGTTCAGGCTCATTTCCGGTGATCTCGACCTGTTTCCCGACGGTAAAGCAATGGAGGAGATCATAAGAGAGTATGCAAGACTTGAAAATGAGTACCTGAACCTCTTTACCGGTAAGGTCTTTGAAGTCAATCATGAATTCAGTTTTGATTACACTCCCGGTAAAAATCCGGCTGAAAGCGGTATTGAACATGCTGTGATCTTCAGGTTTTCAGATTCGCTGGGAATACTTCCATCCAATGATGTGAGCGGCAGACCGTTTACTCTTGAGCTGAATAATGAGAATAAAACATCCAGACTGCAAAGAATTACAGAGGGCAGTGCATCAGCTGTTAACAGGCAGGGATCACTTCGTTACAGGATACCTGATGTGGCGGAATTAAAAATCACCGATGAAAACCGGACGATAGCGGTTAAGCGAATACCAGTTAACCAATACGGCAAAGTTGTCAATCTGCCGGCAGATTTTCTGTGGAATCGATAGTGGATCATATTTAGAGCCCGTCTGTAAAGTCAGTGACTGAATCAGGCACTATTTAGTCAATCTATAAAGGCAGTGACCGGATCAGACACTATTTAGTCAATCTATAAAGGCAGTGACTGGATCAGACACTATTTGGAGTCCGTCTGTAAGGTCAGTGTCTGGATCAGACACTATTTAGTCAGTCTATAAAGGCAGTGACCGTCTCTTTTATATCCTTTCAGATTGCTTTTATCTGAAAGATCCGGTAAAACTCTCCTGGTAAGCTTCCCAAGGTTGAGTGAGATAGTGATCTTCAGCAAAAAACCGAAGGATAGGTTCTATTTTCTCAGGTGTCATAAATCCTGGTACCGAAGTAAGCAGCTCGCCTTCTTCGTTCAAATATACAACTGAAGGATAGGACATCCTTCCCTGTAACAGGGCTATTGAGAACTGGTGCGCAGACCGTCGGCCCTCTCCTTCGTTTATAAATTTATGACCCTGGAAATATATAGTGTCCCTGGTTTCGGAATTGAACTTCACAGGATAATAATTCCTGTTTATGTATCTGGCTACAGCAGGATTATTGAAAGTTTCAGCCTCCATACGTTTACAGAATCCGCACCAGTCTGTGTAGATATCGATAAGGATTTTACGGGGATTTGCGGCCGCGAGTTCAACTGCCTCCTCAACCGAATACCATTTTACCTTCTCATCATCCTGGTTTGCATATAATGATGTAAACATCCCGGGAGTTAATACCGTGATTACAGTTAATACAGTTAATACAAGTCTTTTCATAAGATTCAAATTAATTGTGAAAATTATAAACTCAAAAATCAATTCTTACTCAACAATATTATAAACGAAATATAAATTAATCTTAACATCTGGAATATAAACACAAAAATAGTACTATAAGTGCAATCATATACTTATGTTTATATTTATTTAACATTATCACGGGTATCTGATCTTCTTATATATGTGACAAACAAATCGGAAATTATGTTCATAAACATATGCAATGGTAGGTGATTTTTTTTTTACATTTACGCTTTTAATTATAAAGATGCTATTAAACAGCAGATAATCTGCCACATCTGCAAATTAATTAAACTTACATAACTAATATGGATAACTCTGATACTGGTAAAAAAGAGAAAAAAGGGTTCTTTGAGAGAGCGCTCGATAAAGTTGAGGTAATTGGGAATAAGCTTCCCCAGCCGGTTACACTTTTTGCAATCCTTATGGTTGTTGTTTTATTGCTGTCATGGATCTTTGGCGGAGTAACTGTCGACCATCCCGGGAAGGAAGCCGGACTGCTGGACAGAGACGGGAACCCGGTTGAAACCATCAGCGTGATCAACCTTTTATCAAAAGATGGTGTTCAGCAGATACTTACCAGGATGGTAGATACATTCGCACAGTTTCCGCCTCTGGGACTTGTTCTGGTGGTGATGCTGGGGATCGGTGTTGCAGAACACAGCGGGATGATAGCTGTAGCACTTAGACTATTTGTATCTAAGGTGCCAAAATTCCTGATCACCTTCTCAATTGTTGTTGCCGGAATGATAAGTTCTGTGGCCGCTGATGCTGGTTACGTTGTGCTGATACCTCTGGGTGGGGTTATATTCCTTAGCATGGGAAGACATCCGCTTGCAGGAATTGCCGCAGCATTTGCCGGTGTTTCGGGCGGTTTTGGCGCGAACTTTCTGCCCACCGGTCTCGATCCGATGATCGCCGCATTTACTGAGCCTGCCGCCCAGATAATTGACCCCAATTACACCGTCAACCCACTGTCTAATTACTACCTGATGGCAGCTTCGGTTCCTTTTGTAGGAATAGCGGGAACCTGGATAACCGAGAGGATACTGGTGCCAAGGCTTGGAGTCTACCAGCCTGAAGGGGAAGTTATTGTTGAAGAAACTAACGAGATTACCAAACAGGAGAGAAAGGCTCTTAAATGGTCACTTTTCTCAATAGTAATTATACTTGGACTGGTTGCCCTGGCAACAATTCCGGCAGACGGAGTACTTAGAGGTGAGTTCGATCCTGAGATTGGAAAAAGGACCATGAGACCATTCTATGACTCTATTGTGCCTATTATGTTCATTGTGTTTTTTGTCGGGGGACTGGTTTACGGGATGGTGGCGAAAACCATTAAAAATGACAAAGACGTATCGGATATGACTGCCAAAGCAATGGCAACAATGGGACTGTATATAGTGATCGCATTCGTAGCTGCCCAGTTCGTTGCATACTTCAACTGGTCAAATCTGGGAAGTGTACTTGCTGTTAAGGGATCTGACGGGCTCAAAGCTATTGGATTCACAGGAGGCCCGCTGCTTGTCGCATTTATTATTGTTGCTTCACTGGTTAACCTTGTCATGGGAAGTGCCTCGGCTAAATGGGCAATCCTTGCTCCTATCTTTGTGCCGATGCTGATGCTGATGGGTTATTCGCCGGAACTTACTCAGGCAGCATACCGTATTGGTGATTCTTATTCAAATATACTGACACCGCTGTTGCCCTATTTCCCTATTGTTATTGTTTTTGCCCAGAAATACGTAAAGAATGTGGGAATCGGCACACTGATATCAATGATGCTCCCCTATGCGATTGCATTCATGGTAATCAGGATACCGATGCTGCTGGTGTGGATATGGCTTGGGCTCCCGCTGGGTATAGAGGGACCGATCTATTATTCACCATAAAGACACCAGAACGCTGAAATTTATCATGATGTTAATATTTATGAATTATCAGCTTTAGAGTATTTAAAATATTAAGCAAAAAAGAATTTTTTATGAGCAAACAAATTAAGGATCTAAACCCGGCACTTATATGGAAGTTTTTTTATGATCTCACGCAAATTCCCAGGCCATCAAAAAAGGAGGGTGAAGCCGTTGAGTATGTAAAAAAATTCGGAGAGGATCGTAACCTGGAGACCATAGTCGATAAAGCCGGTAACGTCATTATTAAGAAACCTGCCACACCCGGCATGGAAAACCGTAAGGTTCTGCTTCTTCAGGGACACCTTGATATAGTTCCTCAAAAGAACAGCGACAAGGTGCATGATTTTGAAAAAGATCCGGTTGAAACTGTTATTGATGGCGAATGGGTGCGTGCCAACGGCACAACCCTGGGTGCGGATAACGGCATAGGCGTCGCTGCCGCGCTTGCAGTGCTGGACTCAGATGATCTAGTTCATGGTCCGCTGGAAGCACTCTTCACCATAGACGAGGAGAGCGGAATGACGGGAGCCTTCGGATTGGAAAAGGGGGTGCTCAATGCAGATATTATGCTAAACATGGACTCCGAAGATGAAGGAGAACTTTATGTAGGTTGTGCCGGCGGACTGGATGCCAATATAAGCTATAGTTATCAGGAAGTTCCTGTACCTGCCGGATATTCTGCTTTTATCATAAAGATATCCGGATTGAAAGGAGGGCATAGCGGACTCGATATTGTGCTGGGACGCGGAAATGCCAATAAACTTCTTTTCCGGATAATAAAACATGCAGTAAAAGAGCTGGATGCAGCCATATCCCATGTCGATGGAGGAGGTCTCCGTAATGCAATTCCAAGAGAGTCGGAGGCTCACCTGGTAATTCCGGGCGGCAGGGAAGATGATCTTATTTCTGCCGTCAACAGGCTTGAAAGAATCTTTAAAAATGAGTTGTTTGCCGTTGAGCCGGACCTTAATATAAGTATAGAAAAGCGCAATGCGCCGACCAGCATGATTGATCCGGAAACAAGCAGGCGGCTCATAAACGGTATTATTGCATGCCCCAACGGGGTGATGCGCATGAGCAACTCCATGCAGGGACTGGTTGAAACATCAACAAACCTCGCAAGTGTCAATACCGGAAAAGGTGAAGCAACTATTAAATGCCTTATGAGAAGCTCGGTAGACAGCTCCAGGGATGAGCTCGCAGGAATGATGGAATCACTTTTCTCACTTGCCGGTGCAGATATTAATTTCAGCGGAGCCTATCCCGGCTGGAAACCCGATATGGACTCAGAGATACTGCAAGTGATGAGGAATGTCTACAATGAACTTTACGGAAAGATTCCCGAAATCAAAGCCATCCATGCGGGACTTGAATGCGGACTGATAGGAGGAGCTTATCCCAAACTTGATATGATTTCTTTCGGGCCCACGATCAGATACCCTCATTCACCCGATGAAAAGGTCCACATTGAGTCAGTAGAGAAATTCTGGGTTTTCCTGGTTGAAACCCTGAAGAATATTCCTGTTAAACAATAAGCCTGGCTGCATGGTATGCAGAGATTGGCAGGTTTGGCAGTAAAGCCAAAAAGAGAGAGGCTGTCCTAAAAGGTCAGCCTCTCTCTCTTTTTCTAATATTGTGATTATTCTTATCTGCTTAAACAACGGTCTTGCAACCGGATCAGACTTTATGCCTTGGCTCATCCGAAACACTCAGGCGACTACGGCCTTTGGCCCTTCTTGTTGCCAGCACCCTCCGCCCGTTGGCAGTGGCCATCCTTTCACGAAATCCGTGCTTGTTCTTTCTTTTTCTGTTTGATGGTTGAAATGTCCTCTTCATGACAAAAAGTATTATTTATATGATATTATGATCCGGTTATTTGATTAGGTGTGCAAAGGTACTGTTTTTTTATTATTTTCAAAAAACAGAAAGAATTAAATTTACCTCCACTCGTAAACCTTTACATAATCAACTATGTATTGTTGAGGAAATATGCTGTCATCAATCCCCTGCTGACCGCCCCAATTCCCNCCTATTGCCAGGTTCAGCAACAGATAGTGTGGTTTGTCAAACGGCCAGACATCATCGTTGTCCGACTCCTTTTCAAAAGTGAAATATTTATGGTCATCAACAAAAAAATCGATCCTGTCGTCAAACCACTCCACAGCATAGAGATGAAATTCCTCCCATGGTCGGTCCAGCTTAACCGAACTCCCGCGTTGTGTCCCCTTTGTATGGTTGTAGGCTTCTGTATGTACATAACCATGTACAACCTTCGGGTCAAATCCTACATTCTCCATTATATCAATCTCTCCGCATGCGGGCCAGCCAACCTCACGAATATTGGTGCCCAGCATCCAGAATGCCGGCCAGGTGCCTGTACCCGTAGGAAGTTTGGCCCTTGTTTCAAACCTTCCGTATGTCCATGTAGCAGTCTCACGGGTCACCAGCCTTGCCGAGGTGTAATCAAAACCCTCCCACTTTTCCTTCCTGGCTTCAATAATTAAATGACCATCCTCTACCCTGGCATTCTCCGTTCGTGACTCTGTATAGTACTGCTTTTCATTATTTGCAATATACCCGGTATCGTATGTCCACTTTGATGGATCAGGCAATCCGGTGTAATCAAATTCATCACTCCATACCAGTTTCCACCCGGGCTCTTGTGAACTGCAGGAAGAAAAAGCCAGGCAGAGTGTGCTGATTATGATTGTTCGTACAAACATAGCTTTTAATATAATTTGGTTGTCTTATAAAAGGTATCAAAAAACAATTTTGCAATTCCGGTCAGCATTCTGCATAGCTACATGCTGAGCCGGGGATTGAATACTCCTGTGATCCTTGAACCGAAGGTATATGCCAACCCGATACTCCCGCTAAACCGGTAACTTGTCGCCCTGCGGCGCTGCTCAAGAAGTATCTCTTCAAGTGACAGGTCAGCCTTTGGAATTGCCACCAGGTCGTTGATAAAATTGAAATTGCCTGTGAGATTCAAAGAGAGCCCCTCTATAATCCTCAGATTCATATTGGAGAAAAACTCTGCACGGTTTGACCGGAAGTCATGAAAATGGTTAAACCCTATAATTCCCGCCCGGATATCTCCCCACGGCTGACGAAAATTGACCGAAGCTACCAGTGCCTGGCCAAAAAGCACCTCTTCCATTTTATCAAACACTGTCTCTTCATGATATGCATAGTAACCGGCGCCAACCCTCCACGCAAAAGTTATTGACCTCCTTGTAGCCTCCTCATAAGGAAAGAGACTGAATTCTATTGCAGGTGAAACCTCACCGCTGAACTTTAAATTATCAAAAGTACTGTAGAATATATCTCCAAAGACTCCCAATGCCCAGTGATCGGCTATACTGACAATATGATAGCTATCCAGTCCGCCCCTGTGGGCCACCGAGGTTATAGTGCCGTCGCCGGTTTTAAAATTCCTCTCATTATAATTGTTGTATGGCCTTATCCGGGTCCTGGATTCGGTGGTTATCCTGTCGGCAAATATGCCGTACCTGATGTGAAGGGAGTTGCTTGTCTCCTCCCTGTTGAAGTTGGTTCCGCCATATATCTCTATTACCCATTGGTTCCAGGGATCGGTGATCTCATCAAGCTCAACATCAGCCTCAAAGAGGGGAGCTTCATAGCTTATCTGCATCCTTTCTGCAAGACCGGTCTCCGCAATAAAAGGAGCAAGTCCCATTTTGATCTTTCCACTGTATCCCCTTCTTGTTTCGTCCGACGTATTGGAAGAGGGAGCCCAGTATGTAAGTTCAAAGTTCTTATCCTTAAACCCTCCGTATCCAATAAAAGAGATGCTGTAAGTAGCCCCGGTGGTACCCGCGCTATGCCTGGACATTATAATATGCACATCAGCAAGCTCACGGTCCCTTACATATTCAACCAGTGGAATTTCCTGCCGGATATAATCCGTATCTGCCCAGCCCGGCATATCAAGAAAAACACTCAATCGGCTGCTGTTACCCCTCCTTGATTGTGAATCAGCATCAATGGCTGTTAGCACTGCAATCAGTAAGATTATGAGCAGAAATTTTGCTTTCGCGGAAAAATAATGTCTCATTCCCATCCGGTTTTATTAGATATAAAATTAATAATCAATGAATTATATTTTACGAGTAAATCACACATTGATGCCTTAGCCTTATTAATAAATAAGTATTCACATCATGATGTATTTCTGTGTCCAGGTATCTTTATAGTTAAACAAATTTTGTCCCGAAAGTTCAAAGGCTCAGGCATTTTTTTAAGATTATAAATTAATCCGTTTAGCACATTGTCCGTTAAATTTATAACCATTATTTACACAAATAAAAAACAAACAAAGTTAATAAAAACCATTAAAAAGGTAGGTTTTATAAAGCTATTCATACATTTACATTTCATCTGTCTGTGTTTAATTTGACTGCGTCGATTTTTCATGTAACCAGTTTTTACATTTTAATGACTTAGTCTGATGAAAAATTCAGATTAAAAAATTTCATGTACATTTCTTCTG
>SL_3KL_010_SEDDRAFT_10000577_pt1 | contig 30547 bp, 25 predicted proteins | sample SodLakKL_010_SED_2_FD_10381 | JGI IMG/M metagenome (IMG submission 10381)
CTGCAACCAATAATGCTGCGTATCAATAAGAAAAATTATAAAGGAATAGATACGGTAATCACGTTTACTGAAGACCTTTACTATGAATTTTTTATTGAAGAGCTTGTATTATATTTACCATTGAAAGAAAGCAATATGTGGCAATACGAGGCATATTCATTTTATGGTGCAGATGGTGAGGCCTATATAAGCGAGGGAATTGAAACCTGGACGGTGATGCAGTATGATGTTATGACCCAACGCGGAACACTGCAATGTGAATTTAACGGAACTCTATATATAACTATTTCACGAACGGGAGAAAGAGATACAATTGATATACATGTCAGTGATTTATATAATTTCGAAATCGAAAACACAAATATAATCTTTACTCGAAACAGCGTAGGGCTAAGTAAGTGGACACCATTGATTAGAACAGTGTTTAGTAGGTTTATAAGTATATCCCCAAGGGATGGTTATCGAGTTTATTATCCCGAAAGTGCACCGGAAGTAATAGATACAGCATATGGTGACATGAATCCAGATGTGGAATTTAAACTTGAAAGAGGAGTCGGTTTCCGTGAAATTTGGGTAAAAATCTGGGGCGGCACGTATGACGAAGCTCGATACAAACTTCAGGATTTTCAATTTTACCGTTGATAATACATAATGTTTAAAACTATTGAAATTATTCCGCCTCTGTCAGGGGATCTTCCGATACCTGTCATATACTACTATGGGTTTCTGGGGGTTCTTTTAGGTGCAGTCTTCTACGCCTCAACAATTATTTCTCCTCTGTTGATCATCGCCATTGTTTTATTGATCGTTATTACTTTATATGTCCCGGAATTAGCCCTTTTCGGATTTATTTTTTCAAGGGTTTTGACAGAATGGCTGGAGGAGCAGTTTCCTCTGTTTACAGCAAGCGGTTATGAATTTTTGCTGGTTATTGCTCTGGTGGCTGTTGTTTGTATTCGATTGGCAAGATATCGAAATGCCGATCTGCCACGATACCACCCCTATGTTTGGCCATTGTTGCTTTTATCAATCTTATTATTTATCGGGCTTACCTATACTCCGGGTTCCGGCTACGCTGTCGATAAAGCGGTACAGTTTCTCTTTTTCGGAGTATTCCTCTTTATCGCGACGATAATGCTGCTTCAAAAAAAGAGCGATATAGTGAGATTCGTGGCAGTTTTTGTCGTTATGTCGATTGCTGTTTCGGGCATCATGATATATGAAGGAATTCAAAGTATATTGAGTGGAGACTTTTTAGGATATTTTGCACGGCTCACTATTCTCGGAGCAAATCCGATCGGCATCGCACGGGTGCTTGCAATAGCTATTGCGAGTTTGTCTGTCATCGCCTTTTTTGAAAAATCAAGAACAAGGAGATTTTATCTTTTTGCATTAATAATGTTTCTCTTTATAGCGTTACTGGCGACGAATACGAGGGGACCTGTACTTAGTTTGATCGCAGGAATGGTTGTTTTTATTTTATTTTTATCCGGTAGTAAACCTTCTAAAATAATATCATATAGTTCATTATTAGTAGCAATTATCATAATCATGTTTATGGTACTTCCCGAACAGTTTATCAATCGATATTTTTTATTATTCGGCGAAGAATACGGGGTATATGCGCAGATCGGTACGGAACCCGATACCCGGGCAACACGCCTTGAGATGTGGGGCCAGGCGGGGAGTTTATGGCTTAGTGATATTAAAAGTTTTTTCATTGGCAGGGGAACGGGAAGTTTTCCATTGTTATCAACAATGCATGATTTTCGCTGGTATCCGCACAACATATTTCTTGAAGCTGTCGCCGAGTTTGGAATAATCGGGCTTCTTGTAGTGCTTGTAGTTTTAGGTAAAATGGTAGATGTCGCAAAATCATGTTGGACTATGGCCGGGAATGATGAAAAGGAAAAGGTGTTGTTACTTGTAATTCTCGTACCTATTATCGTTTCTTTTTTTGCGGTCCAGATGAGCGGAGATTTCCCCTCGAACAGATTGTTATGGATGCAATTCGGTATTCTTGTTGCGTATTGGAGAATACGAACAAGTGAGATGAATTCACAAAATGCGGGATACAATAGAATTGAATAAGGATGTCGTTATCAACCATAAGCATCAATCGGCGAGTACAAGGTTAATTCTTACATATATATTTGCACTCGCTTCATCAGTTGTCGGTTTTCTCATCGTTGTGATATTTTCAGGACTTTTACAACCCGATGAATGGGGGGTGTTTTCGGTTGCAAAACGTTCGGCTACCATTATAGCCACGATTGCTATTTTTGGAGTCACCGATTCGATTTCGCGTTACATACCGTTGCAGCGGGCGAGAGAATCGGACAATGCAGATTATTTTGGAACAAATGCTACATATATAATTATACGATCGTCATGTGCGGTCACTGTTGTGTGGCTGTTGGGTGTGTATGTTCTCTCGGTTACAAATTTAACCGACGGTTCATTACTTATCGCTCTTGTATCAGCAACAGTATTCTATTTAGCGTTGATGTGGCATGAGTTTTTGTCAGGTTTTCTCCGGGCCGAGGGATTTATCGGTCATTTTAATGTGATGAGAGTGATGGGACAATCAATGCAGCTATTGTTCGGTCTGTTGATCCTTTTTTTATTCGGGGCAAGTGCCAATAAGGTGATTCTTGGATCTGCGTTGGGTATCGGTGTGGTCGTGGCAGTGGCGGCATTTATATTATGGCGTCTTGGAATAACGGTCTATCGGAAACGATATGTAAACCGTGAAATAAGAAAAGAAATCTCAACGTACGGCATTCCCCGGATGATTATGATTATGTTCGAGATGTTGATCATCAGTTTATCGTTGCTATTACTCGGATTTGTCGGCAAACCATATGAGGCGGGATTATTTGCGATATCGATGCATTTTATAGCTATTATGGTACTGTTTTTTAAGCCCATTGCATTTGTGATGCTGCCGGAATTTTCAAAACTCCACGGAATGCAAGATACCGGAGGAATTGAAAATAAACTGCAGATATTGATTCAGGGATGGCTGTATATTATTACATTTTCTATTGTTATTATACTCTCGTTTCTGGATGTTATTTTTGATCTTCTTTTTAAAGTAGAGTACGCGGGTGCAACTGGATTTATAAAGATTCTTTTAATCGGCATGATACCGTTTTCATTTTATTTAACAACATACAGCTATATTAATGCGATACTCAAGCGACCGTATGGCTTATATATCTTATTAATAGGTATAGTAGTCAATATTGTTCTATTTTTTATTCTCGTAACGCTCCTCGGCGGGATCGGATCGGCTGTGGCGACAGCAGTAAGTATGGTCGTTGTCGGCAGTTTAATGGTATTATTATTATTAAAAAATCAACCGAGAGTATTCAGGGCCATACATGTGTTCGATTTTATAATTTGTATACTCCCTCTTGCAGGGATTTTGATAGCAAGTTATTTCGTGTATGATATCATCTTATTAATTGGGATAGCAATACTATTTTTGGGATTGCACCTCTATCTGTTAAAGAAGAGAGAAATTGCATGGTTTGCATTAATTGAAAAAAGGTTTTTTGCATGGAAAATGGCAACAAAAAAATAAAAAGTGATGATACCCCTTATGTTTCCATCGTTATACCGATGAGAAACGAAGAGGAACATATTCAGAATTGTATCGATTCTATTTTTAAAAATGACTATCCTAACGACAAACTTGAGGTTCTTGTCATAGACGGTTCCAGTGAAGATAATTCAAAAAAGATGGTGGAAAAATCTATATCGAATGGCAGAAAAATCCGCCTTTTCGATAATCCCCGTAAAATTGTGCCGACGGCGATGAATATAGGTATCCGGGAAGCACGGGGAGATATCATTATCCGGATGGATGCACATGCGCTCTATCCCGAAAAATATATAGCACGGTGTGTTCAGCAGTTGACGGCTAATAAAGCAGATAACGTTGGGGGAGTTCAAGAAGCGGTTGGAACCAATTACATAAGTAAAGCAATTGCTATAGCTACGACAAACCCGTTCGGGGTTGGTGATGCATTATATCGATACGGTAGGGAAGAACAGTGGGTGGATACTGTGTTTCTCGGAGCATGGTATAAAACTACAATCGAAAAGTTGGGCGGGTTTAATGAAGAAATGGTTGTTAATCAGGATTATGAGTTTAACTACCGGCTTCGAAAAGCCGGGGGGAGGATACTTTTTTCCCCTGAAATTCGTTCTCATTATTTTGTGCGGGGATCGCTTACTGCATTAATGAAACAATATTTCAGATACGGATGCTGGCGTGTAAAAACGTTGCTCTTACATCCCGGATCGTTGCGATGGAGGCAGATCACGTCTCCGTTATTTGTACTTGGATTATTACTCTCATTATTGTTGCTACCTTTTTCGTGGAAAATGGCATTGATTATACCGGTGCTCTATGGTGTGTTCAATTTCGTGGTTACGGTTAACGCTTCACGTAAAAATGGAATTCGGTATTTCCCCATTTTACCCGTTATATTTTTTACTATCCATGTGTCCTGGGGGTTAGGATTTTGGGTAGGTATTGCCCGATTTGGAGTTCCGAAACTATCTTTTCGCAATATAGTGAATGCATTTAAAAATCAATATTAAAAAAATACAGATATTCACTTTATACATGACAGGTGTGATATGGTATACAGAGCTATTATTTTTTGGGGGTGTATAATTGTTGCAGTTTTTACCTTCGCGAGCTGCGATCAGACGCCTTACGAAGTAGAATATTTAGACGGATTTTCACTTCATATTACAAAATGGTATAATAACCATACCGCGGCAATTTCTATAACAAATGATGCAGGAGCGCCCCATGTGTTACAAGAACAAAAGGTTCAGGAGGAGATACTGAAGCGAAATCTAACAATGGATTATGAGTTGGTTACATATAATTTGCGTGATGAGGTGAGAGAATATTTTATAGATTATTTAATTCCAAATGGCTTCGGTGTATTCGGTCATGGTCATAAGCACATTAACCATGACGAACTGTCTTATGAAGAAGCATATGATAGCTTTAAAAAAAATTATGAGTTAATGGTAGAGATGGGAATGACGCCAATATCGTATGCATATCCTACGGGGGGAGGGTGGAGAGAGTCGACTCAGAGGGCACTTGCAGATGCCGGTTTTCTGAGCGGGAGAAATCACAGAACGCGATACCACGATCGCGTAAATATCGTACCGGGTAATACCATGGCACCGGATAATTGGTATTACCTTCCAACGCTAGTTATGCAGGATTACAATTTTGCTCAAAATGAGGAGGCGATTAATAATTGTGCAGAGTTAATCCCTTATCTTGACGATGCATTGGATAATACTGCATGGCTTATCAAAACATATCATGCGATCGGTAATGAAAGTGGATGGGGATTCTTCGACTGGGATGAATTTATAAAGGCACTTGATGAAATTAAAAGTCGTGACTTTTGGTCTGTTTCAATGGACAACGCCACGCGATATATAAAACAACGAAAAACAGCCCGTGTGGATTTGTATGATACTTCGGATGATGACATTTACAGTCTTGATATGGAACTTCTTCTTGACATTGATCCAGAATTGTTCTGTCATCCGATGACTGTTAAGGTAGAATTCCCCGAAAGATTGTTAAATAAAAAATATGGATTGTATAAGAATGAAGAACTAAAAAAAGAATTTACCGTTACATCTGACGGTCATTACTTTGATTTGATACCATTTGAAAGCTATTCTATCGTCGAGCTATATGCAGAATGAAGCATGTAAACTACGATAGTAGTTGTATTAGTGTTGCTATAACAAGTTCTCAAAGAAAACAATTTTTGCTGGTAAGACTCTCATGCTGGAGAATCTATGAATAAAAACATAGAAATGCTTGAAATTAACAAAAAGCAGAAGGTATATTATGAAACAGCCGATGGAAGTAATGAATCGGATGTAAACAACAGCATAACGAATATATACAGACGTTTTAAAACAAGGATATATGGTGTGCTTACCGATGCGGGAATAAAAAGGGCTACGGAAGATCTCCATAAGAGGTGGATTCATCAATACACGGATGAGTTGAAGACAAAAAAAATTCTCGATCTCGGTGCCGGTGAAGGAAGTAATATATCTTTATTTTTAGCAAAAAATGCCGGAACCTATGTTGCAACGGATTTATCAAAATCGCGTCTTGAGATTTTAAAAAAGAAACTCAATGAAAATGATGCCAAAAACCCCATATTGATACCGGGCGATTTCCTTGAACCGGATTTTCCGGAAGGAGATTTTGATATCGTATACGCGAATTCGGTATTGCATCATTTTAAACACCTGGATNCCTTTTTGAAAATACTTTCAAGTAGAATGAAAAAGGGTGCAATAGTTTTAACACACGATCCATTAAAGACGTGGATTCCAATGTCCATTTTCAGAATGATGTATAAGAAAGTTGCTACCGATTCTCTATGGGAATATCCTTTTGGGTATGATAGTATTCAAATAATCAATTCACATTTTAATATTGAACAATTGCAAGGTATCCTTGGCAGAAGTAAGTGGTGCATACCTCTTAGTTTTGTTAATAAAAAACTGGCAATACGTAAAGCTCATAAATGGCATCAATATGATATGCACAATGCGAATTCAATAGAGCACATTAAAAAATGTTTGCAGGTATGCATGCTGCTGCAAATACCAAAGAGCACATAAAATGAAAAGAGCTATGGCCGATAAAAATTATTATGTAAACGAATATGCAGTCGTTGATGATAATGTCACGATTGGTGAAGGAGCTAAAATCTGGCATTTCTCTCACATACAGACCGGAGCAAAGATAGGGAAAAAATGTATTCTTGGTCAGAATGTTAATGTCGGGACTGACGTTACGATCGGTAACAACGTGAAGATCCAGAATAATGTTTCTGTATATACCGGTGTCACAATTGAAGATGACGTATTTCTCGGTCCGAGTTGCGTGCTTACCAATGTAACAAATCCCCGTTCTCAAGTTGTAAGACGCGATCTATACGAAAAAACACTTATCAGAAGGGGTGCTACCGTTGGTGCAAATGCGACCATTGTATGCGGTATAGTGCTCGGGAGATACTGTTTTATCGGTGCGGGTGCCGTTGTCACAAAGAATGTTCCTGACTATGCACTTATGCTGGGTAATCCGGCACGGCAGAAAGGATGGATGAGCAGGCACGGTCATCCGTTACGCGAACCGGATGAAAATGGCATTATGATTTGCCCTGAATCGGGTTTCCGGTATAAACTCATCGATGATACCCGGCTCGAATGCCTTGATCTCGGTGAGGATGAATCGCTGCCCGACCATATCGCAAGAGGCGAGAAGAGTTATCGTGAGTTTAAATAATGAGACCTGTTTAATGGACGAATTCTGAGATCGTAATTATCAATGTCAAGAAAAACCGAAATACTTCTTATCCTATTTTTCGATTTCATCGCCATTAATGCGGCATGGTTTCTGCATTATTACTTCCGCGTTGAGTCGGGAATGATACCCTATACACTCAGACCGGATTTCTTCCTCCCGATGCTGGTGATATGCATGTTCTGGTTTCTCGTATTGTGGTTTTTCGGCTTATACCGGCCCTGGTACGCTAAATCCCGTGTCGACGAATTGTCCAATATCGTAAAGGCTATTAGCGTTGGTGCCGTTCTGTTGTTTTTTATAATTTTCCTTGATGATGAAGCACGCGGCGGTGCGCAGGTGAGTTCGCGCCTCTTGATTGTCGGATATTGGTTTACACTGATCGTTTTTGTCGGAGGCGGGCGGATGGTTGTGCGAACAATACAGCATAAATTGCTTGAAAAGGGTATAGGGCACCGGCGCACGATCATTGTCGGCGATACCAAACGGGCTCGTGAATTACTTGACCTCGTAAGGAAACATCCTGCGTTGGGATATACAGTTATTGGTCTGGTCACACAGAGAAACAATTCAAACGGTAACGGGGATGATGAGGTACCTGTGCTGGGTACCTTTACAAAATTACCGAAGATAATACGTGAATACAATGTACAGGAAGTGCTCATCGCTCTCGAGGGGAAACACCAGGAAAAAAGTATATCGCTCATCGACTCCTGTAATGGTCTACCGGTTGGCATAAAGATCATGCCGGATATGTATCATATTGTAGGCGGTCAGGTTCGCACCAATCAGATCTATGGTGTCCCGCTGATCGAGGTGATGCCGCAGATAATGCAGCCATGGGAAGAAAGTCTTAAGAGAACTATAGATATCATCGTATCATCGATAATTTTGATCGTTGGCATGCCGCTCTGGCTTCTTGTAGCGCTTGCGATAAAACTGAATTCACCCGGACCGGTTTTATATAAACAGGAGCGTATCGGGAAAGATGGAAAGATATTCAATATTTATAAGTTCAGATCGATGCGTGCCGATGCCGAAAAAATGTCCGGTCCGATGTGGGCGGGGAAAAACGATCCCCGCATTACGACGGTCGGAGCGATACTCCGGAAACTGCATCTTGATGAGATTCCGCAGTTTATAAACGTCTTGAACGGTTCGATGAGCCTCATCGGACCACGCCCAGAACGGCCGTTTTTCGTCGAGCAGTTTAATAAACAAATTCCGCTCTACTCACGACGCCACGCCGTCCGGCCGGGCATATCCGGCTGGGCACAGGTCAAACACAAATACGATGAAACACTCGAAGACGTGAAGACGAAATTACAATACGATCTGTATTATATAGAAAATATGTCCATCCGGATGGATCTGAAGATTCTTCTGATGACTGTATACAGAGTGTTGTTGGGGCGCGGGCATTGAGAAGGATATTGATGATCAAAGCTCGGAGGTTGGCTGGTAGGTGCCACGCCTGCGGCGTGGTTCCCCTCTAATATGGTTGTGTAAAAAGAGCGAATTTATGTAAGAGCCAGAGAATGAAGTATGAACTAAATTTTAAAAAATAAACAAAAAACAGGAAACCCGAAACATGAAACTACAGATGGTCGATCTTCTCACTCAATACGATTCTATAAAAAATGAAATTGATACCGCAGTGCTGGATGTAATACGCTCTGGACAATATATACTCGGTAAAGAAGTAAAAGAACTTGAAGAAAATATAGCAAAGTACCTGGGTTCTAAACACGCTGTCGGATGTGCATCGGGTACCGATGCATTGCAGATCGCTATGATGGCACTGAATATCGGTCCCGGCGATGAAGTGATAACAACGGCATTTACCTTTGTCGCCACAGCCGAAACAATCGCTCTGCTCGGTGCGAAACCGGTCTATGTTGATATCCGCGAAACCGATTACAATATCGATCCCTCGAAGATCGAGTCGGCAATAACCGATAAAACTAAAGCGATTATCCCGGTCCATTTATATGGCCATCCTGCACCGATGGATGAAATAATGGAGATTGCAAAAAAACACAATATAGCAGTGATTGAGGATACTGCACAGGCGATCGGAGCGGAGTATAACGGCACGAAAGTCGGGACGTTCGGTCCCTTCGGATGCATTAGTTTTTTCCCCAGTAAAAATCTCGGGGCTTTCGGTGATGGTGGTATGATAACAACTGATGACGAGACGCTTGCAAGAAAAGCACGGATGATCACAAACCATGGTTCAAGTGAGCGGTATAAACATTCGGAAATAGGTGTCAACAGCCGGCTCGATACTATTCAGGCGGCTATATTGCTTGTTAAATTAAAATATCTGGATACCTGGAATGACAATCGCAGACAAGCCGCATCCCGTTATTCGGATTTACTTAAGGGTTTACCGGTTACAACGCCGGGAGAATTACGCGGCAGCTATCATATTTATCACCAATATACACTTCGTTGTGAGCAAAGAGATGCGTTAAGTAACCACCTCAAAGAAAAGAACATCCCGCATGCAATATATTATCCGATACCGCTTCACCTGCAGGAAGCCTATACCTATCTCGGGTATTCAAAGGGCGATTTACCGGTTACCGAAAAACTCACAGATGAAGTACTTTCACTACCCATGCACTCTGAACTTACGGGTGAACAGCAACAGTTTATTACAAATACTATAACAGAATTTTACAACGGTACGAATTAAAAATCACATTATGCATTAATTACAGATACGATTTATGGAACGAATCCTCGTTATAATTCCAACATATAATGAAGCAGACAATGTACGTGAATTGGTGGCAGAAATTCATGCCGTTAACGAAACCATACATATTCTTGTCGTTGACGATAACTCACCCGATAAAACGTGGGAACTTGTAGAGGAAATGAAAGCTGAGGATTCGAGAATACATCTTATCCGGCGTGAAGGAAAACTCGGTCTGGGTACGGCATACGTTGCGGGATTTAAATTTGCAATTGAAAACGGTTATGACTTTATCTTTCAAATGGATGCGGATTTTTCGCATAACCCGAAGAGTATACCAAAATTTTTAGAAGCAATTAAAGATAAAGATCTTGTTATCGGCTCGCGTTACAAAAATGGTGTCCGTGTCGTAAACTGGCCGATTAAGCGGCTTATCCTTAGTTTTATGGCGAATGTATATACACGGGTCATAACGGGTATGCCGGTGGCAGATGCCACGGGAGGATATAAATGTTTCCGGAAGGAAGTTCTCGTAGAACTCGATCTTGATAAAATACGATCAAACGGATATGCTTTTCAGATAGAAATGAATTTTAAAACATACAAGAAGGGGTTTCGTCTGGCTGAAATTCCCATCATCTTTGAAGACAGACGTGTCGGGATATCGAAGATGTCGAAGCGTATTATAATAGAAGCAATATTTACCGTGTGGAGCTTACGACTGCGTAGTATATTGGGGATGCTCTGAATATGCGATGTTCGGTTATCATAGTAAACTATAATGTCAAGGATTTTCTTGCACAGGCATTACGAACAATCCGGAAGAGTTTCGATTATGCACAACAGAATCGTCCCGGTTTAGAATCAGAAATATTTGTTGTCGATAATGCTTCGGAAGACGGCAGCGTCGAGATGGTACAGGCACAATTTCCCGAAGTAGTCACGATAGCTAATAAGCAAAATGTCGGATTTGCACGTGCTAATAATGTTGCCATTGCCCGTTCAACGGGAGAGTATATCCTATTAATTAATCCGGATACACTGGTACAGGAAGATACTATAGATGTAATGCTGACCGCTTTTGAAAACAACCCGTCAATCGGTATGGCGGGTTGCAAGATACTCAATCCCGACGGTACTCTGCAGCTTGCGTGTCGCCGCGGTTTCCCCACTCCGTGGGTCGCGTTTACAAAAATTTCGGGTTTGAGTGCACTGTTTCCCAAAACAAAACTTTTCGGCAGATATAATGTGACCTACCGCGATCCCGATCATAGCTATGAGGTGGATGCAATCAGCGGTTCATTTATGATGATCAGACGTTCCGTGTATGAACAGATCGGAGGATTGGATGAAACATTTTTTATGTACGGCGAGGATCTCGATTGGTGCTACCGTATTCAACAATCCGGCTGGAAAATTTATTATATAGCCGACACCCAGATAATCCATTACAAAGGTGAAAGTACAAGGCGCAGCAATATTGATGAAATACGTACTTTCTATAAAGCAATGTCGCTTTTTGTGGAGAAGAACATCTCACAGTCACCTATTATTAAAGGGTTACTGAACGGGACGATATGGATCCGTGCACTGTTTGCGTGGGCAGGAAGATCTGTTCAGGGTGTTGTGCCGGCACTGATTGATTTTCTTTTATTAAATATTGCTCTTGTGTTGGCAGAATATATCTGGCTTGGACATATCTTGCATTTCCCGGGATATGCGTATCCTGCTATTGTAATCGTACCACCGCTGATCCTTATTGGTATTATAAGCTTTACCGGCGGATATTCCAAACATAGATTGTCGGTATCCCGTTCTATTGTTGCTGTTATAATTACATTTATACTTATATCGGCCATTACTTTCTTTGCGAAGGATTTTGCCTTCAGCAGAATGGTGGTGATATTATTCGGGGCTTTTTCATTGTTACTCATTCCGGGTTGGCGGCTGGTTGTCCGTTTATTCGGTCGTGTTCCGGGATTGGGTGGTTTGTTTAAGTTATCCCCGAAACGGACACTGATTGTCGGAATTAATCCGTTCACCCCAGAGATCATTAAGAAATTACGGAAACGGATACAGGATAGTTACCAGATTATAGGTATCATCGATGTGTCACGGCGGCGTATCGGCGAAGAAGTAAGCGGGATACCGGTTATTGGCAGTATTACCAATATCGACAAGGTTGTTCAGGAGTATCATATCAGCGATGTTATTTTTGCCCCTGATACATTGAGCTACGGAGAAATACTATCAGTTATCTCACAAAGCAATGATAGATCGGTAAATTATAAATTAATCCCGACCGATATGGAGGTTGTAATCGGTAAGGGTACTATCGATCAGCTCGATGAAGTACCTTTAATCGAGATCGAATACCGCATTAACCGGCCATTTAACCGCTTTATCAAACGAAGTGTGGATATCGGGCTGGGAACAATACTTTTGATATCCATTTATCCTTTTCGTACCTTATTATTCAGGCGAAAAAACAGGGATGGCAAACACTGGAGTGATGCTATACCTGAAATCGTCACCGGGGCGATGAGTTTGGTCGGCCCGCCGGTGGATACGATTGGTGATAACGGTGCTTTTCTCGGTAAACCCGGTCTCACCGGCTTGGTGCAGATGCAGCGGACCGGCGAACTTGATGCAAATGATATATATAATTACAATGTATATTATGCGAAAAATCAATCATTCTTTATGGATGTTGAGATTTTGCTGAAAAATTTTATTATACAGTTGACTACGAATAAATCATAGGACAGATTGATGGCAAAAACAGTGCTTGATTTTGAAAAACCGGTTTTCGACCTTGAACAAAAAATTCAGGAGATGCGAAAGTATGAAGGCAATGTCGATATATCCGGTGAAATTAACAGGTTAGAAAAGAAAGTCCACCAATTGCGGGAATCCGTTTATTCAAACTTAACACGGTGGCAGCGCGTACAGCTTGCACGACATCCGGAAAGACCGTATACTCTGGATTACATCGAGCGCATAATGGATGACTTTGTTGAGCTTCACGGTGACCGCAAATACGGCGATGATAAAGCTATTGTAGGCGGGTTTGCGATCCTGGACGGGAAATCTGTTATGGTTATCGGTCAACAAAAGGGGAGAGACACGAAATCCAATGTGTACCGGAACTTCGGTATGATGAACCCCGAAGGATACCGCAAAGCACTCCGGATGATGAAACTTGCCGAAAAATTCAAGCGACCTATAATTACTATGCTCGATACACCCGGTGCTTTCCCGGGGATTGAAGCCGAAGAACGGGGACAGGCAGAGGCAATAGCCCGGAATCTTTTTGAAATGTCAAAATTAAAAGTGCCGGTTGTAGTGGTTATCATCGGCGAAGGTGCCTCGGGTGGCGCACTCGGTATTGGTGTGGGTGATCGTATACTTATGATGGAGAATGCATGGTACTCGGTTATATCACCGGAATCCTGTTCAAGCATTCTCTGGCGGTCGTGGGACTATAAAGAACAGGCCGCTGAGGCACTGCGTTTAACAGCCCCTGACCTGGTTGAACAAAAAATAGTCGACCGTATCATTAAAGAACCGCTCGGGGGTGCGCATCGAAATCCCCAAGAGGCAGCTATGATTTTAAAAGATGTACTGATTGAGGAACTGAAATTATTGTCAAAATTAAAACCCGAAAAACTGGTTGAGCGCCGTATCAATAAATTTGTGCAGATGAACGGATGATTAAATGTACTTCTGAAATCCGTGTCCGCTATGCCGATACCGATCAGATGCGGATCGTTCATCACGCGAAATTTTTCGAATATTTTGAGATCGCACGTAGTGATTTGCTTCGTTCAATCGGTATGGGATATGGTGATGTTGAGAAGAACGGATTCTATCTTCCGGTTATTGAAGCACAGGCCCGGTATAAATCACCGGCATATTACGATGAGCTGATCACCGTGAAAACGATTATCCGGGAAAGGCCGTCGGTGAAGATGAAAATTGAGTACGAAGCAAAACGGAACGATCTTCTGCTTGCAACCGGTTATACTGTACACGGCTTTATCGATGGCAAAACGGGACGGCCGGTCCGGTCACCTGAGTTTTTTGATGAACTTGTAGCACATTTTTATGAGAAATGAAATGGGAGTTTTGTTTTTACCGATTAGAATTTATGCAGAATCATTTGATGACAAAATAAATAGGTTATAACTATGCTTAAAAAAGAACTTCTCGATATATTGTGTTGCCCGAAATGCCACGGCGACCTTGATTACGATTCTCAAAAAAACACGCTGACCTGCAAAGGGTGCGGGAAAGTATACGAAGTAAAAGATGATATACCAATAATGCTGGTTGAAGATGACAATGATTCACGAACTACATGAAAGTACCATATCCCGTTTAATCGAGCAAGCGCTTTTTGAAGATCTCGGTTTCGGTGATATAACAACCGAAAGCATTATTCCTGAAGATCATCTTTCAACAGCTCATATACTTATAAACAATGAGGGTGTGGTTGCCGGTCTTGAAGTAGCAGAACTGGTTTACCGGTACATCGATATGCAAATCTCGTTTTCTCATCTGGCAGGAGAGGGAGACCGGGTTAAAACCGGGCAAACAATTGCACATATTCACGGCCCCGTGCGGGGTATGCTGCAAGGCAAACAGACGGTAGTTAATTTTCTAATGCGTATGAGCGGCATTGCTACCCTCACGCGGCTGTATGTCGATGCGGTGCAGGGAACGGAAACTAGTATTACCGGTACAAGATATACGATACCGACGCTGCGAATGATTGATCATTTTGCCGTTAAAGCAGGGGGAGGAATGATACGTTCTTTCGGCACCGACGAGGAGATCTTTATTTCATCCGAACATGTAGATGCAATCGGTAGTATTCGCAATGCGCTTGAAAAAGCACTTGCGTACAGAGAGCAATATAATAATAATAAATCTGTGAGTGTTGAAGTCAGAACGTTTGACGAATTGCGTGATATACTTCCGTATGCCGACCGTCTGGAACGAATAAGTCTGTTCGGATTTCCTGCGGCAGTGATACCGCAGGCGGTTGATGCGATCGGAGATAGAACAAAAATTGAAGTTGCGGGTAACATTACACCAAAGAATGCGTACGAAATAGCAAACAGCGGTGTCCAGTATATACGAGTGCCGGAGTTAACACACTCCCCACAAACTATAACCTTTACATTCCGAGTTTCTATTTAGCTGACCCTTGCAGCATGCTTGATCGAATAAAACGCCTCGGCGCAGAAACGATTGTCTATGGAATTATGACCGTGACGGGGCGTTTTCTAACTTTCCTTCTTGTTCCTTTTTACACCAATTACCTTGAACCGGGTGAATATGGTATTGTTGCCTATCTGTTTTCACTCATCGCATTTCTCACGATCTTTTTCAGTTATGGAATGGAGTCGGCATATTTCAAATACGCATCGACCGGTGAGATCGGTACTAAAAAACAGAATTTCTCAACTCCGTTTTTTTCATTGGTTATTACATCGATATTGTTTTCTTCGCTGTTATCGCTGTTGAGTGCCGATGTTACAGCAATTGCCGGGTTTGGTGAAACGAGCCGCCAGTTGATCATAATGGCCGCATGGATATTATGTTTTGATACGATCGCACTTGTGCCGTTTGCTGCTTTGCGTTTGCAGCACCGGGCCGGAATGTTTGCCGTAGTGAAGCTTATAAATATTATAATTAATGTTACTCTAAACGTTATTTTTATTGCCGTATTCGGATTTGGCGTTGAAGGAGTATTTCTTGCCGGTTTAATTGCCTCGGCATCTACGTTGCTTATTCTCATTCCATTATCCTGGCGATTGCTCGCTCTGACATTTTCAATGGATCTATGGAAACAACTGCTTAAGTTCGGTATCCCCTATGTCCCTGCAGGTGTTGCCACAATTGCATTGCAGGTAATTGACCGCCCCATCTTGCGGATGCTCACTGACGATGCGACCGTCGGGATATATCAGGCAAACTACCGGCTTGGTATAGTGATAATGTTAATGGTGACCACATTTGATTATGCATACCGGCCTTTTTTCCTGAACAATGCACGACAGCCCGATGCCAAGGAGATGTTTGCCCGAATTGCAACTTATTTTTATGGTCTAATGTTATTTATCTGGATAGTAGTTACCGTGTTTATACACGATATTGTTAGTATACGGGTAGGCGATAGCTTTCTTATTCATCCCGATTACTGGGAAGGGCTGTCGATCATTCCGGTGGTAATGATAGCGTATGTGTTTACCGGCTGGGTGACATTACTGATGCCGGGAATATTCATCGAGAAAAAAACACAGTATTTACCGTTAATTACCGGTGTCGCTGCCGCTGCCAATATTATAACGAATTTTATGCTGATTCCCGTATACGGGATAATGGGTGCTGCGCTGGCAACGCTTGTAAGTTTTGCTGTTAATGCATCCGGGATGTATTGGGTTTCGCAGAAATTTTACCCGATATCATACGAAGTAAGGCGCCTGATAATTATATCGGTACTATTTTTGGCTTGCGGTGGTATTGCCTATTATCTTTTGTTTTTTGCCGGGACCGAAATCGGATTTTTACTAAAATTGATTATTATTGGTACATTTCCTATACTATTAATTATCAGTGGGTTTATGAAGAGAGACGAAGTACATTATATTACAACTCTGGCAGGGAAATTGAAGGGAGGGCGTAAAAAATGGCAATAATAATTATTATTTTATCAATGTTTTATTTGGGGGTCCCCGATCAAGGAGTGCATGAAAAAGTTATGGGGTATACCAACGATTCGAATATTCAGCAGGATACAGTTATTATCAGCGGACGCATTTTTGTAAGCGGTCACGAGCCGTTTACGGTACTTGCACTGGAACAGGATGATGGCACGGCAGTGACACTCAGCGCTGCGGATTCTTTATATAAAGAACTCTGGTCACATCAAAACCAGATAGTGAAATGCAAGGGGAAGTTTATTCCGGATACACTTCATGAAAAATCTTTTTATGTGATTGAGTATAAAAAAGTAGAATGAGTACTGAAGCGATATTACATTCCAGGGTTATCAACGTTATTGGCTTTCCTATGGATCTGGGCGCTGACCGCCGTGGTGTGGACATGGGACCATCTGCAATGCGTATTGCGGGGCTTGAAGACCGTCTTCGCAGACTCGGCTATGAGGTTATCGATGAAGGCGATATACATATTCTTATTATGGAAAGTCAGAAAGTTATCAACCCAAAACTGAAGTATCTTGATGAGATACTTAAAACCGCAGAAATACTTGCAGGATCCGTCGAAAAAACACTCGAACAAGGAGATTTTCCGCTCTGTCTCGGCGGAGATCATTCTATGGCAATAGGAAGCATTGCAGGTATCTCATCGTATTGTCGAAAAAAGGAACATGAACTCGGTATTATCTGGATCGATTCACACGCAGATATGAATACCGATGAAACGACACCATCAGGAAATATACACGGGATGCCGCTGGCCGTTGCTCTGGGCATTGGTAATAAAGATTTGACACATTTCTATGGCTTTTGTCCGAAAGTAAAGCCCGAAAATGTTGTCATCATCGGTGCACGGAGTATCGATACGGAAGAAAGGGAGATCGTGCAGGACTCGGGCGTTATTGTTTATACGATGACTGATATCGACCGGCAGGGGATTCTTTCTATTATAAACAAATCTTTAAAACATTTTCAAAAGAATGTTCAGCATATTCATGTAAGTTTCGATTTAGATAGTCTTGAACCAGGCATTGCGCCGGGTGTCGGCACACCGGTGCGGGGCGGTCTGAACTACCGTGAAGCACATTCAATGATGGAAGCAGTTGCAGATTGCGGATGTATGTCATCATTTGAAATTACCGAGGTAAATCCGATCCTTGATGAAAGAAATAAAAGCGCGGAGCTTGCAGTTGAACTTATTGCTTCCGCTATGGGGCAGAAAATTTTATAGAGGAGTGTTATATGCGTAATGGGGTTATTCTTGTAATCTTATGCTTATTGTCCGGCGTACTTTTTGCACAACAAGCGCACTATATAGGAAGTCCGTATCATCATGAGTATGATGACCTCTATCCTGTTCACGTTACCGACATTATTAATACGAGTGAGTTTATTGAACGGGCTATAGCAGAAACACAGCGCAGAAATCCTGCTTTATACCGGCGCATGCTTGAGAAACAAGCCGAACCGCTTGAGGAAGAACCGTATGAACTGGGTGATGAGCGGAGCTTTTATGTTTTAAAATTTACCGATAGATCGGGAGGACAATATACCGAAGGATGGTTCGATGAAGTTGATGCGAGATTAAAAGCTATCGGTGAAAAATCACATATATGGGTATCAATTGAGGAGCTTGATAATGAACATGTTACTCAAACCGAAGTCGATGCAATTCTCAATGCTCTCGAAGTCAGTACACCTTCTGCGTCGCGGGATCCGGATAATGGGATATTCGAATTGGTAGAAGAATATTTCGGCTCACCACCGAATGTCGGTCCTGGAGGAAAAGGTACCGGCCCGGGAAGAACAAACGTTCTGCTTACCGATATACACGACGGCTGGGACCCTGATGAGGGAGGTGGCTTTATTGCAGGTTTCTTTTTCACATTGGATCAAAATACTACCCATTCATTCAGCAATAAAAGTGATATTATATACATAGATACTTATCCGGGTATATATAATCCTATTCGGGAGGCACGCAACCCCGAACGCCCGCTCAGTACCGTTGCTCACGAGTTTCAACATCTTGTGTTCCATAATTATAGAGGTACCCACGGTGATGAAACCTGGCTTAATGAGGGTCTCTCCGAGTTCTCCGAGTGGTTCTGTGGATTCGGACTCAGGAGTCCTGCCCGCTATTTTTCGAACACAAACCGGGCTATGAATTATTGGGGTGAGACCACCTCAGAGGATGTATTGCAGGATTATTCACGTGTTGCATTGTGGACCCTATATTTATGGGAACAACTCGGTGATGATATGATCCGGAATCTTGTTCAATTACCGACTATATATGGACGGGGCATACAGATTGTAAATCAGGCCGCTGAGGTTGTTGGCTCCTCCTGGAGATTTCCCGAGCTGTTTCAACATTTCAACCTAGCAAATTATATCCAGGATCGTGAGATTGATGCGAAGTATGGATATACTTATGAAATATCCGGCAGACCGAATCCCAGGGGATATCATAATGATCCAAGTAATGTCAACAGAAGCGGAATCGAAATGCCGGCATACTCTTCATATTTTATCGAATATACACTAGGAGATAGTTTAGAAATAAAATTTGATTCGTCCGCCGACCTTACAATAAAAGCAATTGAGATTGGTCGGGATGAGCTGAATGTAGTTCAGGTATATCCGAGAGAGCATTATATCCAGTATGATTACGGCGATGTTTACCGGACGATAATGTTTGCAGTTATAAATCAAACATCATCGACCGCAAATTTTAGTTATTCTTCTTCAGGCGGACTCCGGTATTATGTTGATGAATATAAATTCGATGATGCTCAACCTAAACAGATTAGACCCGGAGGTGCGAATTTTCTCGGATTACCCGGAACTGAAGAATATGTCGGTTCGGGATGGGCTGTTAAATTCGAACCTGAATTTCCGGAAAATCAGTTATTAACAGCACGCATATATGCGGCATTTGAACAGGAATTCCAGGGGAGTGATGTACCGGAAGATACTCCTAAATCATTTCTCTTTCACGTATGGGGTGATAATAACGGTATGCCCGGCAATGATCTCATAGAACCGTTTACCGTTGAAACCTCGCGGGCTAATTTTCCGGGAGATTTTATGGATGTCGAATTGTTCGATTATAGCGAAGAATTATCCGATATTCAGGGTCCGGTTTATATAGGTTTTACACACGATGATCAATATACGGTTAATGTTGGTATGACAGACTTGCTTCCCGATGAGAACCGGACATTCGCATTCTTTGGACCAAACCATTCGAGCACTCCCAATCAGTGGGCACAAATGTTTGATTTAAATGTAACGGCAGACGGCCAGCAAATTTCACTCAATGGATGGAATATGATGATGCGGGCGGTATTTGCAGTTTATGATCCGGACCGGGTGATTGAAGAAATTCCAGACGACTATGTACTCGAGCAGAATTATCCGAATCCATTCAATCAAGAAACCACTATTCTATTCGGACTTCCGCGAGATTCACATGTGAAAATAGAAATTTATGATGTTCTTGGCCGTAGCGTTAAAACACTGGTAAATGATTTTAAAACCGAAGGCCCTCATGCTGTCACGTGGGATGCTACCGACCGGCAAGGCAGAGTTGTTAGTTCGGGAATTTATTATTACCGGTTAACCGGCGGAGATTCTGTTGTGACGAGGAAGCTGGTATTTTTGCGCTAAAATAGGTTCATCAGACATTTTTATGGGTACCAAATAATTTCGTATATTGGCTCCAAAAAGGATTGGAGTCATGGAAGACAAAGAACTTTACCGTCATCTTTTGGGGCTTGCAGAGCCCTGGTTCGTAGAAGAAGTTAAACTTGATATTACTCAGCAGCGAGTAGATGTTTTTGTGACACATAGTGAAAAAACGCGCTTTCAGTGTCCACAATGTAAAGAATATCTTTCTGTGTATGATCATTCGCCCGAGCGAGTATGGCGCCATCTTGATAGTTGTCAATTTATGACGTATTTGCATGCACGACCACCTCGAGTTAAGTGTCCGAATCATGGTGTCGTGCAGGTTTATCTTCCGTGGGCTGAGCCAAATGCACGCTTCACGACCCTTTTTGAACGATTCGCTATCGAGGTGCTGAAGACCTGTGATGTCAAGAATGGGGCGTCTCTGCTTCGTATTAGTTGGGATGAAGCCTGGAACATAATAGACAAAGCCGTTACGCGAGGATTGAAAAAGAGAAAAAGTCGACCGAAACATATAGGGATAGATGAAAAGACCGTTGGTCGTGGGCATGATTATGTTACCATTGTGAATGACCTGATCAAAGGTACGGTCATATATATTGCTGACAATAGAAAAAAAGAGAGTCTTGATGGATATTTTGAACGTCGCACTGAAAAATCGCTTAACAGAATTGAAGCTATTGCGACCGATATCTGGGATCCATACATTGCGTCGATTTTCGAATATGTCCCTAATGCTGATACGAAGCTTGTTTTTGATCGTTACCACCTGATGGTACATATGATTAAAGCGGTCGATACTGTACGGAAAAGAGAACATTGGAGGTTGAAACGAATCGGAGATGAAACCCTTACTGGATCGAAGTACACCTGGCTTTATTCCCGGGAGAACCTTCCTGAGAAACATAAGGCCCGGTTTCGGTCGTTGAAGGGAAAGCATTTGAAAACAGCCCGTGCCTGGGCTATCAAAGAGAGTTTTCGTGATCTTTGGGACTATACCAGACTGGCGTGGGCACTTCGTCATTTCAAGGCGTGGTACTTCTGGGCTACACATTCTCGACTTGCTCCGGTAATAGAAAAAGCGAAGATGTTTCGTAAGCATCTGAATCACATTATGACGTATTTTAAACACCGTATTACAAATGCAGTCAGTGAAGGGTTGAATTCCAAAATTGAAACCTTGAGGAAACAAGCTTATGGATTTCGAAATCGTGAACATTTTAAAATATCTGTCTATTTCCATTGTGGTGGATTAAATTTATCTCCAGTTACCCATAAGAAACCCTGAAGAACCGAAAAATATAAAACACAGGGGCGATATATGAGTCGCCCCTGTGAGTGTATAAAGACGATTTATCCTGCCTCATATTTATATTTCTTTGAGAACCGTGCCGTTCCCATATACAATACCGGCACGAGAAGCAATATAACCACCGTTGAGAAGATCATACCGCCGATTACCGCCCGTGCAAGCGGCGCCCATATTTCACTTCCTTCACCCATACCGATTGCCAGCGGTAACATTGCAAATATAGTTGTAAATGCCGTCATTAAAACAGGACGCAGCCGTACCTTGCCTGCTTCAGTTACTGCATCCAACAAATTGAGTCCCTTATCGCGTAACTGATTAATAAAGTCAACAAGAACAATACCATTGTTGACTACAATACCAACCAATATGACCATTCCCATAAGTGCCGTTACGCTTACCGTAGTACCGGTAATGAGCAGCATCCACAATACACCGATCATTGCAAGAGGTATTGATACTATGATAAGAAATGGATGCAGAAATGATTCGAAGTTAGCAGCCATAACCATATAGACAAGGACAGTGGCAACGAGAAAAGCAATTGTCAGGTAGAAGAACGACTCCTGCATATCCTCGGCAACTCCGCCGATCTCATATCGCATATCGGCAGGCATTTCAACGTTTTGCATTTTATCGTGGATATCGCTGATAACACTTCCAAGGTCCCGTCCGCTCACCGAAAGGGCAATCGACGCCAATCGCTGCTGATCTTCACGTTGAATGCTGAAAGGAGCGATATCCCGTCGTATCTCGGCAATAGCTTTTATGGGAATATGAGTATTTGGTGCAATGGTTATGAGCAGGTTTTCAAGAATTTCAATCCGCTGTCTGAATTCTCTCGGCAAACGAACGACAACATCATAATCTTCGCCTTCTTCGTTGTAGAACGTTGCAACTGCCCCCTGAATACTGCTATAGACAACATCGGAAACTGCAATAGTACGTAGTCCGTAGCGGGATAAGCGTTCACGATCAATATCAACGTGTAATTCAGGGAGTCCGCCCTCGAGAGGATAACGAATATCTACCACGCCGGGAATCTCGCGGATTTTTTCCATTGCATCTTCACTGACCGATCGCAGGTCATCTAATTCGTAGCCGAAGATCTTAACCTCAACATCTTCACCCATACCTGCCATACCTTCATCCTGGAAATAAAATTCCTGAATACCGGGAATAGTTTCAACATATCTTCTGATTTGATCCTCAACTTCAAATTGAGTCCGGTCGCGATTACGACGACTGACCAATTCGAGGCGTATACCTGCAGAGTGACTGCCCCTGCCCTGCATTTGTGCAAGAGGGCCTCCCGCTACACCGACAGTTGAATTTACAATCTCCTTCTCAGGTATATTATCAACTATATATTGTTCAATCTGGCGAACAATTTCGTCGGTGACGTGGAGGGCTGTTCCTTCAGGTGTTTCAATGTTGAAGCTGATAGAGCCGGTATCGGTATCCGGGAAGAAATCAGTACCGATAATCCCGAGTATTCCCATAGAAATGATAAATAAAATAACCGCAGCGCCAATTGTGAGTTTTTTGTGTCCCAATGCCCAGCGCAGAGATTTTTCGTATTTGGATCGCAGCCACTCAAACCATATAGTCACACGTTGTGCGATTTTCGAGGGTCCGCCGGAAGAAGAGTTCAACCCTTGTGTTCCGTTCATCTTAAGAAATCGCGATGACAGTAGCGGAATAAGTGTCAGTGCAACCAATAACGCAATGGCAATGGAGAAACTAATGGTTACAACCATATCACCAAAAAGCTCACCGGCAATGCCCGGAACGAATAAGACCGGAATGAACACTGCAAGGGTGGTAAGTGCTGATGCTGTGATTGCCTTTGATACCTGTGTTGATCCATCGATTGCCGAATTGATTCTGTCACCGCCTTCCTCGCGTAATCGATAAATATTTTCAAGGACGACGATCGAGTTATCGACAATCAGTCCCACTGCCAGGGCAAGACCGGCAAGTGATATAATATTGAGTGTGAGATCTGCAATATACATCACAAAAAATGTGGCGATTATTGCAATAGGGATTGAAACCATTACAATTGCCGACGATCTGAAGTTATGAGTAAAGAATAATAATACAATCCCGACGAGAAAAAATGCAATAAGGGCTGTATTGCGTAGTGTGAAAATTGATTGATTAATAAATTCCGCCTGGTTAAAGATCTCAACAAATTGAATATCCTCACCGATAGCTTGTGCAATATTTGGAAGCTCGCGTTGCACCTGTCGTACGGTCTGAACTGTGTTTGCATCTGCCTGCTTTTGAATTACAAGCACTACAGACGGAGATTGATCGATGCGTGATAATCCTCTCGCTTCTTCATACCAATCCCGCACTGTTGCCACATTTCTCAGATAGATCGGCTCGCCTTCGCGATGTCCGACAACGGTATTTTCAATCTGGTCGACGGAAGTGTATGTACTCAGCGTTCGAACGGTAAATTCGGTATCGGTTTGTGTCAGATAGCCGCCGGGTTGTCTGACATTGTCCATTCTCAGTGCCTGTATAATCTCGCTTACGGATAGACCTTTTGCCGATAATGCATATGGATCAAAATGAACCTGAACTTGGCGGTCGAGACCGCCTCCGGTATATGCTAATCCCACTCCCGGGATACGTTCAACCCGTGGTTCAATCTGCCGTTCGGATATCTCCCGCAGATCGATAAGACTTGCCGTAGAAGAGGTAATACCAAGTACAAGCACGGGGAAAAACGACGGATCCATTGCTATTGTCATCGGTTCGGTTGCATCGTCGGGTAGTGCCTCCCGGATGAGATCGAGCCGTTTGATTATATCTATTTCGGCCTTGTCGATATCCGATCCCCAGGAAAACTCGACAATGACGACCGAAGTACCGAACATCGATTGTGATGAGACTGTCTGAACGTCCTCCACACCGATCATAACTTCTTCTATCGGCCGGGTTATGAGGTTTTCAATATCCTCCGGAGCAACTCCGGTATAACTTGTCATAATAATCACGATCGGGAAATCAATATCCGGTAACAGGTCTGTTTGAAGTTGCGTTAATGAAAACAGACCGAAACCTATTACAATGAGAAAGATCATTGTAAATGTTACCCCGCGACGTACTGCAGATGATGAAATATTCATCGCACTCCACCTCCAAAGGTAAATTCAACCTCATTTGCAATAGTAATACGAGATCCGTCGGTAAGATTCTGTTGTCCGCGTATAACTATTTTTTCTTCCGGCTCCAGACCGCTTAAGATTTCCGCTGCATCCACCGTTTCATAACCTATTTCTATATCACGGCGTATTACCCGGTCATCGTCGATGACAAAAACATAAGGTTGCCGGACTAATTGTTCATCTATTAGTCTGCCGAGTGATTCATCCAGTTCGATTCTGTGCAGGATTGCCTGTACCGGAACAATCGTGACATTCTCTCTTGAATCGATAACCAGTTCAACCTCACCAAACATACCGGGGAATAAGTCACCATCTTCGTTCGGAAAGAGTATTTCCACTTGTGCGAGTCTGCTGACCGGGTCGAATGCAGGGCGTTTTTTTTGCACAGTACCGTAAAATACTTCACCGGGGTTTGAGCGAACCTGCAGGCGTACCGTTTGTCCCTGCTTAATGTAATTATATTCACGATCCACCACGTTAATTTTAACTTTGACATTATCGGTCTGTATCACACTGAACACAGGTACACCTCCGGCAGCCATATCACCTATCTCTAAAAACCGTTCACTGACGATCCCGTCGTATGGAGCGCGGATATAAGAATCGTTGTAGTTTTGACGTGCTTGCGAAACCGCCGCACGTGCTTGTTCCAAAGATCCTTCAGCATTTTCGAATTGGGTCCCGGTTTGATCGAATTGTTGTCTGCTGATCGCTTCTTCATCGAATAAACGCTGCGCACGTTCATATTCCCGTTGCATATTATTATAATTAGCACGGGCGATTCGGAGGCCAGCTTCTGCCTGTTCGGCTGCCTCGTGTAATACAGAATTTTCTATGACGGCAAGAATAGTGCCTTCACTGACAAAATCTCCTTCTTCAGCGTGTAATTCGGTTATTTTATCCGGTATTTTTGAGAATATCCGTACTTCACGTTCACCTGAAACCGTTGCCATATATCGAATACTACGATCAATAGAGCCAGTATCGACAGTATAAACATTGACCGGAATACTGCTCTCGTCAGCCGTCTCATCATTATCGTCACTGCACCCGGCAAAGAGTGCGAGTGCAAGTACAGATAGGAAAACAGTAACTTGATAGATAAAATTTTTGTGATTGATTCTCATGATTTTCAATCATTACTCCTTTCACTTAGTATTGTTTAGCGTGTTTATAAACTCTCTGCTGTCAATATCCCGATTGCCCGTTCTAATTGAACGGATGTCGTATTATAATTATATATTGCCTGATAATAACTTGTACTTGCCTGCGAATGGGCAAGCTGCGCATCGATAACTTCAAGCAGTGTTGCCGCTCCTTCTTGGTAGAGCAGATTGGCAAGCCTGAGTCCTTCTTCAGCTTGTTCCATAACCTGCTCCTGAGATTCAAGAATCTCTGCTGCCTGCCGTAGTTTCTTGTGGAGCGACCGTATTTCTGTTGCGATTAATTTTCGTGCATTATCTTTTTGAATTTGTGTTTGTTCCAGTTCTACCCGTGCCTCCTGATACCGGGCGGTATTGCCAAATCCATTAAAGATCGGTATCTGAACGACAAGCTGTGAACTTGAAAAGCGGGAAAAGTCATTGCCGGTCAAATCACCGATATCATCCCGGAGTGCCTGCCAGTTCATCGATGAGCTGAAAAACACCTTCGGAAGAAAATTACTTCTTGCCAACCTGACCCCCTCACGGTTTATACGTTCTTGAGTATTGATCATCTGATACTCCGGTCGTTCTTGATAGGCTTGCTCAATGAGATAGTCAATATCTTCATCGAGCAAGGTATGGGATCTTTGTGAGAACGAGCCATTCGGTTCGATAGATGACTGTTGCTCAATGCCGAGAAGGTTGGCTAAATTTTCGATAGCAAGTTCATAGTTATGTTTTGCCTCGGTCACGTTTGGTCGAAGCGTGCCAACCTGTACCTGTGCGCGAAGCAATTCAAATCGTGAGGTTGCCCCTTCTTCGTATAATCGCTCAACCTGCCGGAGATTTTCTTCGGCACTTTCGAGTGATCGCTCCGCGACGTATATGAGATGCTCTGTAAGAAGTACTCCGTAAAATGCGTCGTATACATCGGCAATTGTTTGTTGTTCTACCGATGAGAAATTATGTTCGGCCACATCAACCCCGCGTGATGCCATCCGTCTGTTCGCCGATAATGCCCCGCCGGTATAAATTGGTTGTTCAAGGGTCACTCCGCTCATAATTGTATGTTCGACACCCATTCGCGCCCGCATTTCACCGTTTGCTCCGGGAAAACCGGGTGGGAGGGACAGGACGAATTCGGGAAGTTCCCAACTTCGATCATAATTTCCCATTGCTGAAATGGTCGGATATAATTCCGATCGCGCCTGGGTTCTTCCATATAACGATTTCTGAATATCCTTTTCAGCCACCCTGATATCCGGATTATTACGAAGTGCAATATCAATACTCTGATCAAGCGTTAATTGTGTTTGAGCATTCGCGAAATATACTGTGAATAAAACCAGTATAGTTATCACACATTGCCGGTACGGCAAAGAGATGTATTTCATAAAGCATTATCCCTTCTTAATAGTCCTTGTAAAAATAGGTTGACAAACCGATCAATTTCTTTTTTAAGTAAATCTGTTTTCTCCTCTTCGGATAGAATGTCTGATTTTTCAAAATTATTAAAAACGAGAATATCAAATTTTAGTGCTGCAAGATGGAGATAATAAGACCGGGCTGCACTTGCTGCATCAACCTGATCAAATTCTTTGGATTGTACTCCGCTCTCTATCCAGTTTCGTATAAAACCCTCTTCTTTTTTCCGGTATATAGTATATACCCGAATAACCTCAGGATGAAAATCAAGAAACGCCTGTGTGGAAAGTTCTCCGATATTAATAAATCGTTTTATACTTTCTATCTGCATATCTGCATATGCCCGGAGCTTATCTGAAGCTGATTCCAAACCGGCAACCGCCTGTTCGATCATTGAATAACACTCTTCCTGTTCGTTATCGATTACAGCCCTGAATAATTCGGCTTTACCTGTAAAATGACTATAGAGTGTTGGTTTGGTTATTTCACAATCACGCGCAACCTCTTCCATAGTGGTCTTTGAATATCCATATCGGGAAAAGTGTTTGCGGGCAATTCGGAGAATTGTTTTTTTTCTGTCCATTTCGACCCTTAACTAATTAACTGTTTTAGTAATTCGTAAAGTTATGAAATTTTGTGGTAAAAATCAATCAAAATGTCGAAATATGTTCGTATTGGTTAACTATTTACCGGAAACGTAAAATAGGTTACATCACGGATAAGAGGGAGAGTGCTGAAATCAGTTTAATCAGTTGTACCAGAATTAGGGAGGGTTACAATGTGGTTGACATTGTTTACCCGGTTGAAGAAGGTATTTACTCTTTATCAATCAATGAAGCGTGATATTGAATAACCTTTTCGTTCGAGTTGGGTTTTATGTTCTTTTAGAAATGTCTGTATAGCTTTCATCGAAACGGGGAGGGTAATACCGTATTCAATTCTTCTATCAGGTTTTACATATATATTACCCTCATAGGGTCTGAACAAATCTGCATCTTCGGGGTCTTTATCACGTGGAACGAGTATCATTTCAGTTGCCGCAGAACCAGCACGGGCAATACCAATCCATTCCATTTCACCGGTTTCCCCCCTGATTGCAAGAATAAGACCTCCACTTATTCCTTTATTAAACAAAGCATCGAGGACAAAACCCGCATGCCGGTCACGATTAGGGTCACTGACAATTCCTCTGGTAACCATTTGATATCCTTTTGGATAGCCAAGTACATAAACAAATGAACCCCAGGACAAACGTTCAGGATTACCGGGAAGCGTCCGTAAAACCGGTGCCCGCCTGCGTGTACTATCATTTCGATGTTGTACACCAATAATTGCAATATCGTTGCGTTCATCACGAGCAAGTATATCGAACGCACCTAATTCCGGTAAATCATAGATTAGATTAATTTGTTGAATTTTAATAGAAATTTGCTGTATATAAGGCGTTCGATCACCATCGGGTGTTTTATAATAATCTATTAATGTATCCGGATAATCAACTACATGTTCGTTGGTAATTAAAGCTGTTTGGTGAGGTGTCGATGCGATGATTATCGCTGTTCCCGCTTTTGAATCAGTAAAAATAACTCTGTCATCGGCAATATCATACAAATCGCGATCTTCTAAATCCTGTAAGGTAAGATTGCGATCCGGATTGAATATAAAGGTATTGAAATGAGCAGTGACATTAATTCGCTTTACAGAACGGAATATGCGTTCCAGCTCACGTGATGTATCGTGGACCGGAAGACTGGTCTGATAGTATGCTTGCGGACCACGTTCAGTCATCACGTACTGTCTGCTGCAACCGGTAGTGAGTAATAGTATCAAACCGGCAGCCAACAGCACCAGTACTATCGCCATATGTCGGTGACGCAGTGTCTCCATATCGGTTTGAATATACATATTCTCTTATCTAATATACGAAAAATGATGAAATTTGTTTACCTGATTATATGTTAAATGAGTATAATGACTCTGAAATATGTTTAATTTAGTATAAGAATCATTCAGATGCAATATTATATTTCTCTTTCACTGGTGATTGTACTCTTTATTTCACTCAAAATCCAAACTGATTTCATACCACATACTGATGAATACAATAACAATCCTGCCGGTAAAGAATTATATAAGGATTTCGGTTGTACTGTTTGCCACGGAAACAATATGGAGGGGACGGATATAGGCCCTGAACTTTCAGGTTTACATAAATATTTTAATGTAGATGAACTCGTTCAATATTTGATAGATCCAACGGCTGTGATGGCGAGAAAAGATCGCCTACAAGAGCTGGACGAGGAATTTGATGCGGTCGAGATGCCATCGTTTGGTGATTTGCCCGAGGAAGAATTGCGGATACTGGCAGAATATTTACTGAAAAATGAATGAGTGGATATGAAACCGGGCTATCCCAAAAATCAGTTAAATATTTAGGATAACCCGGTATGCTATATTATACCGATCGAAGCCACTCGATGAGAAGGCGAACACCAACTCCCGATGCACCCCGTTGGGTATAGTGGCTGTTTTCTTCGAGGATAGCCGTGCCAGCTATATCAAGATGTACCCAGGGATAGTCTTCTACAAACTTCTTTAAAAACCACCCGGCAGTTATTGCACCAGCCCAGCGTCCGCCGATATTTTTAACGTCAGCTATATCGCTTTTTATTAATTTTTCATATTCTTCATAAAGCGGTAATTCCCACACTCGTTCATACGACCGGTCTCCTGCAGCTTTTAGAGCATCGATAACATTTTCATCGTTACCCATCATACCGGTGGCGTAATGACCGAGTGCTACCACACATGCGCCGGTTAGGGTGGCGAGGTCAACAACGGCTTTAGGATTATACCGTTTTGCATACACGAGTGCATCGGCAAGAATCATACGTCCTTCTGCATCGGTATTATCAACCTCAACCGTTTTTCCATCCATAATGCGAATAACATCGCCCGGCCGTATTGCACTGCCGCT
>SL_3KL_010_SEDDRAFT_10000578_pt1 | contig 30538 bp, 24 predicted proteins | sample SodLakKL_010_SED_2_FD_10381 | JGI IMG/M metagenome (IMG submission 10381)
CCAATATCGATGCTTTATGCGCCAAAAGCCGTTGCGGTTTGTTGAAAACGGTTCCCGATGACATGCCTCCGGGAAGCGAGATCGCCAATATGGCTGTACTGGGTTATGATGTGCATGAGGTATACCAGGGTCGTGGTGTATTGGAGGCAGCAAGTATGGGGGTTGAATTAAAGGTGGACGATCTGGCCATGCGTTGTAACCTCATCTGCATTGATGATGCAGGTCGTATAAAGAACCACAGTGCCGGACATATTTCAACGGAAGAATCCCATGAATTAATTGCCTTCTTAAATAAAAAACTGCAAAACGATCGTTATGCTTTCCATCCCGGTGTCAGTTACCGTCATCTATTTGTGTTAAACCGGGGTTCTGACCAGATCATTTGTACACCCCCGCATGATGTGCCCGGAACACCATTTAAGGAAGTAATGGTGCGCAGTAAAAAAGTGGATGGAGAGACCACTGCTGATCTCTTGAATGACCTGATTCTGAAGTCACAGGTGCTGCTTGGAAATCATCCGGTAAACCTGGGAAGAATCGCAGCAGGTAAGGATCCTGCTAACTCTGTTTGGTTTTGGTCGCCGGGGTATCGTCCGAATATGAAAACCTTCAAAGAGTTGTATGGCAAAACAGGTGCTGTGATTTCGGCAGTTGATCTTATTTACGGAATTGGCGCCTATGCAGGTTTTGAAGCCATTAAGGTACCGGGCTCAACCGGACTGTATGACACCAATTATGAAGGGAAGGCAAAAGCTGCTGTGGAAGCACTCAATGATGTTGACCTTGTTTATCTCCATATTGAGGCGAGCGACGAAGCCGGCCATGAAGGTGATGTGGACCTTAAAGTACGGACACTCGAATACCTTGACCAACGGGTAGTGAAATACATTGTTGATGAAACTGCAAAAATGGATGAGCCGGTTGCCATTGCCATTTTACCTGATCATCCTACCCCTTGTGAGCTTCGCACGCACACCCATGACCCCGTGCCCTTCATGATTTATAACCCCTCAAAAGCACCCGATGCGGTGAAGGAATACAATGAAGAATCAGTTAAGAAAGGCATTTATGGCACAATTAAAGGAGATGGTTTTATAAAAACACTTCTGGATATCAAAAAGGAATAATCATTCTTTGTTTTTCTTATATGAAAATGCGGATAAATACATTTTTTATCCGCATTTTTCATATCTTTAACCCTTCAATAACTTTGTTTTTATTACTGGTTACCATTTCTGCTGTGGTGAATTCAGCAGGGGCGTTTTCCGAAAAGCCGACAGAGTAGGAATATGTTCAATAAAATCAAAAAGATATAATGAAAAAAATTATGATTTTTTTAGGTGCAATGGCTTTTATGCTGACCATATTTGTTGCATGCGCACCACAGCAGGATGAGGACCAGATATTACTGTTTGCAGAATACATGTGTCAGCTTGAAATGCTGGAAGAAAGGCGGATGGCGGGAGAGGATGTGTTTGATGAAATGACGGACTTATACAGCAAAATGGAAGTTCTGGGAGATGAAATTGAAGTTTGGATTGAAGAGCAGGGGCTGGACGACTATGAGGTAGGTCAATTGCTGGAAGAAGCATATAAGCAAACACCCTGTTATGATGGTACCTGGTAGGTTCCTGGGGTCCCAAAATTTGATTGATAAAAAATATTTACGCCGGGTTTTAAAGGATTGTTCCTTCTAAAAGCTTGCTGTCTATTGGGTGGCTTTTCTGATCTGGAAAAACTCATGCAAGTTTTCCAGGTCCAGTATCCCTTTGAATTCACCCTGGTCAAAAACAGGTAAAAGATATTTTCTTTTGCGTTGCATATCCTGGTAAACCTGGAAAAGCCCGGTGTCTTTGTCAACATGATCTGGTTCAGTACGAACCAGATCTTTGATTTTCAACTCTTTCCCATGGCTGTTCAGACCATTTATCAGATCGTTTTTTGATAGAATACCCTTAAAATCATTACCTGATTTGATGACAAAACCATTATCTGATATTTTCACCAGGCGTTCAGCTGCGTGGCCAAGTGTTTTTTCTTCGTCCAGTTCAGCATATTCAGTCTTTACAATATCATTGACAGTGTAATCTTGCAGAATCTCCTGGTACTTGATCATTTCATATTCTCCCTTGGCACCCAGAAGAATGAAAAAACCGATAATTACCAAAAATGGATTGAAAAACAGTCCTGCGATGATGAAGATAATTGCAAAGATCTGACCGATATCTTTTGCTATACGGGTTGCTTTAAGCCTGCTCATTCTGATGGAAAGCAATGAGCGGAACAGTCGGCCGCCATCCATTGGGAAGGCAGGTATGAGGTTGAAAGCAACGATAAAAAGATTTGCAGCCAGCAACATTACCGGAAAGTTATGTACGGTTATGGCTTCAAATTCCATCTTTTCAAAATCCACCGTTTGAAAAATAGCTATATAAATCCACAAAATGGCTGCAATCACAACATTTACCATCGGACCTGCGGCTGACACCAGGAACTCGTCTTTGGGTTTTTCTGGCATTTTGGACAAATGAGCCATACCCCCGATGGGTAATAGGGTAATGCTATCCACCTGACCTCCCAGCCTGATGGCAGCCAGTGAATGTCCCAACTCGTGAAGAACGACACAAACAAACAGAGCGAGCACAAAAACGATGTGCATCAGAATTTGCTGGAACTCCAAACCGCGTCCAACGCTGATAAGTACGATCCATGCAATCAACAATGAAAATGTCCAGTGCACCGATACTTTGATTCCGAAAGGTTTGCCAAGGCTTAACGAGTATCTGCTTTTCATATTTCCGGGTTTTGCTTTTCCAAAGATAATAAAAAAAAGGGCTATAAACCATAGCCCCTTTTCTGTGAATTAGATTGAACGGTTTACCTGGTAATTTGCACCCGGCTTGTAATAACACCACCGGATGTAGTCACCTGAACAAAGTAAACCCCTGATCTGAATGGCGTTACACTGATTACGTGATTGTATTCGTTTGCAACAGAAGTAGTGTAAACTACCTGGCCGAGCATGTCGATCATCCTGATGCCTGTAATGGCTTCATTGGCTTCAACAGTCAGATTGGTTCGGGCAGGATTCGGGAACAGGTTCAGTACAATTTCATCAGATTCGATGATTTGTAAATCATCAGGTCCAAACATTTCTTCCACCACCATTGCGTCGTCAATAACTTCAATGGAGCGGTTGGGGTCGCCCGGCCATTCGCCGCCATCCCAACCGTCACCGATCAGATCTGAGAAGTACTTGTACTCATATACTCCCGGCATCAGCTGGTGAACAATACTGTAAACCATGGGTTCTGAACTGATTCTTTCCATCATCTGGTTATCCAAATCATCCCCCGGCTCCGACCAGGATGTCATGTCACCGGTAATAAAGATATGATGTTGGTTATAATCAAAACCATCCAACAAGCCAAACTGAATGGCACGGGTTAGATTGACTTTAAATGTTACGGCAAAATCCAAAGGTGATAAAACCACTTCCACAGTTTTGTCATCATCAAGATTGACAGATTCATCATAGGGCTGGAAGTTGTTTTTGTGTACGCGATAGTTATATACTCCGGGCAGCAGGTTAAATCCGGTGGATCCGTCTTGTCCTGTAAGTTTTGTCAATGACCCGATGGTGACGGCCGCTTCTTCCAGGGTATTTGCATGCTGGTCTGATACTACAAAATGCAAATCATGTGTATCTTCCGGTGCATCTGCAGCAAATGCCAGCCACAAATTAGGCCTTATGCTGGCAGTGCCGTTGAATGCCGGTATGTCAACCCAGTCGCTGTAACCAAAGGCTACTGTGTTACCGCCTGTTTCTGTTGAGGCAACACGGTAAAAGTTGGACGTCCAGTTTGGCAATTGGCCCCAGACCACCTCTACGAGCAGGTTGCTGCTGCCGTTGTATTCAAAATGTTCCTGCAATTCCCAATTAACCATGCCGGTTTCTAACGGCATCACAAATGGGTTCGCATGGTAAACTACCTGTGCATTGTCGGTATTGATAAAATTGTTTCCAAAACTACTGGCATCAGTGTGCATCATCCTGATATAAAAGTTGGGGAGCTGGTTATGCGAAGTGGAAGCGTTGGTAATTTCAAAGGCCATTTCTGTGATGGTCTTTTCACCGGCGCCTAGTTCACCTGCCATATAAATCATCTGGCTTCTGTTGGCCCTGTAAAAATTGTAGAAGGGATAATGATGACTGTTCTGGTTTCCGTCTCCGAGTGTCAGCTCAGGCAACTGTCCGATAAACAGCTCAGTGTGCAGCTCATAAGCGTGGGCATCTTGTGCTACAACTTCTAAGTTTACCGGTGTTCCGTCTATCGTTGAAGGATGGGCGGATACATTGAACGCGATGGCAATGGTTTCACCGGCTGATACCGGCTCCAGTTCCATTTCATTTTCTTCGATGGTAAAATATGGCGAATTACCGTGCAGGCTCACAACGGTGTATCTTGCGTCGGTATTGCCATGGTTGGTTAGTTCAAATATGAGTAGTGCCTCCTCGCCCGGATCCAGTCTTCCGTTGCCGTCTCCATGTTCACTGTCGTCAATCACATATTCGGCATTCAGTGTCAATACAGGAGCATTGGCGGTGATTCTGAGGTTGGATGTCCATTCATCTTCGCCATCAGTTACGGTCAAAATAAATGTGGCCATGTGCTGGTTGGGTACATCCATACTCACCTGGAAGCTGAATGCATCGGCAACGGTGGCGGTATTCCCTGTGTCACCGGCATTCATAGGATCAAATGTTACTGCTTCTCCGGCATTTTCAAGCGTAATGTAATCATCATCACCGGAAAGGGTGGCAGTAACCTCCTCAACCGGATCCGCACCCACATTTTTGAGGGTAAGGTCAATGGTGAATGACTGGCCATAATTGGCCTGCTGTGTGCCATCAGGATCGTTGATCAGATAGTTGTCAATAACAACAAAAGGTCCTTCTAATGCCGCTGCTGGTACTTCCACAATGTAAGGAATGTATTGCGGTTTTGTTACGGCGATGGTTACATCACCTCCGTCAAGAATGGGGTCGATGGGTACTTCAACTTCTCCGTCAACACCGACAAATGCTGCTCCATGAAGAACACCGTTTTTTGAAACAGCCACATAAGAACCCGGAAGCGCTTCTACAGTGTAAGTGTCCAGCCCGATGGGAACAATAGGCATATGGCTGACCACATTTTCACTGCCTTCAGTAAAATAAATGATGGTGGAAGGATCGCCAAAAGTATGATAACCTTGCCAGTACCAGAGTGCACTGGAATGTGTGGGATAATTTTGAATATGGGCTTGGGTGAGCGCCAGGTTCCCGACTAATTTTGTGGAGGCAACTGCATGGTAGTCGCCTACAAACTGCGAATCATAAGCACCCATGGTTGTTTCCTCAACCGTGGGTACGTATCCTCCGTTGTTTCCCTGAATGGGGAAAGCGCCAACAGCCCAGTAGAAGTCTTCAAACCAGTGAGTGTTTGGCGCCGAACCTATATAGGCAACGGCACCCTTGTTTCCTGCCCTTACCCAGGCCTCGCCAATACTTTCAGGGTGACTGAAAAGAGCACTTTGGCAACAGTTTCCAATGGCCAAAGGATACCGGTTTGTATTGGTCATGTTGTGAACATCGGATACCGAAAGGTTTGGTCCTGCCCAGCTGGTGGGTGAACAATGTGCGGTAAAATTGATCAGGCTCACAGCAATCCTTTCTTCATCGTAAACACCGGCATAGCTTGATAAAAATGCATTGACATTGGTGAAGCCGTTGGCGGTGTTGAAATAATTCTGTGTGCCATAGTGTACGGTCGGTTGACCAACCTGTGGGTTCCAGAATCCGTCGGAGCCTGCAATAAGGGTAACATCATTCAGGTAGGAGGGATCTTCAAACTGATACTGCTGATAATACAGGATTTTATCCAGCTGGTTTTGTAACTCCTGTACGTTACGGGCCGATAGTCGCCCAACATACATTTCAGGAAACATATCTCCATCTACTGAACCATAGTATAGGTCAGTTACCTGGTTGGAAGCACTTCCGGTTGCGGAGGCGGGAAGCCTGGTTGGATCACCTACCACCATTACAAAGGTTGGTGCCGGATCTTCCGGTGTTGCGGCATCATATTGTGCATGAATAAAGTTTTGGATGGCGGCAGCCGTACTACCAACTTCACTGGTATATGCTTCAATAATATCAAAACCCTGGATGGTTTTCCATTCAATAAATGGTTGCAGTGTTTCTTCAAAATCATCATGAGAAACAATTACCATTTTTATGGGATAACGGGTTAAATCCGGATGATCATCAAAAAGATCCCTGTTGTTAAATGGGTTTATCACATAATTATATACAACATCAAAATAGGGTGAATAGGTAGAAGCCTTTATATACCTGGTTAATGCTTCATCTGCACCGGAATATTGGATTTCAACCTCAACATCGTTGAATACCCTGATGGTTCCTGCTTCCGGATTATATTGTACGGGAGCAACTGTTAAGCGCGCGATTCGCTGTCCACGCATGACACCAAGGACTTCAATGCTGGCCAGCTCCGGTTCCAGGAAAGTGGTTTTTGCATAATAAGATGGTTGGTACTCAAACGGTACATCCCTGATATCCTGATCTTTGCGAATAGAAGGCTGTACGGGCATCAGGGGGTGTTGCACACCCAAATCGGCGAGTTTATATTCCCTGGTTGTGTAGCTGATCACTTCAACATGCACATCAGCACCAAAAGGAATTTCCACAAGCTTATGCTGGGCCGGTAGCTTTGGGGTACCAAGCTCTCCCACACTATAACCAAAGGGCATTACCAGTTCAGTAAAATAACCCTGTTCGGTCTTTACATTGAAAAAATTTAAACCCTCAAAAGTAAAATCTACCCTTGTGGTTTCAAAATCGTTTTTGGTAACCTCTACGATTCGTCCACGCTCAGATTCAAAATTGATCATGGGAGTTTGTGCAAACACATAACCGCAAACAATAACGAAGGCTATGCTTAATAGCAAGTGTAATTTGTTTTTCATTTTAAGAAAGGTGTTTTTGTGTAATTATGCAGAAATTTAGATTTGTAAAAGTACAAATTTCCTTACAATTGGCAAAAGAAGTATTAACCTGCATAATAATGTAGGTTAAAAAGGCCATGTGATCATAATCATGGGCACCCCCACAGCAACGATAATGATTTCCAGTGGCAGGCCCATTCGCCAGTAGTCGGCGAACTTATAGCCGCCCGGCCCCATGACCAATGTATTGGACTGATGTCCGATGGGTGTAAGAAATGCACATGATCCGCCGACAGCCACAGCCATCAGAAACGGGTCGATGGACAGATCAAGGCCGTTGGCCACACTGATGGCAACAGGAGCCATCAAAACCACGGTTGCTGCATTGTTTATAATATCAGACAGGAACATGGTAACAACAAGGATCACGGTCAGAATAGCCCAGGGTGGTAATGTTTCACCGAAATGCAATATTTGTGAAGCAATGGTTTTGGCGCCTCCGCTTGTTTCAAGTGCACCTCCAACGGGGATCATGGCTGCAAGCAGAACAATGACCGGCCAGTCGATGCTATGGTACACTTTTTTTAGCGGCAATATGCCCGATAATACCATGGCCAGGGCCGCCATAGAGAAGGCAACCTGCACAGGCAAAAAGTTGGTTACCACCATGATTATCGCGAGTATGAAAATGCCGAGTGCCAGGGGTATCTTTTTTTGGTAACCCAGTCTTAAGCCTCTTTGAGCCAGTGGTAAACAGCCAATGGTCGTGATGGCTTCGTCAAGCATGTGTTCTCTGCCCTGGAGCAAGAGCACGTCGCCGGTTCGGAAAATTACATGGTCAAGCCTTCTGCGGATCTTTTGTTCTTTCCGGGCAACGGCCAGGAGGTTTACCCCAAAACGGCTGCGCATCTTCAAGGCAGCCGCCGATTGACCAATGATCGGGGAATCGGCCATTACGATGGCTTCAGTAATGCGGATGTTTTTTGACCCTTCCGCATCTTTTCGAAACTTTTTGTCACCCACAAGCTTAACACCCGTGTCATCCAGGAAAGCTTTCAGATCATCAGTATCTGTTTCCAGTATCATGATATCGTCGAACCGGATCTCTTCCTCAGGACCGGGAGCGTGTATTCTTTTGCCTTTGCGTATAAGTCCCAGGATACGCACCTCCGAATCAGTGATCTCTTCAATTTCCTTAATGGTTTTGCCTTTTACCTTAGCGTTTCTGGCAACTTTTACCTCCGTGATATACTCTTCTATATCAAAGAGTTCGGATGCTGATTTTTTTGCAGCCCGGTTGGGCAGCAATCGCCATCCAATCAAAGCAATGAAAAGAATGCCTGCGATGGCAAGACTTACTCCCACGGGCGCAAAGTCGAACATGCCAAAAGCTTCCCCCATGGCATCGGCTCTGAAAGTGGCAATGATGATGTTTGGCGGGGTGCCGATGAGTGTGGTCATTCCGCCTAAAAGCGAAGCAAATGCGATGGGCATGAGTATGTATGAGGGAGGATGCCCGCTATTCCGGGCCATGGCTATGGCCACAGGCATCATGATGGCAAGTGCCCCCACGTTATTCATAAATGCCGAAGCCACCGCCACAAAAACCGATAACGTGATGATCTGGATCAGCAAACCTTTTCCCACTTTCATTACCCATTTCCCAAGCAGGTCAATGAGTCCTGAAAACTCCAGCGCTTTGCCGATAACAAGCACTGCTGCCACCGTAATTACGGCAGGATGCCCGAACCCGGTAAATGCTTCCGCTGCTGGAATAAGCCCTGTCGCCACCAGGAAAAGCAAGGCAATGAGGGCTACCGCATCATGACGTATCCTGCCCCACGCAAAAAGAATGAGTACCAGAAAAAGGGTAGAGAAAACCAAAAGCTGTTCCATATGCTCATGCAGGCTTGTTCAGAGCAAAAGTATGGTTTTTTATAAAAATGTGAAAATATGGAAATGTCTAAAGGTCGAAATGTCTAAAGGTCGAAAAGTCAAAAAGTCGAAAAGTCAAAATGTGCAAATGTGCAAATGTGAAAATGTAGAAGCATCAAAAGAACAAAAGCGTAGCCATACCAAAATAGATTAACAGTCCGGTTATGTCCACAATGGTTGTAATGGCCGGGCTTGCAGCTACTGCCGGATCCCCTCCAAAGCGCTTAACCAGCAAAGGAAGTCCGGCACCAATTATGGTTGATGTAATGATTTGCACTGCCAGGGCAACGGATATCCCCAAAGCAATATACCCCAAACTGTGATTGAGGATTGTATCCATTTCCCATGATAAAATCAGAATCAGAAAAAAGGCAATGCCAGCCAGCACAGCAGCGAGCAATGCTGAAATACGCATCTCTTTGAAAAGAATAGCCATCCAGTTTTTGATGTTTACCTGTCCGAGTGCCATGGCTCGGATCACCACCGTGGCTGCCTGGCTTCCGCTGTTACCTCCCGTGTCGGCTATCATTGGTATGTATATGGCAAGTATCAGTAAAGCCGACAACGCGTTTTCATACCTTTGAATGATCATTGCGGAAACAAAACCCACAACAGTAAGAATGGCCAGCCAAATCACCCGTTTGCGAAAATGTCCGATTACGCTGGTTTGGTTATAATTCAGAATTTCATCACCGGGTATGATCCCCATGAATTTCTCCATATCCTCTGTTTGCTCGGCACGGATAACTTCAATGGCATCATCGTGATGTACGATACCCATGAGTTGCTTGTGTTCGTTGACCACCGGAAGTGCAATGGTGTCATATTTTTCAATCTTTTTCGCAACAGCTTCCCTGTCTTCATCCAGGTTGGCCGTGGCAAATTCGGTTTCCATAATAGCTGTGACCAACTCGTTGGGTTCGGCAATCACGAGGTCTTTAAGGGTCATAACCCCGATCAGTTGCATATCCTCATCAACAACATACAAATGATACAGCATCTTTTCCCTTGGCACCTCTTGCCTGATTTGTTTGATGGCTTGTTCGCATGTCTGCTTTTCATTGATGATGACAAAGTTGGTACTCATAATACCGCCCGCGGCGTCATGGGGGTAGGTACTGAGCCGAAGCACATCTTCCCTCGTGCTTTTGGAAAGATAGGGAAGAAGGTTGACCCTTTCCTGGGTGGTTAATTTTTGATAGATGTCTGTCCGGCTGTCAGTGGGCATTTTCTCAAACAGTGCCGCAAACCATTTTTTGCTCACCCGCCTGAAAAGATCCAGTTGCCGGGTCATGTCAAAGTCTGAAAAAACCAGTCCTTGCTTTTCAGCAGAAAACAGAGGAAGCACATCTACCAGTAACTCCAAATCCAGCGATTGAAGAATCTCAGCCAGCTCCGCTACCGGGTGTTTTTCAAGCTCTTTAATTACCGTTCGTCTGCTTTCTTGCCAGAATAGTTGATTTTGCCATTCCTCGGTTGTGTTTTTAAGTCCTTCCATGACTTTTTTATTGGGACAGTACCAGAATTATTGAGTTGATTAATGTCTGCAAAGATAAGTGCCCTAAGGTAACAAATACATTATATTTCCATTATAAAAAACCAAACCATTGGATAAGCCTGATAAACAACGTAAGATACAGAATATTTTAAAGGCAGGCCTACTTTTTTTCAAGAAATTCAACACGAACACCATGTATCTTTTCCAATTGGTCAGTCACCATGTCTGACTGACTGAGTCTTACAGAAAATTCTAACCTGCAGTCCATGGTAAAATCATGTGCATGCTGGGTGAGCTCATGTTCTTTCATAACCCTCATAACATCATTCATATGGATGTATTCAAAGTGCACCCTGTAAAAGTTTTGAATGATATTTTCAATGATGATGCTGTTGTCCAGTACATCCTTTGCTGCACCTTTGTATGCGTTGATGAGTCCTCTGACCCCAAGTTTGGTGCCTCCGAAATACCGGATCACCACGATGAGAATATTGCACAAGTCGTGGGAGAGAATTTGCCCGTAAATAGGCTTGCCGGCTGTCCCGGAGGGTTCCCCGTCATCATTAAACTTAAAAAGCTCTTTTTGATAACCCAAAACCCACGCGTAACAATGATGGTGGGCATCATAATAGTTTTTTCTCAATTCTGTCAATATCTCTTTGATCGTTTCTTCATCGGAAACAGGGTAAGCAAAAGATATGAACTTGCTTCCCTTATCTTTATAGAGGCCGTCTGATGTTTTTTTGATGGTTTTGTATGTATCTTTTTTTTCCATATACTTTTTTTCAGACAAACTTATTTCAGGTGATCGGAACAAATATAAAGCTTCGGATTACAGATATCTGCAAGAAATAAAAGACTGTCTGCAAGTGCTTTCCTTATTCCATTCATTGGTTTTTGAAACAAAAAAAGCTTTCCATGCCAATAATGATCTGTGATACCGGCTTTGGCGGTGGAATTTCGGGAGCCCGGATCCCTTTTCCAAAAAATTGCGTACCCACAAAAACCCTGGCTTCATCCCACATATTATCATCAATGATGCTTTGTAATATCTTTCTGCCCCCTTCTATAATAATGGATTGGATGTTTTTATGATAGAGCATGTCAAAAATGTGCCTGAAAAGGTCTTTGTCAAAGGTTAAGCGGATGTAATGGGTGTTTTGAACTGATTTCTCCTGTTTGTCATTGATGACCCAGGTTGGCTGGCTGTTGTCGAGCAGGTTTTGCCTGCTGTGTAATGATAAATTTCGGTCAATCACGATCCGCAGGGGCGAGGGCCCGCTCCAGTCGCGGACATTAAGGCGGGGGTTGTCTTTCAAGGCGGTATTTGTGCCAACCAGGATAGCCGGTTCTTCGGCACGCCATTTGTGCACCAGCACACGCAGTTTTTCACTGGTGATCCATGTGGGCTTTTTTTCGGCGGATGGCAACCTTTCCGTGTCAATAAATCCGTCAGCCGTTTGCGCCCATTTGAGGATCACATAAGGTCGTTTTTTCTCATGGAATGTAAAGAACCTTTTGTTAAGCTGCCTGCACTGCTCCTTCAGCACACCAACAATTACTTCGCAACCACTGCTTCGCAGCCGGGCAATTCCCTTTCCGGCGACTGCATCAAAGGGGTCTGCCGTGCCTATAACTACCCGGGGAATTTTGTTTTCAATGATGAGGTTTGTACAGGGGGGTGTTTTCCCATAATGGCAGCAGGGCTCCAGGCTGACATACAAAGTTGACTCAGAAAGCAAAGCTTTGTTCCTTACCATTTCTATGGCCAGCACTTCTGCATGATGGCCTCCATATTTTTGATGGTACCCTTCCCCGATGATGCGATCACCATGAACCACCACGGCTCCCACCATGGGGTTTGGCGCCGTCCGGCCGAGACCCAGCCGCGCCAGTTCGATGCATCGTGTCATGTATATTTCATCCATGCTCATTTCACTGTCAGATGAAGCGGATACTCACTTCCTTTAAAAACTTTTCTTCAAGAATGCGTGCAATCTTTTTCAAAACTGTTCTGCGTATTTCCAGTTCCACAGGAAGGTTGGGGTCCTGATGTGCCACGTTGATGGCAGTTCCTGCCAATAAGTGAATTTCATCACTGTCCAGGATTTGTTTTACAATCAGGTCTGCCGGTCCTTTGCCAAGGTCNGTNCGGGGGCTGAATCTGTCCAGGATTTCTGCGGTTTTGCTCAATGTCAGTATTCCCTCGGTTACAAGATCAATTCCATTCATGTATGAAAGAGGAGGCAGGTCCGGATCATCAAACTCAAGGGTATCCTCAACGGGGATGTTCAGTTCCCTTGAAATAATGTCAGCGGTTGTACCACCGCATAAAATCTTCTTACCGTCAAATGAACTGACTATCTGCGCCAATTCCTTATCCTTCTCCTTTTCATAGGGAGGCCCCGAACAAATCAGCAGCCGCCTTGGGTCCCGGAAATAAATGACGGCAGCACTGGTGTCGTCTTTGGCCTGGTAACCATCGTTGGCGTGTGCTTTGTTCACAACCAGTCCGGCCAGTTTCGATGCTGATATACCGGGTTGGTCACTGACAATGGATAAGACATGCTGCAGCACATTTTCCTCTCCCCATCCAAGCAAATACTTCCCTTTTCCCAGCCCCGACTGCGTAATGCCATCAGTCATAAGCATTATCCTGTCTTCTTTTTGAGAGCGGAAACTGCATGCCCTCAACTCTTTTTGTGCGCTATCCTGGCCTTCAAGGCTGATTTTTTGCCACTTTGGCTCAAAAACATCCTTGCCCCTGAATACCATCGCATCCGGATTATCATAGTTCAGGATCGTACATTGTCCGTCTTTCTCAATGTCGATAATTGTGAATGTGGCATAGCTGATTTTTCTTTCGCTGCATACAGGCAGGGTGTTCATGATGATCTCCGCGATCTTATGGGCATCTTTGTGCTCTTTGGTGAAGTTGAGTGCCATGGTTGCCGTTAGCGTAGCCAGCAGGTTGGCTTTAACACCGTGCCCCATACCGTCAGACAGAACCACAACCGTTCGGCCTTCCTGTTTTACCTTTTCCGATAAAAAAACATCACCGCAAATTCGCTCACCCATGTGATTGCGTTGCGCAGATCCTACCTCTGTATAAAATGAATCGGACATTATTATTCCTGTTTATCAACCAGCCATCATTGGTCTTTTCCGGTGTTTTTATATGTTTCGATGATGGAATTCAGCATTTTTTCCGTTGTACTTGCCCCTTCTCCCAGTGAGAAAGCGATTTGCTGCACCATCTTGAGGTTTTCATCAATCACTTCGGTCACACGGTTGATGATCTCTTCCTGTCTTACCTCAGCTACATACATATCCCTGAAGACCCCTCCCACAATTTTGTTTGGTTTAAGGGAGTAAATGCTCACGTTTAGCAAGCGCTCATCGTGCATCACATCCTTCCCAACAATATTTTCATCATTTTCAAGTACATAGGTAAAAAGGTTATACAAGTTATAAGGCAGCAGGGTTTTAAGATCGGCCCCAACCAGTCCGGGAATAACCTCGTTGATCATTTCTGCATCTTCCCCCAGCACTTTCACGAAACTATCGTTAGATTCAATGACCTTCAATTTTTCGTCCACAATAACAGCGGCTGAAGGCAGATTTTTAAGCAATGCAGATGTGGTATCCGTCCTTTGCTTGAGTTTAAGGTTTTCCTCCAGGAGGCTTTTTTCTTTTTCAACCAGGCCATCCTGCTGCTTTTTCAGCTTTTCATTGTTTTTTTTCAGGGTTTTGATGTAGTCTTGTTTGTTCCTGATGGAGTAATTCAGACACATTTCGGGTTTAGAAATTCCCTGGCTGATGGATTTTGCGAAGTCCCGGCAGCTTCTGAATCCACAAGCGTTGCACGACATCGTTTCTTCAAGATTTTTCCCCAGGCTCTTTAGGATCTCTTCAACCTGATCATTGTCAGGATCCGGCAAACGCTGATCGTCATTGGTGAACTTCCGGCTGAGATTGATGTCCCTGTAGGTCTCCATCTCTTTTTCCCATTGTTTCTGGTCAAAATTACCCAGCCTTTTACGCACATAATCAAGCACCAGTGCACGGCGCAGGTATCGATTGGATTGCCCGGTGGTTCCGGGCCCCATTAAACAACCTGCATGATAAAAAATATTGAAATGTTTCTTTAGCGATTCGGGATACTCATTGAACTCGTCCACCACGTCCAGCATACTGGTTTTTCCTTCAATGGTGACCACATTACCCGAAAGGAGTGAATCTTCTGTTTGAGCGGCATGAATGATTCCCTCGCTAATTGGATACAACGACCCAAGATTTCCGATAGGGGCGTCAAAATCAGAATATTCAACCTGGGATTCTTTGATATTGAATTGCTTAAAAAGTTGACGAAGATCGCCGAAAGTCAGTACGGCGTTTACCTCTCCCATGGGATCATAGAGACCGGCTTCATGCTTGGCCGATAAACAAGGCCCGATGAATACCACCTTCAAATCATCACCATAGGCTTCTCTCACCACCCTGGCCGTCGCCGTCATGGGTGTTACAATGGGCGCCAGGTTTTCTGTCAATTCCGGAAAAAATTTTTCAACGTAAGAAACAAGACTGGGACAATTTGATAGCAGGTAGTACTTCCCTCTGAAATCCGACAGGAGCTCATGATATTTTCGAGCAACCAGATCAACCCCAAACGACACTTCATTCACGTAATCAAAGCCGAGCTTACGGATCATCTCCACAAATTTTCGGTAATCGGTAATGTCTGGAAATTCACCACTGATGGTTGGATCTACAATGGCAGCCACCTTCCCCGGTCCTTTAAGCAACGATACGGTTTCGTCTTTGTCGTCAAAATGAGAGACGGCATCAGCGGCGCACACGAAAAGGCAGCTGCCACAGCCAATGCATCGGTTGTGGTTTACAACAGGCATTCCTTCTTTTCCGTCGGTCGTAATGGCTTTTACCGGACAAGTCCTGATGCAGGCATATGACCTCGTACAGCGGCCATGGTCTATGCGTATGATTTTCATGTGTTTATTATTTGTCCAAACGTAAAAATGTCAAAATGTCAAAATGTGAAAATGTCGAAATGTCAAAAAGTCAACAGTCAAAAAGTCGAAACGCTGCATAAACCTGTGCCGTCTCATATAACATGATGCGACTAACCTTTTTCTTCATACATTTTTTTTACTATTTACTTTTTACTGCTTACTGCTTACTTTTCCCTTTCACTCCCGATCGTTTCATAAAAATAAACCTCAGAGATCACCAAAATGCTGATCCAGGTATTCAGTAATCTGATTGCTCAACACATGTGTATATTTCTCGCCCCTGATGAGCAATACTGGTCCGTGCTCACATTCCCCGAAGCAATGCGAACCCCTGAAAACGAGCTGTTGCTCTATCCCTTTTTCTTTCAGATAGTTTTTGATGACACCCAAATTGTGTTTGTTTCCCCTCGAAAAACAACTGCTGCCCATGCAAATCACTATTTCTTCAGCGTTATCCTGTGCCATATCTGTATTCATTTATCAGCATACCGTCTCTGCGGTTATGGTTCTTCTAAACCACAAAAATAAAGAAAGCTTTTCACAAAACCAGTTAATTACTTAACATCTTAAATTTTCTGCCGGATTTAAAATTTAATCTAAATAACATTTGAGCTTGTATTCCACGGTATTTCTTTACCTGTATGGTGAATTATGATTTTTTCATTACTTTTGTTGTATTGCTAATGAAAAGTTTAAGTTGTTGATTAATAAATAAATTGCGTATTTTGCAGACCTTTATTGGGTATTGTGAATAGAATATCAACAAGCCTTACAATGGAAAACGAAATAGATAACATATTCAGCAAATTTCCCAATCGTCGGCGGGAAGACCTGATCCCAATCATGCAGGCTATCCAGGACGTGAAAGGATATTTGTCTGAAGAAATCATTGCCCGGGTTGGTGAGTATCTGGATATCAGTGTAAACAAGATTTATGGAGTGGCCACCTTTTACGACAATTTTCGTTTTGGTCCTATAGGCAGGTATCATTTTCGCCTTTGCCACGGAACTGCCTGCCATGTGGCCGGAGCGAATTCATTGCTCAAAGAACTGGAGAAGCTTTTGAAAGTTCGCGATGGTGAAACGGATAAGGCCGGTCTGTTCAGCCTGGAAGTGGTCAGTTGTGTGGGTGCCTGTGGCCTTGCACCACTGATCGAGGTTAATGAACACTATCACACCAACATTACCATGGAGTCACTGAAAGAACTTGTCCGGACCCTTCGGGAAAAAGAAACAAATACTTATGAACGTTGATATCGAAAAAGATACGCGACAGTTTTTGATTGAACAGGTCTTGCTTGACCAGCAGCGGGAGCATAACACTTCGCTCCGGAAGGCCCTGTCCTATATTTCAGGTGAAAGGGTACACAAACCCATGATATATGTGGGTATGGCCACCTGCGGAAGGATTGCCGGTGCCGAAAAAACCTTCCATGCCATAGAGGAATACCTGTCTGATCATGGTATCGATGCAGACCTGATCAAGGGAGGCTGTGTGGGATTGTGTAAGGAAGAACCCCTTGTGGATGTACAGTTACCCGGCAAAGCCCGTCTTTCATTCTCAAAAGTTCAGGCTGAACATGTGCAACCACTTTTGGATGACATTCTGAATGACAATATGCCCGAACATGGTTTGCTAGGGCAATACAGTAATCCCATTCTGCAAAAATGGGATCAGGTGCCCAATATTGAAGACCACCCGTTTTTTGCTTATCAGGAAAGAATATTGCTGGAGCATTGCGGGATCATTGATCCTGAATCCATAGACAGCTATATTGCCAAAGGAGGTTATTGGGCATTCGTGGATACCATTGCCAGGCACACGCCCGCGCGGGTTTGCGAAATGATCATCGAAAGCCGTTTGGCAGGGCGGGGAGGCGGTGGTTTTCCGGCTGGTGAAAAATGGGAAGCTGCCCTCAAAACGGCCAGTGATCAGAAGTACTTTGTATGCAACGCCGTGGAAAGTGACCCCGGCAGCTATATGAACAGGGCCATTATTGAAAGCAACCCGCACCGGCTGATAGAAGCAGTATTGATTGCATCATATGCAATTGGCGCAGGTAAGGCTTTCATTTTTATCCGCAAGGAATTTGACCTTGCCATCAAGCGCCTGGAAGCAGCCATCGAACAAGCCACTGCCTATGGACTCATAGGTCATCATATTTTCGATTCAGGTGTAAATATTGATGTGGTTGTTAAAAAGGGAGCAAGAGCCTTTGTCTGCGGAGAGGAAACGGCTCTCAACAACAGCATAGAAGGAAAGAGGGCCATGCCGGAATTCAAGCCTCCATACCCTGCAGAAAAAGGCCTGTGGAACAAACCCACAATTGTCAACAATGTGGAAACACTGTTTAATGTACCACTGATCGTTAAAAACGGACCCGCCTGGTTTCAATCTCTCGGCACCGAAAGTTCAAAGGGAACAAAATTGTTTACCCTCTCCGGCAGCCTCAANAATTATGGTACCGTGGAAGTACCTATGGGCATTTCATTCAGGGATATCATCAACCACATCGGTGGCGGTTTGCCTGGCGATAAGTCATTCAAGGCCATTGTGCTCGGCATAAACAGCGGTAGCTACATTACGGAGGAAACACTGGATACAAAGGTGGACTTTGACGAATTGAAAAAGATGGGATCCTCTCTCGGCAGCGGCGCCTTTGTTGTGCTCGACAAAGGTGTATGTATGGTGGATCTGGCCAAGTTTTTCACGGCCTTCTTTAAAAAGGAGAGTTGCGGAAAATGTATCCCATGCAGGGAAGGAACAGCACGAATGCTTGAAGTGATGGAAAATGCCACACGAAAGCCTTCGCACAACAACTCTTTCCAAACCCTGGAAAGGTTCAAAGGTGTAATGCAGCTGAAAAGCCTTGCAGCAGTGCTCGGTGAAACTTCCCTTTGCTCTCTAGGAAGATCGGCGCCCAATGCCATCTTAAATACCCTGAAATATTTCAAAAGTGAATTCGATGCACACATCTTTGAAAGGAAATGTGAGGCCAACATATGTACCGACTTGCGTGAGTTTCATATTGATGTGGATGCCTGCACCGGTTGCACGGCTTGTTTCAAAAAATGCCCGGTGGAAGCAATCATAGGTTCGCCAAGGTATCCCCATTTTATCGTACAGGATAAATGCATAGGATGCGGTACCTGTTATGATGTGTGTAAGTTTAATGCGGTAATTATCAAATAGCTCCATCTTTTGCCATGGATTTTCAGATAGAGGTTAACAATAAACTGATCAGCGTCAATGAAGGGGAAACATTGTTGGTTGCCCTGCGAAACAATGGCTTTAAAATTCCTACATTGTGCCATATGAACCGATTTACTCCAACCGGTGCATGCAGATTGTGCGTGGTGGAGGTAGAAGGGAAACGCGACCTGATCACTTCATGTTCTTACCCCGCAAAAGAGGGTATGAAAGTGAAAACCAATTCTCAACGCGTGATGCGGGCCCGAAAATCCCTGGTCGAACTCTTGCTGTCAAACCATCCTGATGACTGTTTGTACTGTCAGCGTAATGGCAATTGCGAATTACAGTGGTTGGCAGCAGAAATGAACATCAAGGAAAGAAAATATTTCGGAGCAAAAAATCAACAGTATCCCGACTATTCCAGTACCAGCGTGGCACGCGACCCCGCAAAATGCGTCCTTTGTAGTCGATGCGTTCGCATTTGTGAAGAGGTTCAGCTGGTTACGGCCATCGATTTTATCTCACGCGGTAATCAAACCACAGTCAATAGTGCATTTGAAAAAGGACTGAACCAGTCTACCTGCATTCATTGCGGACAATGCATCCAGGTTTGTCCGACAGCAGCTCTGTTCGACATATCCCATGTGGAAAAAGTGCAGGCTGCCCTGCAAAGAAAAGACAAAAAAGTTCTGTTCTTTATCAGCCCTTCTGTTATTGCATCCATTATCCAGCACATCGATCTGAAGCCACGTCACCTGGTTGCCGGGCGACTGGCAAGTGCCCTGAAAAGATCGGGAGCCTTTAAAGTGTTCGATCTTGGCGTAGCCTCCGATATCCACATCCTTGAGGAAGCCGGCCAACTGGCTGACATGATCAGCAATAAAACGGATAAATCCTTTCCATTGATCTCGTCCTGTTGTCCATCCTGGCAGAAATATGTTGAAATGTATCGCCCTGATACCCTCAAACATCTGGCATCCATTAAATCGCCCCAGCATATTATGGGAAGCATGCTGAAAACAATGTATGCCGGTGAAGCTGGTGTTGATGCTGAGCAGATGTACACGGTTGCGGTGATGCCCTGCCTTGCAAAAAAACACGAAGCATCGCGCGAAGAAAATACCCACAAGGGCCTTTCTGAAATTGATGCTGTGCTTACGGTTCGTGAACTTTTCCAGTTATTGAAAAGTTTTGGACTCAACCTTGAGCAAATGGAAGATGACAGTCTCGACGCACCCTACGATCAATCATCAGCCGCTTCCATTAAACTTGGATATTCCGGCGGAAAAGCCGAAGCAGTGGCCAGGGAAGTTTACCGCATGATGCTTAATGATTCCGGTGAAAAATTCAAGTTTGTACAACCCAAAAGTGCAACAGCCAAAAAGGAAACAAAGGTGAAAGTTGGAGAAAAAATGCTTGGTTTTGCATGGGTAAGCAGCATCCAGGAGGCGGAAAAATACCTGGCTGCCTTAAAGGAAGAAGGAAGAGATGATATTCATTACGTGGAAGTGATGGCATGTCTGGAGGGTTGCGCCGGAGGAGGTGGTCAGCCTATCAGCCGTGGGTTTGCCGGCGTTCAGGCAAGAAAAAAGATCTGTTCGGATCAGGAAAAAGGAAAGGAAATTGGTTGGCCCGATGAAAACCCGGTCATCAAAAAGCTTTACCAAAACAATGAATTAAGCCTGCTAAATAAACCATACGAAAAATGGTATGTAAAAAGTTTTGAAAAGTAACATCATGAGCAATCAAAATAATGAAATTATTTACACTGTAAAGGATCGCTGCAAGGTATGCTATACGTGCGTGAGAGAGTGCCCGGCCAAGGCCATCAAAATCAACAACGGTCAGGCTGAAATCATTCCAAGCCGCTGCATTGCCTGCGGCAATTGTATCCGCGTGTGCAGCCGGGATGCAAAGATGTTCGCTTTTTCCATTGACAAGGTAAAAACATTGCTCAAAGGGGATGATAAAGTGGCTGCGATCGTTGCACCAAGTATTTCAGGAGAATTTACCGATATATCGGACTATCGTCACTTTGTTGGCATGATAAAGGCACTTGGATTTGATTATGTGAATGAAGTGGCCTTTGGGGCTGAATTGATTGCCAACAAATACAAGGAGAAGCTTGAGTCAAAGCCTCCCAAACCCCTCATCTCCACCAGCTGCCCAGCTATTGTCAGTTATGTAGAAAAACACCATCCACAGATCATTGACTCGCTCATCCCTGTTGTTTCACCCATGATCGCTACGGCAAAAGTCCTGAAACAAATGCATGGGGATAACCTCCGTATCGTTTTTATCGGACCGTGTATTGCCAAAAAAGTGGAAGCTGCTGAGGAACAGTTCAAGGGCCTAATTGATGAAGTCATTTCATTTTTGGAATTGCGCCGCATGTTTTCCGAAAAACAGCTTAGCGAGAACAATGTTGAGCCCAGGGAGTTTGACCCGCCGGTAGCAGGAAAAGGTGCCATATTCCCGATAAGTGGAGGGATGCTTCAAACCGTCGATCTTGAAGAAGATTTTGTAAAAGGAGATATCGTTGTGGCAGAAGGCCGCCGAGACATCATTGAGGTCTTGCGCGAGTTTGAAGAAGGCTACCTGGAAGCCAAAATGTTTGACCTGCTGTGTTGTAATGGCTGTATTAACGGTCCCGGGATGAGCGACAGCAAAAAATTCTTTTTTAAACGCAAAAACATATCCAATTTTGCCAAACGCCGGCATGATACCATTGATCTCGAAAAATGGCAAAACGACCTGAATACTTATCTGCAACTGAAGCTCGACCGCACGTTTGAGGCAGATGACCAGCGATTCCCTCAACCTCCGGGAGATGATAAAATACGGGAGGTGTTGAAAAGGTTTGGGAAAAAAGAACCCGAAGATGAACTCAACTGCGGAGCCTGTGGATACGATACCTGTTATGAACATGCAGTTGCCATACTGCAGGGCCTCGCTGAATCGGAAATGTGCCTGCCTTATACCATTGACCAGCTGCACGAATATATCACCGAACTGGATGTGTCCAACAAAAAACTGGCATCCACACAAGCAGCACTGAAACAAAGTGAAAAGCTGGCTTCAATGGGTCAGCTTGCCGCAGGAATTGCCCATGAGGTCAATAACCCGCTCGGTGTGGTTATCATGTACAGCCATATACTCCTGGATGAAATGGATCCCACCTCACCGCTTTACAGAGACCTGAAAATGATCGTGGAACAGGCCGACCGTTGTAAAAAAATTGTCGGAGGCCTGCTAAACTTTGCCAGGAAAAGTAAGGTGACCATCGACCAGGTAAATGTGAAAAAGCTGGTCAATAATGGGCTGAAAACATTTATGCTGCCGGAAAACGTGGAACTGGAAATCCAGGTGAATGCTTCCAATCCAATCTTGGAATGCGATCATGACCAAATGGTCCAGGTCTTTTCAAACCTGTTTAAAAATGCCGTGGATGCCATGCCTGATGGTGGAAAGCTTTCCATTATCATTAATGACAAAGAAAATGGAGATTCCCTGGAGTTTCTGGTAAAGGATACGGGTACAGGTATATCCAAAGATAACCTGGACAGAATGTTCGAACCATTCTTTACCACAAAGGAAACAGGCCAGGGGACAGGACTTGGATTGCCCATCATTTATGGCATCATAAAAATGCACCGGGGAAATATAAAAGTAGAATCCAACAATAATCCTGAAAAAGGACCAACCGGCACCACTTTTTATGTTACCATGCCAAAGAAGTCAGGCGAAAAAATGAAAGAAGCAATAGATGAACAACAACCAATAGGTTAATACAAAAAACGCGGATCATGCTGAAAAAAGATAAAAAAACCATTTTGATCGTCGATGATGATCAGGACTTTTTGTTTCAAATGAAAGTGGGTATAAAGGATATGGGTTTTGAAGTTGTTACCGCCGACACCCAGAAGGAGGCAGAAGACATTATTCAGCGTATGAAACCTGACCTTGCCATTCTTGACCTGATGATGGAAAACCAGGATACCGGTTTCATTCTCAGCCATAAAATTAAGAGCTTATATCCCGATGTACCCGTCATAATCGTTTCAGCGGTTACTGCCGAAACCGGTATGCTTTTCGATGTAACCTCTGAAGAAGAACGAGACTGGATCAAAGCGGATTTGTTTCTGGACAAGGGTATCAGGATGGATCAGCTTCATAAGGAAATCAATAAGTTGTTAAAACTTTAGATCATGGAAAAGCTGAATCTGTTGGTGGTTGATGATGAACCGGGGATCAGGAGCGGTGTTACCAGGATACTGGAAAACTATACCGTAAGTTATCCCTTTATGGATGAAGATATCGGTTTCAATGTCACTGTGGCAGAAACCGGTGAAGAAGCTCTGGATATCTTGAAATCCCAACCAATGGAGATTGTTTTGCTGGACAATAAACTGCCCGGTATACAAGGCATTGATGTGCTTGAATACATCAACAAAGAAAACATGGACCTTGTGGTCGTAATGATCACTTCCTATGCATCACTGGAGCTGGCCGTAAAAGCAACACGGCAGGGTGCCTATGATTTTGTGCCGAAACCATTCACACCAAAAGAGCTGAGGGCATCCATTGAAACCATCACCAAACAGAGGTTTTTGCGGAAAATGACGCAAAAGCTGAACGTTGAAGGACGTCAGGTACGATTCCAGTTTTTATCGGTGCTCTCACATGAACTCAAATCTCCTCTCAATGCAGTGGAAGGATACCTGAACATGATCAAGGAGAAAAAATTCGGCAACCAGGCAGATGAGTACGCAGATATCATAGAGCGCTCACTCCAACGCATACAGGGTATGCGTAACCTGATCATGGACATGCTCGATTTTACGCGCATTGAAAGCGGGAAAAAGAAAAGAAAAATCGAGAAGATCAACCTGTGCGAAATAACCCAGCAATGTATTGATTCATTTCAACCCCTGTCCATCCAGAAAGATGTGGATGTTTATCTCAACTGCAGCGAAAAAATTGCCATTGATGCCGATCGTCAGGAGATGGAGATTATTCTTAACAACCTGATATCAAATGCCATCAAATATAACAAACATGGCGGCAGGGTCGATATAAACCTGCGCCGCGACAATAAGGCAATTCTACTTAGTGTGGAAGATACCGGAATTGGGATGAAAGAGGAAGATACGAAAAACCTGTTTGAAGACTTTATGAGAATCAAAAGTGAACATACCAAAAATATCAGTGGCAGCGGTTTGGGTCTCTCCATTGTAAAAAAGCTCGTTGACCTCTATGATGCCAGCATTGAAGTTGAAAGCAAGCCTGAAGAAGGATCCTGCTTTACCATTATTTTTAAAAACATTGACGCTTAATTCATCATCAATATAATTAAAACATGACCAAAAACATGCAATCCGGGTTGCCGGGAAAAACGGTGGAGCGTTTGAGCCAGTACAGGCGGATCCTTTACAATAGCATAAGGGAAGGAAAAGCCAATATTTATTCCCATGAACTGGCAAAAATGATGAATCTGACTCCTGTTCAGGTTCGGCGTGACCTTATGCTGATTGGNTATTCGGGCAGCCAAAGCAAAGGATATGTGATCAAGGACCTGGTCGAACTCATCGGAAAAATCATCGATTCTGAACACGGCCAAAATATTGTCATTGTGGGCATGGGCAACCTGGGGAGAGCTATCACCAGCTATTTTTCAGGGAAACGGGATAAGCTGTCCATCATCGCTGCCTTTGACAACGATCTGCAGAAAACCGACCGGGTGGTGGCCGGTATCCCTTGTTATCATATCAATCAAATCAAGGATGTCCTGAATAAGGAAACGATTAACATTGCCATTTTAACGGTTTCTCCGGAAGCTACACATGAGGTTACAAAAAAACTGCTCGATGCGGGAATTAAAGGTATACTCAATTACACATCCGTTCCCCTTACCGTACCCGAGGGCATACACCTGGAAGAATACGACATTGTAACATCCATTGAAAAACTGGCTTACCTCGTAAAATGAAAGTATATTATCATACTGCTGAAGCAGCTGGAAAAATCAACAAGGCGGTTGTAACCACAGGGTCTTTTGATGGTGTGCACATCGGACACAAACTGATTATCAACAGACTAAACGAAATTGCCGCTGAAATAGGTGGAGAATCTGTTCTGATTACATTTTACCCGCACCCGCGAAAAGTTTTGTATCCGGAACAGGAAAACCTGAAAATGATCAACTCCCAGGAAGAAAAAATCATTCTATTGCGAAAAGCTGGCCTCCAAAACCTCATCATTGTGCCCTTTTCGCTGGAGTTCTCAAAAACCACATCCAGGGACTTTGTGGTAAATATGTTGTTGGGACAGCTGGAAGCCAGGGTGATCGTTGTAGGGCATAACCACCATTTTGGATATGCCAGAAAAGGTGACTATTCTTATCTATACCAGTTAAGCCAGGAAATGAATTTTGGCGTAGAGGAGATTCCCCTCAAAATGATCGAAAATGAAACGGTGAGTTCCACAAAAATCCGGAAAGCATTAACGGAAGGGAATATTCAAAGAGCAAATGCATATCTCGACCATCAATATATTGTCATCGGAAAAACAGGTAAACACGGGAAATTACCCTATAGCGGTGCAGAACAGGTTTTATCCCTGACCATCGATTCAGAAGAAAAGATCATCCCCCCACCCGGAATTTATGCAACAAACCTGTTTGTAAATGACCTGTGCATGAAAACCATGACCTTCATATATTACCCTGAAGGTGGCCAGGTACAAATAGATAATGTCATGCTGTATGATGAGCTGACAATAGGGGAGGAGAGAGGTATGCTCTATTTTTATAAGCGCGTGTGGGCAGAAGATCCGGTCCGGAACGGACAAATGAATACACTGGCACTCCTGGAAGCAAAAGAAATGGTTGAAGAATTGATTTATTAATTTTTTGCAGCGATCAATGATGAAGGCCACAGAACACCCCATGCGAATTACATTTCTGGGAACCGGTACCTCTACAGGTGTGCCCGTGGTGGCTTGCGATTGCACGGTGTGCACCAGTCCTGATCCCCGCGACCACCGCCTCCGGACATCTGTGATGATTCAGATGGGGGAACATAACTACGTGATTGACTGCGGGCCCGATTTCCGATACCAGATGATCAGGGAGAAAGTAAACGACATATCAGCCATCCTGTTTACACACGGCCACCGAGACCACATTGCCGGACTGGATGATGTGAGGGCCTTTAATTATGTGCTGAATAAAACTGTGGATATCTACGCAAGTGAAATAGTTATTGATTCTATCAATAAAGAATTTCCCTATATACTGAAAGAAAAAAGGTTTTTCGGTGCTCCCCAGTTGCATTTTCATATTATCAATACAAGGCCTTTCCTGATCAACAGCACAGAATTTATTCCTATTGAAGTGATGCACCATAAAATGCCGGTATTTGGTTTTCGTGTGGGTGATTTCAGCTATATAACAGATGCCAGCTTTATATCAGATATTGAAAAAGAAAAGCTTCTTAATAGCAAGGTTTTGGTAATTAATGCATTAAGAAAATCAAAACATATTTCCCATTTTTCATTGGATGAGGCCCTGGAAGTGATTCGGGAAGTCAAACCTGAGAAAGCGTTTATAACACACCTGAGCCATTTTATAGGAACTCATGATGTCATAAGTAAAGATTTGCCCGATAACGTTATGTTGGCCTATGATGGCCTGAAAATATCCATTTAAATGCACTTTCCTCATTATACAATTTATTATTCGGGTATTGTTCCAATGCTCCATATTTAGGTAATTCAGCAATTTAATTATTTTAATACTTTTTTTCGTTTGGAATGCCTTTTTCACACAAAGAATGTGTAATTTTGTAATTAGAATAGCAATTACCTGAATAATGATATATTACCCTGAAAAATACCGTATTGCTGATAAACGCATGCAGCCATTTATAGATCCCGATGAGATCTGGAGCTATATCAATGGTGTCAAGTCCGATAAACAGCGCGTGCGTGAGGTGATCAAGGCAAGCCTCGACAAAAAACGCCTTTCATTGGAAGAAACGGCTGTGCTGATCAACGCCACTGACCCGGAATTAATAGAGGAAATCAAAGAAGGAGCACGTACACTTAAGGAAAAGGTTTATGGTGAACGTATCGTACTCTTCGCCCCACTATACGTTGGTGACCTCTGCACAAACAATTGCCAGTATTGCGGCTTTCGTGCCTCAAACAAGGGTGTAAAACGCATTACACTCAATGAGCAGGAATTGATTGCCGAAACCACTGCCCTCATAGATCAGGGCCACAAGCGACTGATATTGGTCTATGGCGAACATCCGAAATATTCTGCTGATTTTATTGCGGAAACCGTTCGTATAGTTTATGGTGTCAAGCATAACAACGGAGAGATCCGCCGTGTGAATATCAATGCTGCACCTTTTGACATACCGGGGTTTCGGGTCATCAAAGACTCCGGCATCGGTACTTTCCAGATATTCCAGGAAACTTACCATGAACCGACTTACATGAAAGTCCACCTGGGCGGCATCAAAAGAAATTATCAGTGGCGGCTTACAGCACTCGACAGGGCCCAGGAAGCAGGCATTGACGACGTTGGAATAGGTGCACTGTTTGGTTTGTACGACTGGCGGTTTGAAGTCATGGGACTGGTGAGACATGTAAACCATTTTGAAGCAGTGTACAATGTGGGTCCCCATACCATTTCGTTCCCCAGGATCCAAAATGCCTTGTCACTGGATATTGAAAAAGACCACCTGGTAAAGGATGATGAATTTGTGCGTCTTGTATCCATACTCCGCCTTGCGGTGCCTTATACCGGCATGATACTCACAGCCAGGGAACCTGCCCATATTCGTGACCAGATACTCAGATTTGGTGTTTCACAGATCGATGGAGGTACAAACCTGGAACTGGGAGGTTACGCCAAAGGAAAACAGGAGAAACAAGACCTCACCAAAGGTCAATTCCAGATCAATGACAATCGCTCTCTAAGCGAAATCATGGATGAGTTGATCAAATCGGGATATATTCCGTCTTTTTGCACAGCTTGTTACAGGCTTGGCCGAACAGGTGAGCATTTTATGGAGTTTTCAGTCCCCGGCTTCATCAAAAGGTATTGTACACCAAATGCATTGCTCACACTGGCTGAATACCTGGAAGACTATGCCGCCGACGATACAAAAAATGCAGGATATAAACTGATCGATGAAAAAATCAAGGCGTTGCAACAAGAGCAAAAAGTAGCCAAACTGCAGGAAAAAATTGAAAAAATCAAAACGGGCAATCGCGATCTTTATTTTTAAAATCTATTGTGATGGAAAAAACCATGATAATGGGCATACTGGTGTATGACCGAATCAAAGAAGCCGGCAAAACCCAGGAAGTCCTGTCCCGGCACGCCGAAACCATAAGAACACGTCTCGGCTTTCATGAACTGTCCGACACCGTTTGTAGCAGGGTTGGTACCATCATCCTGGTTCTTCAGGGGCAACCTGAGACCTGGCAGCAACTGGAAGAAGACCTGCAGCAAATCGGTGGCGTGGAAATCAAAAAAATGACGTTTGACTTTTTGTTTAAGTAAATTTATTGGGATATGTCTGAAATCAGAGTTCTTGGTGTTTTGGTTAAATCGCAAAGCGAGGCTGCACTCAAAGTACAGGAAATCCTCACCAAATACGGTTGTTCCATAAGAACAAGGCTGGGCCTGCATACACCCGATATTTCCGCATGCGATAGTTGTGGCCTTATTCTTTTGGAGCTTACAGGCAATGTGGATGAGTCTATCCGCCTTGAAAATGAACTATGGGCACTAGATGGAGTCAAAGTGCAGAAAATGGTTTTCTGACTTGTAGTGTATTAATTTAAGGGGATGTGTTGAAAAGCATTGTAAAGACAATGCTTGAGGGGAAGGTCGTAAAATTATGCAGAGTTGTTTGTTTTATAATGTAGTGTTTTTAAGAGAAGCTTATGATCTGGTTACCGGGCTTAAAATCATAATTGAATAACCATGGCTAAACTTGTGTATTTTTCTGAAGCCGCATCGCTGGCTCTTCATGCAATGGTGCTGATTGCAAAAGCTGACAATCACATAAATGTAAACAGTATTGCTGCCGAAATGGGTGCCTCCAGAAACCACCTGGCAAAAGTCTTGCAGCTGCTTGTTAAGCATAATTATCTCAAATCGGTAAGAGGACCAAGCGGTGGGTTTTTACTGAACAAACCACCTCACCAGATCACCATCCTTGAAATCTACGAAGCAGTTGAAGGCAAGATTGATGTTCCCGAATGTCCCCTCGACCGTAAGGTCTGCCCCTTCGATAAATGCCTCATGAACGGACTGGTTACAGATGTCACCATGCAATTTAAAAACTATTTCCAGCGGCAAACACTGGAAGACTTTGCTGCCAGGTCATAATGTAATTTCATATTCTGAATGGATATTTAGTCTGTATTAATACCGAACAGAACGCTTATGTTATCTGAAACACCGCTTGAGACCCAACAAGTATTGATCGCTTTTGCATTGACTTTGTTTGCAGGTCTTTCAACAGGAATCGGCAGCACTATTGCTTTCTTTGCCAAAAAAACCAACACAAAGTTTCTCTCCGTAGCCCTGGGTTTTTCTGCAGGTGTTATGATCTACCTGTCTTTTGTTGAAATATTTCCGAACGCCAAATCTATACTCACTATGGAAATGGGGATGCACATAGGATACCTGCTCACCGTGGTTGCCTTTTTATCGGGTATGCTTTTGATAGCTGTAATTGATAAGTTGGTGCCGGCTTTTGAAAACCCTCACGAAATCAAGAGGGTAGAGCAGATCAGGGATCCGGAGGAAATCAAAAACAAAAAACTGTACAGGATGGGACTCATGTCGGCAGTAGCTATAGCATTGCATAACTTCCCGGAAGGGTTGGCAACATTTCTCGCTGCTCTGCAGGATATCAAGCTGGGGTTGCCCATCGCAATTGCCATCGCCATACATAACATACCTGAAGGAATTGCCATTTCTGTTCCTATTCATCATGCAACCGGCAGCAGAAAAAAAGCGTTCAAATACTCGTTTCTTTCCGGGCTCGCCGAACCCCTTGGCGCACTGGTTGGTTTTTTTATCCTGATGCCCTTTATCAATGAGGTATTGTTCGGTTTCCTGTTTGCCTCAGTTGCAGGTATTATGGTGTTTATCTCCATCGATAACCTTTTACCGGCAGCCCGCGAATATGGCGAACCCCATCTGTCTATCTACGGACTTATTGCCGGGATGGCCATAATGGCAGTAAGTCTGGTGTTTTTTCTTTAGGTCTGAAATCAGGATTTTGTGTTCCCGCTTTTGTAGTGGTATACGATACGGCCGGTTTCCTGATCCGGTTCCCGGGGTTTATTATCACTTTCTGTATCAGTATCTGATCCTTCTTGTTTACCTGGAGATAGTATTTGTCGATCAAGATCAGCAGGGGTTCCGGTTTCCAACTCTTCATAGTCAGAAAAACCTTCCTGTTCCTCCAACTCTTCCAGCTCCCATGAGTATAAAGGTCGCTGAGGACCATGCTCCCTGAAAAACAGTGCCAGCACAATGCCCGATATCATGCCCATTAGATGTGATTCCCAAGATATTTGCTCTCTAAGCGGAAAAATCCCCCAAACGATGCTCCCATACAAAAAGGCTACCAGCAGAGATAAAGCCATTAGCCGGGGATGGCGGCGAATGATGCCGGAAACGAAAAGGAATGCAGCCAGGTTATAAACCACTCCGGAGGCACCGATATGAAAGGATGGCCGCGCAAGGATCCATACCCATAAACCGGTGATAATTGCACCATAGACCAAAACCCGCCAGCCAATTTCACGATAAAAATAAAACAAAGATGTACCCAA